>Ga0209777_10004961_pt1 | contig 15542 bp, 20 predicted proteins | sample FrelakmetHBP12HB_FD_187147 | JGI IMG/M metagenome (GOLD analysis project Ga0209777, IMG submission 187147) | Freshwater lake sediment microbial communities from the University of Notre Dame, USA, for methane emissions studies -HBP12 HB (SPAdes)... | ecosystem: Environmental > Aquatic >... | reverse complement strand
GGGCAGGATGCACATGTTGTCTTTGAGCTGTCCAGGCAGCATGCGCTATCCCGCGGTTGGTTAGCCCATCTTGGCTATCTTCTCCTGACCACGTGTCCACGCAGTCACGCCAAGTATAGCACCAAATGCCAGATGTATCAAACCGCCATTGCTGAGAGTGAGGCTCTGCCACTGAGTGTAGGCCACGGTCTGTGCGCCTAGGTATTTGAGGAACAGGGGCATGGCCATGCTGAGCATTGGAGCTATGATGAAGTCGAAGGCGCAGATGACCATGTAGAGCCAACCCATGGCTGGACGCCAGTAGGCTTTCATCCAGTGCTCACCCTGCTTCTTGTCTTCCTTCTCCTCGTCGCGGCGCAGCTCTTCCTCGCGGAACTGTTCCTTGCGAAGCTCCATCATCATGCGATGGCGCTCGCGCTCCTCTTCCAATTTGAAGCGTGCTTCTTCCAGCAGCATCTTGCGATGCACCACGTTCTTGTCAATGTCTGCGATGGCACTGAGGTCACTGGCACCTATGGCATTGGTTATTGGTCCAGCAACCTCATATTCCGTGCTGGCCGTGACCGAACCACCTGCGGCTGTGCTGCCTCCGAATCCCTGTGATCCAGCTGGTAGGCTGTTGGCCACTGGTGGCGGGGGAGCTGCTGTCATGGTCATGCCACCCATCATGCCTGGTTGCGCCATGCCGCCCATCATGTTGGTCGCTGCCATGCCCGTGCCGGCCATGCCTCCTACCATGCCTGGTTGCGCCATGCCCGGCATCATGCCGCCCATGGGAGCGGCAGGTGCGGTATTGATGGTTATGTTAGTGCTGGTGTTGGTGGTAGTGCTGGTGTTGCTGCTGCTGCTGGTGTCTGCTGCGCTGCTGGGAGGATTGGTGGCGAAATTGCCCTGCGTGAGCGCATTGATGTCAGCACTGTCGAGGACATCGCTATCTGGTGGCAATCCATCCACTGCCTTGGGCGGAGCCTTGGTTTGGGTTGACGGATCATCGTCCTGCGTCAGCTTCTTGATCATTACTGAATTCCCCTGGTTTCGGGGGTATTTAGTTTTTATGGTCTTTCTGCTGAGTCTGCTTGGTTTTGGGCGTGCTTGGCCGTGGCTTTCTTGTAGTAGGCAATGATCTGCTTCTGCTGTAGGATGTAGCGTTTGAGTTCTTGTATGTTCAGAGCCAATGCCTCGTAGTCCTTGGTTCCCAGCACCACGAACACCGGATTGTCAGTGCCCTGATCCTTGGCAGCCTGCTTGAATACCTCATCCACATTCAGCCTATTGATGACCTTGACCTTGAGATCAAGCAGTGTGACAGGTTGCGGATCAACCGGCTGCACGATGGTCAGCTCCACGGGTTTGGTCGAGATCTGCAGTGGCTGTGCCGTCTGGCAGCCAGCCAGCATGCCGGCTGCGCCCAGGGTAGCTATCAGTCTATTGCGCAGTGCCATTGGCATCCTCCTGCTTCTTGGGTTTGCTGCTGGGCTTGACTGGTGGCAAGGGCACAGCGCCCGTGGTGGTCTCGAGATCACGCCATGTCCTGTTGGTGGCACGATTCATCTTGTCCTCGAGCAGCTTGGGATTGTTACGCGCCAGCGCAGCCAGATCATGATCGCGCAGCGTCTTCTCCAGCTGTTGCTTGTCGTTGTTGGCTTGGTTCAAACCTGTCTGCAGCTCCTGCAGCTGTGCTGCTTGCTCATCGGCATGCTTGTTCAGCGTGTCTATGGCCTGTTTCTGCTCATCAACGGCCACGTTGAGCTTGGCGTTGGTGTCCTGCAGCGCCATGATCCTGGTCTGCGTGTCCTTGTAGTAGCTCCAGCCGCCGTAACCCAGCAGTGCGAGCACGAATACTAGTATGATCGTCAATCTCATGCGTCTATTTACTCCTAGATGTCTAGCAACAGCAGCAGCAGTCTCTGCTGCTCGGCTATCTGTTCACTGGTGAAACCGTTGGGATTATCCTCGGTGGCCACGATCTGGCCAGTTGCTATCTGCACGTTGTCTTCCATGCAGCTATTTACGATATGATCACACTGCTGCGATATCAAAATCGTCGTCGATCGCACGCATGGCACTGCTGCGATAGGGCTCCCTGTCGTGATAGATGTCGCCAGCTAGCTGTCGCAGATCATCAATCAATACCTGTATGGCAGCATGGTCCTGCTGGTCCCTGGGAGTGTCATATTTCATGCGATGAAGCAGCAGTGATTTGTCATACATCACGCTGATCTTGCGAGTGAGATCGGATATCTTGTGCAGCATTAGCGGGCTCCGGACATGAATTGTAGATGAACAGTGTGTGCTCGAGATTATATATGCGCGAATAGGATGGTACCGCGCGGCCATAAATATCGTATCATGCACAGGCCACAGCATCACATAGAGATCAAGACCAAGGAGAGGCTGCCGCAGGGCGCGGCCGGACTCTGGGGTCGCACCGTCAGGGACAATGGACCAGCTGGAGTCACCACCAGCACTGACATGTTGGTCGGCCGCGAGCTTATCAACAGCAAGCTCTATGCTGCCAAGGGTCGCACGGGGTGGCACTACGTGGTACCACTGACGCGCAATCTACAGCCCCAAGAGGTTGAGATCATAGCGCGGGCCTGGGCTGAGGCCTATCCAGATGGCGATTTCGCGCTGTTCTGGAGCCAAGAACCCACGGCGCATCCGCGCACGGAACAGGTGCAGGGCAAGCTGCTGGACATCATAGCCGAGACTGCTGCCAAGCGCTATCACAACACCTGGCATCAGACCATGCTGGAACAGGGATGGCGATTCGCCCACAAGCTTGACACTCGCCAACGCCAGCATCCCATGCTGCAGAGCTGGGACACGCTCAGTGAGAAATATAAATCGACAGAGCGCGATAGATTCCACACACTGTTGCAGGTGTTGGAAGGACTAGACTTGGCCATCACCCAGAGGTGATCCGTGAATCTCAGAGAAGCAGTCAAAGAAAACCATGATCGGGCGGAGCGCACCTCCTTGGCACAGCTGATGATCAGCGGTAACATGCGTGCAGATACCTATGCTGCCATGCTGGAGAACCTGCTGGCCATCTATGCGGAGCTGGAGAGCGACAGGCTCATAGCCAAGCGCGAGGTACTGCGCTATTCGCGCACGCTGAATGATCTCTTGCGCCTGGGAGGTCGCAAGTGGCCTCGTGCCACCAGCGTGAGCGAATACTGCGTGTATCTGCGCCAGCTTGCTCCCAGTGATCGCTGGGCACACATCTATGTGCACTATCTGGGAAACATGTACGGCGGACAGCTGCTGCGCAAATCGCTGCCTGGGTCCTGCGAGCATTTGGAATTCGATGATCTCAAGGGCTGCATAGCCTATGTGCGCGAGAACATCAAAGACGTGGACCCCGCAGAAGCCAATCGAGCGTTCGAATGGACCATAAGGATCTACGATGAATTGCATCAGCTATTTGGATGAACTGGCACGAGGATTCTGCGACACGATCCGTGCGCAACCCAGCGCGCGGCCAGTGGAGACCAAGGACTATGGCTGGGAGAATCATCGCTGGACCAGCACACAGTTCCGCATGGCACACGTGGAGATCTTCAATCGCGATAGGTTCATGGTCCTGCACTGCTGCGTGTTCCCACACTACAGCGACACCAGTCCAATATTCGGGTTCGATGCCATAGCAGGCGAGAGCAAGGTCACTGGCCTGTTCTGGGATCTCAGTCCCACTGTTCGACCCACTGAGCCATTCAACAGCATACAGGGACTGCACAACAGAGAGCGTCCGGAATGGGGTGACATCTTCAGCGAGCACTGGGTGGCCTGCAGGCCCACGCCCGAGCAGCTGGTAGAGATTGGCGCAGCTGCGCAGACGTGCCTCGCGGCATACCTACCAACGTTGGGCCAGCTGAGGCATGTGCAGGAACCAGTGATCGCAGCGCAGGATCACTATTGCCTGCAGCAGCGCAAGAATGAACACACGGTGCGAGCCATACAGAATCTCCTAGGGCCAGAGCTAGCAGATGAATTCGTGACCACAGTGCTGTTCCCGACACATGAGGTGTGATAGATGGCCTGGGCACTGCGCGACGATGCAAGCAACACAGCTGGTGCTATCAGCTTCAACAGGGACTCACTGTCAGACACACCCGGCATGACCATAGTGGAGATAGCCGATGACCTAGCCATGGCTGTGCTCACTGGACAGCGCAGCATGGCCCATGTGTGGCAGGATCCACCACCGTTGGTGCCAATCACAGACGAATGGCTGGGCTACACTGACAGCTACCCAGCCATGATGAGCGATAGAGATGTGCGTGCGCTGGCCAAGCTGGCCAAGCTGTTACCTGCCAATGCAGTGGTGGTTGAGGTTGGATCGCGGCTGGGAGGCAGCGCACGCATCATGGCCGACAACGCCGCGGACATCCATTGCCTTTACTGCATAGACGTCGAGTGGTCGCTGCCGGATTCGCCTGGCATGCAGGACCCAGCGATGCAGCGCATGAGCCCACGATGGCGCATGGAGGATCATAACAGTTGCTATGCGTTCGCGCGATCCTATCTCGGCGATCTGCCATTCGTGAGCCTCATACCCACGGACAGTCCAGGCGGTGTCGGTTGGTTAGGCGACCCTGTGGACATGGTCTACGAGGACAGCAATCACCATAATCCGCATTTCGAGCGCAACCTGCGCCATTGGCTGCCGAGGATACGGCCAGGTGGCATCATGGCAGGGCATGACTACAGCAGGAATTGGCGAGACGTGGTCAGCACGGTGGATGCGATCGCAGCGGAGCGCGGAGCAGAGCTGCACGTTGATGGCACGGTTTGGTGGTTTATCGTATAATTGCTTGATATCACTGGTGAAATTTCCGTGATTTTCTGGTTGACAAGCCCTAAAACCCTGCTATTATCAGCAGATAAACAGGGGAATCATGCATGCAACCTTGGCAGATCATCAGTGACCTCGAATCCAACAGCGGACGCTTGGACAAGGAGCGTATCGTGCGCGAGGCGTGGCAGCAGGGCTGCACGGAATTCTTCGAGGGTGCCAAGCTGGCATACGATGCACTGGTCACGTTTGGCGTCAAGAAAGCGCCGCTGATCGAGGGCGAGGATGATCCAAACTTCCCCGCCACGCTGACCTGGGATCGCTTCAAGGCAGTGCTGGAGCGCCTGCGCAGTCGCGAGCTGACCGGGCATGAGGCGCGAGATGTGCTGCTCAGCGCCAGCAACACTGCCACGGTGGCGGAATGGAATGGTTGGTATCGCAGGATCCTGCTCAAGGACCTCAAGTGCGGCATCACCGAGACCACCATCAACAAGGTGTTGGATGAATTCGGCCCTGCGGCCGCACACCACAAGATCCCTGTGTTCAGCTGCCAGCTGGCCAAGAATGGCGAGGATCATCCTCGCAAGATCGCTGGCTACAAGTATCTGGATGTCAAGCTGGACGGGGTGAGGATCCTCACCGTGATCGACGTCGAGGCCAAGACCGTGACGCAATACAGCAGGGATGGTCGGCAGAATGACAGATTCACTGACATCACCACGGTGCTGGCAAGCATGATCCCACAGCTCAAGCAGAGCATCGTGCTGGACGGCGAGATGATCAGCAGGAGCTTCCAAGATCTCATGCGACAGCTGAATCGCAAGGAGGACGTGGATACCAGCGACGCACGTCTGGCGCTGTTCGACATCATCCCGCTGGCAGATTTCCGTGCGGGAGAGTGCCTGCTGCCCCAGGTGGACCGGCACGAGCTGTTGGTTGGCATGCTGCCCACCATCCAAGCAGCCTGCGGAGACAGGGTATATGTGATCCCCAAGATGATGGTGGATCTGGCCACGCCAGAGGGCCAGCAGCAGTTCACGGAGTTCAATCGCAACACCGTGGAAGCTGGCTACGAGGGCATCATGATCAAGGATCCACTGGCGACCTATCGCACCAAGCGCACGGATGCTTGGCTCAAGATCAAGCCATTCATCACCGTTGATCTGGAAGTGGTTGGCGTTGAACCAGGCAAGCCCGAGAGCAAGTTCAATCACACGCTGGGCGGGTTGCTGTGCCGAGGCACGGACCAGGGCAAGTCAATCGAAGTCATGGTGGGTGGTGGCTATACAGAAGAGCTGCGCGACGAGATCTGGAACAACCGGGACACAGTGATCGGGCGCACAGTGGAGATCAAGGGTGATGCGCTGACCCGGGCGCAGGACGGCGACACCTGGAGCCTGCGTTTCCCGGTGTTCATGGGCTTCCGAGATGACAAGCAAGCTGAACAAGCATGAAGCTGGATTTCTTTGACAACGAGCTGGCAGTTGGCGACCATGTGGTGCTGCGCAGCCCTGGGTCCAGTAGCGCCAGACTGATGCTCGGCCGCATCACCCGATTCACTGACAAATATGTCACAGTATCCCACGCACCAGTGAAGGTGTGGGGCCGAGGCCTAAGCGTGGTCCGAGACACCAACGTCAGTAGCAAGCACTGCGTCAAAGTAACTGCTGAGCAGGCTATGGTCAGATTGCTGAAGGATTGACATGGCACGTTTCATCGATCTAGACAGCTTGGATGCCGACACCGCACTGTGGTTGATACCAGAGGAGTGGATACGGTTCGATCAGCGAGATCCACCGTGGCCCAACATAGGTTGGCCCTATGCTGCTTGGATCACCGTTACCCATCATCTGTTCAACCAAGTCTACATGATCAAGATCAGGCAATGGTGCGAGCGAGAGCTGCAGGGCGACGTGGTGGCACGCATGGTCAGCCGAGAGCATTACAATGATGCTGTGCAGTTCTGCTTTGATGTGCATGCTGACCAGATGCAGTTCTGCGATCGCTTCAGCGATCTCATAATAGAAGTGCAGGACCCGATCCGTGCTCCTTAAATAACCAAAGGAGACAGCACATGTGGGATTGGTTTGGCCGTGGTCTGGGGCTGATAGTGTTGATCGCAGTGGTTGGATCGCTGCTGTGGCAGATGATAATGGATCGGCGCAAGGATAGCGATTGACAGCTGCGCGATCCGTGCTATGTTAGCAGCATGGACAGGAGGCGTGGCATGCGAGATAGATATGCACGAGCGTTGGCTGACAGGCGCTATCACCAGCGCAGGGTCAAGCCCAAGCGTGGGCAGGGCAGCTACAGCCGCAAACTCAAACACAAGGATCGTGGTCAATGAGATATCTGATCAGTTGGCTAGCCACACTGACATGGCTCTGCGGCATCGTGATTGCCCAGGGATTCTGGAGCACTCTCTTCGCTATCATATTCCCCCTATGGGCATGGTATCTGGTGGCTGAGAAATTCGTCACAAGGTATCTGTGATGCTGCGACTGGTCCATGATGATGACACGCCAATGGTCTCGGCTCTGGCCATGCTAGGTGATGGATGGTGGATAGCGGGCGGCACGCCCTTGCGCTGGTATCAGCGCTGTGCCGTGGACAGCGACGTGGATCTCTATTTCAACTCAGCTGAAAGCTTCCAGCGCACGCAGGGGCGGCTGCAGAAGATAGCAGAGAAATTTGACACGCGACGAGTCAGCTATCTGCAGGTCACCAAGGTGCACAGCACTGACAATGCTGATACCTACCGCCTGGATGTCAATCCAGTGGGGGATGCAGACACCGTGCAGGAATACACCGTGCAGCTGATCAAGCGGCGCTGGTATGCGGATCCACGGCAGTTGCTGGAGGATTTCGACATCACGGTGTGCCAGATAGCCACGGATGGTGAGCAGCTGTGGACCAGTGATGAGTTCGCCCGTGACGTGCATCAGCGGCGCCTGCGCTTCTCGCGAGTCACAGCCAACTCTGCCAAGCGACTGATCAAGTATTGGATCTATGGCTTTGAACCAGATGACGAAACCATACAGAGGATCTGCGATCAGCCAGAGCTGACACTGAGGAGCACGGATGACTACTGAGAGACCACAGCTGACCTGGAGCAAGCTGTCACACGTGCCTGTGCTGGCATATCATCGACGCAGTGACAGCCACCTCGTGTATTGGAATGGCGTGGGCATGACGCGCAGCCATGCGCTGCTGCTGGTCAATGGCAACTGGGGCATCAGCTATGCCACGCCCAAGATGAAGAAAGCGGCCTATGCTGAGTTCCTGCGTGCCTATGAGCTTGGTGCGTTTGGCAGCGTCAAGTGGCACTGGGATCAGACCCACGATGGCTACATCAGCGGTTTGGTCCGATGGATCACCAAGAACGACCGTAGTTTTTTCGCGACACTCGCGCAACAATACACTGCGCAGGATGCGCTGAGATGGTTCACTAGCGAGCAGGAGAGCACACTGGATGACTGAGATCAAACGACTGGGTTTCGCCTGCAAATGGTTGGACGATCCCAGCGAGACGCAGAACATGAAGGTCAACGCTCGCAACCGTGAACTCAACACCAGCAGCACGACCGTGGCATGGCTGAATCGCCAGACCCGAGATGTGGCAGAACAGCGTCTCTGGGATATAATGGTACATAACATACAAGCCACGGGGAGATTGGTAGAGCGTGTTGCAGGGCTTGACGAACAGCTACGCATGGTTCGCCTCGGCAGCGATATCCTGCCTGTGTATACTGAGCCCACTTGGGGCTATTATTGGCGTGATAGCACTGTACGAGCATACTGCGAGGAGAATCTCGCCAAGATCGGCAGCATGGCTAGGTCGCTGGGTGTTCGCCTTAGCATGCATCCTGGCCAGTTTACCGTTCTTGCCAGTGATCGTGCTGATGTGGTGGAGCGTTCGATAGAGGAGTTTGAATACCATGCGGATATCGCGCGTTGGATGGGCTATGGCAGGACCTGGCAGGATTTCAAGATCAACGTCCACATCGCCGGCAGAGCCGGTCCGGCCGGTATCCGCAGTGCCTATGGTAGGCTATCGCCAGAGGCCCGCAACACCATCACCATCGAGAACGACGAGAACAGCTGGGGACTCGACAGCTGCCTCGAGCTGACGGATCTGCTGCCCATAGTGCTAGACATCCATCATCACTGGATCCGCGAGGGAGAATACATCGCACCCGTGGATGATCGCGTGCGGCGTGTGCGCGACAGCTGGCGAGGACGCAGACCGGTGCTGCACTACAGCGTCAGCAGGGAAGATCAATTGGTGGGACACGACCCAGACCAACGTCCAGACATGCCCACGCTGCTGGCCCAGGGTCACAAGCGTGCACACCTGCGTGCGCACAGCGACTTCTATTGGAATCGCGCTGTGAACCGTTGGGCACTGAGATTTCTTGAAGACTTTGACATCATGTGCGAGAGCAAGGCCAAGAACCTCGCTTCCATGGCGCTTCACCAGCAGGCCAAGTCTGCGTGATCATCACTAAATATCCTGGACCAATGCTAGATATTCACAGCGAGGATGCGCATGACCACAGTGAAGACCAGATCCAACATGCGCGAAGCCGATGATGGTGTGCTAAGGGCCACCAAGCAGCTGCCCATTGATGGCAATCCCACTGGTATCAGGGCGGACCGGACCGTGCCAGATCTGTCTACTGATGGCACCTTCCCACTGACAGCCCCCAGCGGCGTGAACTACAAGGGACAGGGCACCACTCTCAAGAGCCTAGCGCTCAAGGCCCTTGGCGAGGGAACCCAGGCACTGTTGGCAGCCTATGCCATCTATGACATCTGGGAACAGATACAGAGCATACCCAGGGATGATCCAGATTGGCACGAGAAGGCCACCAGATTGGTCAGCGAGGCCATAGCCAGTTATGGCTTGCCTTTGGTTGGCATGTATCTGGGAGCCCTGGTCGGAGGCGTGATCAGCGGGGGACCTGCTGGCATACCTGCGGCAGTGGCCGGACTGGGAGCAGGCGTGATAGCGGACCTGTATCTGGGCGACAGCGCCAAGGACATGGCCGATCGGCTGGTGGATCAACTGTTCGGCAAGACGGCCCAGACGAGGCGCAGCGCAGACACGATGGACGAGAGCCTCAGCGCATTCGCCATGCCTCGATTCAAGAGCTCGTTGGCAGCAATGCTGGAGGCAGACACACCCATGAATCCCAAGCTGGCTGCGTTGCTCAAGGAGCTGGGCAAGCCCGCCGACGCGCCGTTCAGCGTGGCCACGCTGCGCAAGATACTGCGCTCACCTGGCACCAGGCGCGCAGCCGTGGTCGCGGGACTGCTGGCCCTGCTGTCTCCCACTGCCACCGAGGAACACGACACCAACAGCCTGGGAGATCAGGCCTACAGATTCGCCAGGGCACTGGGATACGACAGCGATCAATCGGAGCGATTCGCAGCTGCTGTGCTGGCCAAGGGTCCAGACAGTGCCGAGGCAATGGCAGTGACAGGTGCTGCTCCCAGCGACACAGGCATAGAGATCTACACGCCAAAACCCGGAGAGTTCCCTCCCATGCCAGGCGACAGAGATGACCAACCTCAGGGTGATCAGTCCAAATCAGACGCAGCCAAGGCTGACAGCCCCATATCACCATGGCCTGGCCGTGATCCTAACAGTGACACGCCAACCAGTGTGTCACCATCAGACAGTGGTAACCTCAAGGCCAGTGGCAGCAGCACAGGCAGTGATGTGGCCACACCACAGACAGATTTCCCCTCCGCGGCTGATGTGGACAGATGGCTGGGCAAGCCCAGCGATTCCGCGGCCAAGGCCGCTGGCACGCCGCTGGATGCCTACGAGCCCAAGGACACAGCAGCAGATGACAGTGAGCCCGACATTGGGAACCTCTATCCAGATAGACATGCTCCCAGTGACAGCGACTGGACCCAAGCCACACCGCCGCCAGCAGTGCCCTATGATCCCAGCAAGTCACTGGACCAGAATCTGCAGGCCATGTATCCCGATCTCTATCCCAGCGACAGGGACAGCGACCAGCAAGGCGACAGCAGGGATGCACAGGACACACAGCCTACCACCGCTCCGGATCTGCCCAGTCTGCCCAAGGACTCAGGATCTACCAGCAGTGATCAGCCTGGCTCAGATGTGTCCATGCCCGATCTCCCAGCGACATCCAGCAGCCAGAGCAGCGGGGGCAAGGACAGTGGTCTCGGCAGCAGCCCAGCCGCCATGCCTGGCACGGGCCACAGCGATGGCAGGGGTCAAGGCACTGGCAGCAGAGGTTCGGAACCAAACTATGATGATCTCACATTCAAGCAGGCATTCGCCAGGGCCCGAGAGCGTGCACGCGAGCTGGATCCATCAGATGCAGGCAAATACACCTTCACATGGAGGGGCAAGAAATACCAAACCAACTACAAGGGCAGTGGCACGGACAGCAGGCCAGAGGAACCATACATACCTCTCAGCAGGCAGAAGGGCATGATGAGCACCACTCCAATACCCAATCCCTATGAGAATCCAGATCAGTTCGGTGGCAAGAAGCGCAAGAAAATGGCAGAATCAGACAGCCTCACGGACATCATGCGCCGCATCATGGATGCCATGGACGGCAAGGGCTAAGGCATCATCACATGCGCTATCGCAACATACTGATCACGGAAGCCGATGTACCAACCAGCAGCATCAACGCGGGCAACGTGGCCCTGGCTGCGGCTGGCACGCTGGCAGGCGCAAGTGCCACTGATACACTGCTCAAGACCTTAACCGATGCTGACATGGAGAGCAAGCTGTTCACCGTCAGCGGAGGCAAGAAGCTGCTGTCTGCGTTCAGCAAGAACCTATTCAAGCGATTCATACCGCAGCTGATGGTTGGACTGGGTGCGATCTGGGACGTGTATCTGGCCTGGGAGAGCTATGCAGAAGGTGATTGGGAGGGTGCACTGGCCACTCTGGCTGCCAGCGGCCTCAATCTGCTGCAGATCACCGGCCTGGTCACAGGCGGAGTGGGTTGGTGGGCCAGCCTGACCGCGGATTTCGCTGCCATGCTCTATGCCAGCCGCTATGAGCTGCTGTGGCCCATATACATGCCCTCGCGTGAACCAAACAAGCGTGATCCCGCGGATCAAGCCCTGGCTGACCACATGGTGCAGCGCACCACTGCACTGTTGCTGGGCTGGCTCTGGGACCAATTGGTTGGATTCGCAGGCTATCTCAAGAGCTGGTTACCCGGTAACTGGGGCAGCAAGGCTGCTGATACCAGCACACCGCCGCTGCCACCCGCGGCGCAGAGCACAGACTCGCCACCATTACCACCGCTTCCTAGCTGAGCAAACACCGTTAGCCACGGCTAAATATCTGCGATTTATCACGTATCGTGGGATGGTGACCATGCGAGTAGAAGAGGTACTGGAAGCAACGGAACCCAGCGGCAGCACACTGCCCAAGGATCCCTTCGGTCAGCCTATCAAGCAGGTGCTCACAGCCAATGGCAAGGATTGGTACCAGATGGGCAACCAATGGTATCAGTTCCTCGATGGCAAGGCACAGAGCAACGCTGCCGCTGGTGATGATCTCACGGCAATACGCACAGAGCTGCAGAAGCCGCCAGCGCAGCAACAGCTGCGCGATCCCACGCAACCACCGCCAGCCGAACCAGCAGCAGCAGGTGCACCCGAGAAAGCTCCGGCCGCAGGTGGTGATGCCACTGCCAAGTACATGACCAATGACCCTCCTGATCCCAAGGAGTTCATGAACGATTTCGACGCTGGCAAGATAGCCCCAGAGCAGATCGAGAACTTCCCCTGGGTCAAGCGCGTCAAGCAGATGTTCGGCGGCACGATACCGGACAGCGCACTGGCTGCGGGTCAGAAAGGCGTTACCAGCCTGGCTGGCAGGACCATCAGCATGGTGGGTTCAGCGACCAGCAAGCTGCTGTATCTGGCTTTCTTCTGCATAGCAGTGCTCAGCGTTGGTGCATGGGCCATGGCAGAATACAATGCCATCGCACCAGATGACCCCAAGCGCAAGCAGAAGATATTGCAGATACTATTGCGCGCAGTGGATTACGTGGGCATGCCATTCCTGGTCATGTGGCTGGGTGGCGAGGCAGGCAAGCTGCTGGGCACGGCACTGACGCGCAAGATACCATACCTCAGGCGAGTCGGCGGAGGATTGGGCTACGTGGCCGGCGCCATAGGTGCGGATTATCTGCACAACCTGCTGAGCAACGCTGGCGTGGAACCCGACATAGCACTGTTGGACAAGATAGCTGAATTCCTGGCTGGTGGCACTGCTGACACGGGCAATGCAGCCACGGCTGGATCACAGGCGGCCAGCGCGCCTCCATTGCCTCCGGGTGCAGCTAGCGCACCACCATTACCGCCCATTCCCGGAGCAGCATCACAATCATTGCCGCCTCTGCCTGGACAGGGCAGCATGCAGACACCAAGCGTAGAGATAGGACCAAACATGAACGACGCTGAGCAATTCGACAGGAACAAGCAGAGGATCTTCGGTGATCAGCTCAATGAATACGGTGCAGAGGACGTGCATGAAGTCAACATGAGCGAGGATGAGCTGCTGCCAATGATGGACAAACCCGTGCACATCGGTCATGTGGCAGACATGTTTGGCGCCAACATAGCCCGCGAGCTGGCCAACATCAAGAATGGCGTGATAACCATGACCGACGATGATGGCAACCATTGGAAGCTGATCAAGATTGGCGATACCATAAAGATAACCCGGGATCACATTTTGGAATCCGAGATACCAGGAACTGGCGACGTGATGATCATGGAATTGGCCGATGGTCGCGTGATACATGCACCTGTGGCGGAAGTTCGCGGCAACAGCATAGTCGTAGACCTAGACGAGACCGCCGATAGATGGTTGGAGGAGAGCCCAGATCACACGGATCTCATGGTCAAGGCTGACCCGGATCTCATGAGTGATGTCGCACGCGCATGGAACAGGATGGTCAGCAAGCTACCAGCAGACACGCCAACTGGCTGGGCTGCGGTCTTCAAGAGCGAGGAAGGTCGCACGGGCCAGGCCAGCAGACTGATGCCAAGGCAATGGGCTCGCATGTGGCGCACACAGCATCAGGCCCTGGGTGATAGCCTCACGCGCCATGATGCCATGGCCTGGGCAGAAGACGTCGAGGCTGTGCTGGACAGCATGCCCATAGATGAGAGCAGCCAGCAGCACGCACAGAAGCTGCGCAAATGGTTAGGCAGCAAGGACCCAGCCATGCTTGCAGTTTGGATGGCAGCACGCGCAGGCAGCCGAGGCATGGGCGTGGCCAATTTCGCTCGCAAGACCGCAGTGGATGCGGGACTGCCAGCCAATCACTATTGGAGCAAGATCAGCAACATGATCAAGGAGAGCGCACATGCACGACGCGCTCTCATGCGTCTCTATGACATAGAACCTGTGATCCCAGTGCAGGATGATTTCGTGATAGCCAGCGACGTGCAAGACAGCGATGACTCGCGCAAGCTGACATGGAACCTCTACAAGAAGATCGTGCCAGACGCTGGCAAGATGGATCCCGCCTATCACCATGTGGCGCACTTGGATCTCAGTCCCTATGGCCATTTCACGCGCGATCAGCTGATGACCGCAGCACGTGATGCCATCGACCATGCGGACATAATGGTCCAGGAAGAGGACAACGAACCCAGCGTCAAGCCTGTGGTCAGCGTTGAAGACACCATCAAACAAGTGGTCGGCAAGAGATTCCTGAGGATGGAAGTCTCGGAGAAACCCTATGGATACCGGGCGCATCTGCTGTTGACCGCAGGTGATCCCAATGACGAGCTGGCCATAGAACAGGCACTGTTCAGAGCAGGCTATGACATGGATCATGTGACCATGAAAGAACACAGCCCTGGCACGCAATACAAGCATTACATCGTGGACATACATCTCAACAGCAAGCCTGCGGTGGAAGAGGCCAGCCCTGACGTGTTGGGCATGGCAGAAGGCGCTGATCCCTATGCCATGGAAAAGCGCTACTACATAGTGCGCAAGGACAGTGCAGCAGCGCCGGTGCCAGGCATGAGCGGTTACCATCAGAAGAGCCAAGCTGAGAAGAAGCGTAAGAGCATGCCCAACAGCGATCAGTACATGGTGCGAGCCATAGACAGCACCAAGCTGCCCCGAGATGAGATGACCGAGGCCAGCAAGCACATTGATCGTGTTGCCAGAGACAAGATAGCCAAGGTCATAGACAGCACGTTTGACATCGACGTGAACCCGCGCATGATCAAGCAAATCACGCGCGACAGCAACCTTGGTTGGGTGGTGATGGATCTACCATACTCAGGCAGCCCATCATCTGACCCAGAAGCTGAGTTCAAGCAAGCATTGGTTGATGCCGGGTTAGACGTGCGGAGCGCACATGTCATCACGGCAGTACCAGGCATGGCCACATTCGTGGTATGGTTGACCAATGAGTATGATATGCGCGAGCCAGAATACACGATAGAAGCAAAATACCATGGTCGCGAGGTAAAGCTGGGCAAGCCCATGCGCACAAATACCAGCAGCGGTGGCAAGTTCAAGGTATACGTGAGAGATCCCAAGACCGGCAACATCAAGATGGTGCGATTCGGTGACACCACTGGGCTCAGCATCAAGCGTGATGATCCCAAGCGCCGCAAGAGCTTCAGGGCCAGACATCACTGCGATAACCCGGGACCCCGTACAAAAGCTCGTTGGTGGTCGTGTAAGATGTGGACTCGC
>Ga0209777_10004960_pt1 | contig 15542 bp, 13 predicted proteins | sample FrelakmetHBP12HB_FD_187147 | JGI IMG/M metagenome (GOLD analysis project Ga0209777, IMG submission 187147) | Freshwater lake sediment microbial communities from the University of Notre Dame, USA, for methane emissions studies -HBP12 HB (SPAdes)... | ecosystem: Environmental > Aquatic >... | reverse complement strand
TCCACTGCCGAGGGTAGCGTACCCAGTAGCCAACCGTCGGCATTGGGCCTATCTCCTGAGTGATCAGTCACTTCCTGCTCATCGAGGTCGGGAACTTCGGGCTAGGGACCCCGGATCTGACGACCGCCCCGCGGTTCGACGATATCGGCTACGGAGTGGAAGCAAACTCGGGTGAGGGCCACCGCGGCTGCTTGATCACGCTCAAGGATCATCCCACCCACAGCACCGATGGGGAGGTCATGGCCGCACGCCGGCGGTTCCGCTCTCCGAAGCTCTATACCTGATATGAGGCGACGAATCCAATGGCTCTTGCCACTCGTGGTTTTCGCCCTGCCCGCTTCGCCGGAGGCTAAGCCGATGAACGATATCGACCTCGACCGCATGTTCAAAGCGAAAGATTGGAGCGCTGTGGATGTGGCGGCAAAAGCCGGGCCTTCCATCGTCCCGGCGATCGAACATTACCTGAAGAGTCCCGACGAGCTCATCCGGTTGCTGGCCGTCGATTGCATTGCGGCCGCCGGCGGCCCGCGCGTGCCGGAACTCCTGATCGGCGCTCTCGCCGACCCAAACGAACAGGTACGAATCAACGCTATCAACGGCCTTCATGAGAATCTCCCCATGGGACACGAAGCTGCGCTGCTGTTTGCATGGGATTCCAACCACACCCGCGACGGCTTTGTCCGGCAGCAGATCCCGATGATTTTCGGGCAAATGCAGGCGCGGCAGCAGATTGGCCCTCTGAGAGTCCGCATCGCGGCCGACAAACGCCAGGAAGTCCGCGACGGGATGGTGGCGGGCCTATGCAAGCTCGGGGACGGGCAAGGCCGGACCGCGCTCGCCAAAATGCTGAACGACGCGCGAGGGAAGCGCACCGCTGAGTTGATGGAGTTCGTCAAGTACATCGATGAACCCTGGGTGGTTCCTCTTCTGGTTCCGGTCCTCGAGCGCCGCGACGTCGCCGAGGTGGTGGATTCGCATATTCGCAGCGTGACCCGCCGTGAGTGCGATCTCGCCGTGGACGAGATACTCCGCCTCAGTAAGGCGAAGTTCAGCTTCCCGATCAACGAGATCGGACAGTACACGGACGCTCAGATTGAAGAGGTCCGGCGCTCTGCGCAATCCGAGCCGGGGCCGTGAGCCGGACTTCGGGACAACAAGCCGGTTGCATCTCAGACTGAATCGCGCACGGAATCCCCGAACGGCTGCGGCGAGGTCCGCTTGCGCAACGTGCGTGCCGGCGCGCAATGGGACATCGTGCGCGTTGAAGCTGAGCGCGGCCCGTTGCGGCGAGGCTCAGAAAGCCCATCGCAGTGCGAGCTGGATCTGACGGGACGGCGTGCTTGTCTGGGTAATCATCCCTGCGCTCCCCACCCTGGCGCTCGTGCTGTCGAACAGCGCCAGGTTCGACGGCTGCCGGAAGTTCGGGTGATTGGTTATGTTGAAGGCTTCGAAGCGAAAGCGCAGGCTCTGCTGTTCCCTTTGCCAGAGCGTCTTTTGCATGGCGGCATCCAGGGCGAACAACCCGGGCCCAATCAGAGTTCCGCGCCCCAGTGTGCCGAAGTAGCCGGCGGCCGGCAGGCCAAACACCGTTGGGTCGAAATACTTCTCGGGGTCGCCGAGGATGATTCTCTGGCCGGGAACACCCAGGAAGTCGGGCCGTTGCCCGAGGTCCGCCCTGGTAGACTGCAGCCCCACCCGGTCGAAGCCGACGGTGGGAGCGAACGGCTCGCCGCTTTGCACTTTGGCCAGCGCGTGCAATTCCCAGCCGCGCCAGATGCGGGCCAGAGCCGTACTGCCGCCTGAGGGAGACGGAACGCGCCAGGACAGGTTCAGGGCCGCAACGTGCCGCAGGTCGAAATCCGAGAGGCCGCGATTCGCCCGGTAGTTGTAGACGGTCGGCACCGAGTCGGTGCTGTCGAAGTCGTTGGCGATGGTCGAAGAGGAGTCGTCGATGGACTTACTCCATTGATAGCTGCCTTGGAAGCCGAGCCCGCTCCGCCATCGCCGTTGGATCGCGACGATCAAGCCGTGATAGACCGAGTCGAACTGGCTGCGGCGCATGGCGATCTGCGAGAATGCCGGATTCAGGCGGGCCGCGTTCGGAGGCAGGTAGACGCTCCCATCAGGGAGATACCGGGGAGCGGTCGCGTTGACGTTGCCCACGAAACTCAGCAAGTGGATGCCTCGCGACCCGGCGTAGCCCGCACTCACCAGAAGACCGCCCGCCAGTTGCCGTTCCACCGAGACTTGCACCTGCGCGACGTAGGGCTGCTGGAGGTTGTAGTCGATGGTATCGAGTGCGTTGAGCGGCTTTGCGCTGGCCACCGCGCCCGCCAGATTCGGGAACGCGGGCTTAGTCAGCGAGGCTCGGTTGTAGAACGGGGGCACGCGCCCTCCCGCGACAATCAGATCGCGCACCCCCAGCAGGTCGTAGAAGATGCCCCCACCGGCGCGCACTACCATTCGGCCGGAGCCAGCCGGATCCCACGCCACCGAGGCGCGGGGCGCGAACGTGTTCCCCGAGGGATTGCGATATGGCGCGCCTCCAACGGTGACCTCTGTATCACTCAGATAATCCCTCAGCGACGCGACCTTGCCATGGATCTCGCTCGGAGTTCCGGCGGATTCGTACCGGATGCCGTAGGAGACGCTCAAGTCCGGCCGCAGCTTCATTTCGTGCTGGAAGAACGCGAAGCCTCGGGTCTGCCGCCAGGCGCGCTGGGTGTCCGAACCCGGCACCATGGCGTCCCCCGTGCGAGCCGCGCCTTTGAGGAAGTCCGGTAGAGAGCCGAACTGGTAGTAACCGGAGGCGCTGAAATCCGCCACCTGGTTGAATTGAATGCGATCCAGGCCGGCTCCGGCTTTGAAAGTATGGCGGCCGCGGACGTGGACCAGGTCGTCGTTGGCCTGGTAGGTGTTCAGAGTGTGCCGCCTCGGCCGCTGCCGGACCGTGTTGGGACCGATATCGGCCAGCCCCGTCACACTGATGACACCCAGCGGCTGATTCGGCATGAAAGACATCGACGCCGGCACGTCCACGAGCAAGTCGGCAAGCTCGGCCGCCGGCACCCGGCTGAACGCCGCGCGCAGCGTATGGACGGTGCGGGCCGAAATGACTTGTTGCATCTCCGCACTGGCGAACCGGTTCCGGGTAATGGTGTAGTAGGACCAGATGGCCAGCGGCTGCGGCTGGCTCTGCCGGGCATCGTCGAAGCCGAAGCGGCCCGCCAGGCGCAGAGAAGGAGACAACAACGCGTCCAGTTTGCCCGCCGCATAGTCTTCCCTGGTCCGGCGAACCGACTGTTCGACGTACTCGCCTGTGCCATCCCCGAAGTCCTGTCCGTTCGGCAGAGGGTACAGGTCCAGGTAAGGGCGGACCGCCGGCGCGACGGTCACTGTTTTCACGCCGCCGCCGGCTGCCGGCAGCCGGCCCTGGTGCGCATCCGCGTTCGGCGCCACCGACCGCAGCGTCGTGGAGAGCGTCTCCCGGACGCCTTCGAAGTTAGCGAGAAAATAGACGCGGTTGCGCGAGATCGGGCCGCTCACCAGGCCGCCGAATTGATTCCGCCGGAAGGGCGGCGCCGGGTCGGCCGGATCGTCAAAGAAGTTGCGCGCGTCGAGCGCGTCGTTACGGAAGTACTCGTATGCGCTGCCGTGAAGCTGGTTGCCCCCTGACTTGGTCACCGCGGCGAAGACCGCCCCGACCGATTGCCCGTACTCCGCGCTGAACGGGCTGGCGACGATCACAACCTCGCGCATGGACTCCAGGCCGAGAGTGAGACCCGCCGCGCCGGCCTCCACCGACCCGGCAGAGTCGCTGATCGGGATTCCGTCCAGCAGAAACCCGTTCTGGGTGGGCCGAACGCCGTGCACGGAGTATTTCATCCCCATGCCGCGCGTCACGCTCTGGTCGGCGTTCCGCAGCAGCAGCACCCCTGGCTGCTGTGCGGCCAGTTCGAAGACGTCGCGCCCGACCACGGGCAGATTCTCGAGCTGTTGCTCGCGCACGCTGCTCGCCGAGCCTGCCGGGCTGGCATCGACGAGGGCTGTCTCTGCCGAGACGACGACCTGGTCGCGAGATTCTCCCAGTTCCAGGCGAAAACCCACGCGCGCCGTCGAGCCCGCCTCGACGCGGATCGCTTTCTGCACCTCATCGCGAAAACCTGTGTGGCTGACGACGACGTCGTAGGTGCCCGGCGCCAACTGCGGCGCAAGGAATCGGCCCGTTGAGTCGGTTTCAGCCGGTCTCTCCGCCGCTGTCCCCGTTTCCAGAATGCGCACGAGCGCTCCAGGCACCACTGCCCCGCTCGGGTCGTGCACCGTCCCTTCCAACGCTCCCGTCGTCTGGCCCATCAGGGCTGCTGCCGCGAGGGAAACCACCACTATCCAACGCCAGATCATCGTTCTTGCTCCACCAAGCGGTACGCCTCTTCCACCCGGGAATTGTCTACAAGTTGGGCAATATCGGGAGCCTTCTCGCTGTAGCCGTTCGCGACCGCCCAATCCACGACCCGTTTCACGTGCGCCACCTCCACGCGGCCATCGTGGGAGAGGCCGGTACGACAGGCGTTTCGCACCGTGGTCAGATCCGAGTGCCCCGCCTCAGCCAGCTTTTGAAACGCCTTCGGATCCTTGCCCGCCTGGAAATCCCGAAGGCCGCGCAAGTAGGCGGCAAGAAAACCCACTCCCACTTTTCGGTCGGCCTCCAGCATCGATTTCCCGAAGATGATGAACGTGTACTGGAAGTTCGGCAAGATGTCGGCAACGCTCACTGCTCGTACAACCTTCTCGCTGACCAGATCGAGATCCTTGTCGAGGTTGGCCGCCACCAGCGCATCCAAGCGGCCGCCAACCAGCGCCCCCACGCCGTCCGCTGTGCGCAGGGTCACCATTTGCAGATCCTTCTGAGTCATTCCCGCTCTCGCCAGGATGGCATCCAGGAAAAAGCTGAAGACCCCGGTGCGGTCGCTCAACGCGACCCGCTTGCCCTTGAGCTGGCGCAGATCGTTCAGCCCGTGAGGAAACGCTTTCGCGCTCGCAAAGATGGTGCCGCCGGTGGTGCAGCCCGGGACCGCCATGTCGCGGGCGGCGACAATCCGCAGCGCCGCACCGCGCGCAACCGCATTGACCAGTCCTGGCGTAACCGCGGTGAAGCCGACGTCCACTCTTCCGCCGGCCAGGACCGGGAGCAGGTCCATGGATCTGGTCATAGAAACGACTTCGATTGCGAGGCCTTGTTGTGCGAAGTACCCGAGTTCGTCGGCCAAATAGAACGGCGCCAGAGTGAAACGCGGCATCAGGGTGACCTTGAGCCGGCGCAACTCCGCCGGCTTGCGCCGGCATCCACCCAGAACCGCGGCCGCCGCAGCGCCGGCCCCACGCAAAGCCTCTCTTCGAGTCATCGTGTTTTCGCCTTTCCCGAACCCATGAGATGCAGGGACAGTACCTTGCCGCGCAGCGTAACCAGGGGGTCGTCGTGCACTACCTCGAGAGCAGCCGTATCCCGCCAGATGCGCGAGGCGCCTGCGCCGCCCTCGAACTTGCGCAGCTCGCGAAGGAAGCAATCCTTCACCTCTTCGAGCGAAGTCAAGTTCACCCTGCGGCTCACGCGCAGCTCCAGCTTCGCCTGCACCTCACCGTCCCGCTCGACCAACTGGTAGTCGGTGACACCGCCGCCGAAGCGCGCCGGCAACACTTCTTCCAGCACGCGGATCACATCGGTCCCCATCAGCGTGACGCCGATGCCGGTGAGCTTGCCGAAGCTGGCAATATCGCGGATGCGCCGGCGAAGGCCCAACCTCGAGTAGCTGCAGTCGCAGTCGGCCGGCTCGATGATTCCGCAGTCGTCCATCTCCACGTTGATCACGACGCAGGGGCCGTGCTCCAGCAGCGTCGTGAACAACAGTGAATCGACTTCCACATCGCTGAGCGGCGCCGTTCTCCGGTAGCTGATCACCGCCACAGAATCTTCGTAGATGTGCACGGAGTTGCCCGTCGTCATCCGGCTGCAAGCCGAACCGATGCCCCCGATTTCGCTGATCGGGTAGCTGGGGAAGATCCGCGCGCCGGCGGACTCGACAGCACGCCGCCGAGCCTCTGTCAAAGCCTCGCCGCCGGCCAGGAAGACCGTGTCCCGGATGTCATGGCCTTTCTCCGACGCGGCCGCGCCTACACGAGCCGAGGGGCTGGGATGAGCGCTGACCACGCACGGGACACCCTGCCGCCGCCGCTGCGCGATCCAGGCCGAGACGGGGGAGAAGTCGTTGGCAGGCAGGCATCTCGGGTAAGGAATGCGCTGGCCGTAGGCGCGCGCCAGCGTGACCAGGCAGTTGGTGGCGAAGCGGTAATGAGAAGCGTCCAGCGAAGCCGTCATGGTGGAGAACCAGGGACCGAGCCTCAGGTTCAGGCGGGAAGCCGTCACGCAGCCCATCAGACCGTCGGCCGCCGGCAACACCGGTTTCACCGACACGAACTCGCGGTCTTCAACGCCGAGCTCCCGCCACCTTAACCACCGGTGCGTCTCGCCGTACAGCCGCGACGGGACCGCCCGCGAGATGCGAGTCCCCGCGCTGCGGCTTCCGCCGCTGGTGGATTCGATCCCGCCTTTGACCAAAGGGTTTCGAAAGCTGTCGGTCTTCGACTCGATTACGCGATTCGACCGCACGATGGGCGTCTTTCCTTTGAACTCATCGTGAGAAAGATAGACGCCTGCTTTGTGCAAAGCGGCCAGCGTTGGTTCGAGCCCGTCCCGCTCCACGGCGGCTTTGAGGTCTTCGTGCGTGCAGCCGGCCAGACGGAACATCTGGTGATAGGGGTGGCCGGGGTCAGAGAAGATCACCCGGCCCACCAGGTCCAGCCAGATCTCTTCGCGGTGGGCCAGTTGGTATCCGACGACCGCTTCGGCATCGCGGTGCGGGGGCGTCTTAAGCAGCGCGCGCATTCCCCGGATCATCCGGCGGTAATAGTCGAGCTTGTTCCAGAGCTCCCGGCTAGCCACGCGTGTTACGACCTTTCCATGGGAGCAGCCTCGCCTCGAGCCGGCGCGCGGCGACATGGAGTAGAACCCCTACCGTGGCCGCCGAGGCAATGGCGACGTACAGCCGGTCTGTGGCGAGGGTCTGCCAGGAAATCCAGATCAAGCTGCCCAGCCCTTTGTCGGCGCTGATGAGCTCCACGGAAATGGCGGAGACCATAGCCCGGCTCAGCGCCACCCTGAGACCCGTGAAGACCTGGGGCAGGCAAGCCGGGAGATAGACGAAGCGCAGCAGGTCCGCGCGTCCGGCTCCGTAATTGCCCGCCAGCTCGAGATAGGCCGTGTTGATGTTGAGCACCGCGTCCAGGGCGTGAATCGCGACCAGAATGAAGGTGCTCAGAGCGATCAGTACGATCTTGGCGGCATCGCCAACTCCGAACAGAAGCAGCAGCATGGGAAAAAGGCTGAGCTTCGGGGTGGCGAACAAAGCCGACAGCATCGGTTCGGTCGACTCGCGCAGCCGGGCCGAGGCGCCCATGACCAGCCCGAAGGCAAGCCCTGCGACACTCCCCGCCAAAAAGCCTCCGAGCGCTCTGGCGAGCGTGACGTGCAGGTGGGCCAGCAGCTCGCCGCTGATCAGCATCTTTCGCGCCGCCGCCGCGAGCGCCGAGGGCGGCGGAAAGAAGAGCGGATCGATGGCGTTGTGCGTAGCGGCCCATTGCCAGGCTGCCAGCAGCAGCAAGGGCAGCCAGAGTCCGAGCGCGATTGTCCTGAACCTTGCCACCCTCTCAGTCTCCCCGGCCGGCCGCGGTCTCCCGGTGCTGGCCCAGTGCCGTCCAGATGCCTCTCTTCAGCACCAGGAACTCCTCCTCCAAAGCCACGGCCGGATCACGAGGGCGGCCGAAAGGCACCAGGAACTCGGCCACCACCGACCCAGGCTGCCTGGAAAGAACCACGATGCGGTCGCTCAGAATGATGGCCTCCTCCACGTCGTGCGTGACAAAAACCACGGTTTTGTGGTCCTGCTCCCAGAGTTCGAGCAGCTCCCGGTGCAGTCCGAGGCGGTTCTGATAGTCCAGAGCGGCGAATGGCTCGTCCATCAGCATGGCCGAGGGATCGCTCAGGAAACAACGAATCACGGCGACTCGCTGCTTCATCCCGAGCGACAGCTCCCGCGGGTAGACGCGCTCGCGCCCGCCAAAGCCGAACCGGCGCAGCAGCGCGGCCGCCCGATCCTCCCGCTCCGCTCTCCCGACACCCTGCATGCGCAGGCCGAACGCGGCGTTGTCCAGCACGGTCATCCACGGGAACAGGCTGTTCTCCTGGAACACGAGCAGGGCGAGGTCGTTGCGGTCTTCAGAGGACGGGATGCGCTCGATGAAACCGCTCTGCGTCGAGACGACGCCTGTAAGCGTCTTCAGCAGGGTAGTCTTCCCGCAGCCGCTCGGACCCACGATAGAGACGAACTCACCGGACTCGACCTCGAGGCTCAGGTTCCGCAGGGCCTCAACGGTCCCGCCGTGGCCCTGAAAACTGACCGTCAAGTTCACGCAGCTTAGGCGCACTGTTGCTCTTCCGCGGGCATCTTATAGGCCCGTCACGTTGGAGTTGAGAGCAGATTATAGCGCGAAACGTGGAGGACAAAAGTACCGTAAGGTACTGTTTAAGAACGCCTCCGGGCGGCTCCCCCAGGAATCGCCTTGTGAACTTCCACAGCGCCTCGGCTTGATCGGCGTGAACCATTCGGACCAGCAGCTCGAAGAATATACCAGAAGCGGAACCAGGTTGATGTGGGACAGGCCTCCCGGCCTGTCATTCCGATGCCCGGTGGAAAGGACTCCCGGCCATCAGGGGGCGTGTATGATTGGGCTGATCAGGTGCTTCCCGATGAAATCCCGGACCAAAGGAGACTCGACATGAGACGTAGAATGGCCGCGCCCTCCGCGCTGCTCCTAACGACGGCAGTGTGTGCCTGCGGACTACCGCTCCTCGCGCAAAACGGCTCGCAAGCGGCGGCGGCCGGCGGCGGCGAAAAGAGCTTCTGGACTATCGGCATCTACACCGGGCCGTCGCCTTTTCAGCTTTCTCCCGCGGCGAATGTGAAGAACCCGGTGCTGCGGGGCGCGGACGTCAAAGACATGAATGTGGATACGCTCGCCCATCCATTCATGGTTATCGCGGACTCCCGGTATTATGTGTTCTTCACGGCCAAAGACCTGGCATCCGACAAAGGAGGGATCGGGCTGGCGGAAAGCAGGGACGGCCTGGAGTGGAAGTTCCGCCGGACGGTGATCCGCGAGCCGTTTGTCATGTCGCATCCGTACGTTTTCAAGTGGCGGAACGAGTATTACATGATCCCGGAGGCACACACGGAAACATCCGTCCGGTTATACAAAGCGACCGCGTTTCCGGACGAGTGGAAATACGAGGGAGACCTGATCAAAGGGGACCATTTCATCAGCCCGACGCTGGTGCGATACAAGGACCTGTGGTGGATGTTCACGGTCCGCGAAGGAAACGAGACGCTGCGGCTGTTCTATGCGTCCGATTTCAAGGGGCCGTGGACCGAACATCCGCTCAGCCCGATCGTCAGGAAAGACCTGCGTACCGCAAGGCCGGGCGGCAGGCCGTTCATCATCGGCGGGAAGCTGTACCGGCTTGGGCAGGACTGTTACCCGACTTACGGATACCAGGTGCGCGCTTTCGAGATTACGGACATCAGCCCCACGACTTACTCGGAAAAGATGATTGAAGCGCCGCTGGTGAAGGCCACCTCGAAGGGCTGGAACGCCGAAGCGATGCACCACGTGGACGCCCAGCAGACCGGCAAGGACCAGTGGATCGCAATCGTGGACGCGCTGGGGAAGTGAGTGCGGGAGCGCCGCGGGGCGGATAGAATCGCACGTCGGCGGAGTCGAGTTGCCGCTGGAATGCCAACGGGAAAAATGGAAAGGGGCAGCGTGTCGCGGCTTTGTGTTGTTCATGTAATGGACCGGAAAAAGCTTCAACCGCGGTTTTGAGGTGTATACTGATTGCTGCCAAACACCACAAAAAGGAGTCCTGAATCGCCGGAGGCATTCCGATGGGCGAATCGGCGGGGAAACGTGAGGCGCAGCAACGCGCCGACCGCATACGGGCGTTCCGCGAAGAACTCGCGGAACTGGAGCGCGAGGGTGCCCTGACATTGGATCGAGCGCAACGCGCCGCGCTGGAGAGCCACCTTCAGCGCACGCTAGCTTCTCTGACCGAGCGATTCGACATTGATACCACCGAGTCGCAGAAGCACATCTCCTGGGGCATGCGCATCGCCTCGACACTCGGCGGGCTCGCGCTGTGCGCCGCAGTGGTGCTCTTCTTTCAGCGCTTCTGGGGTTTCCTTGATATCCCGGCGCAGGTGCTGGTTTTGGTTGTGACGCCGCTCGTCTTGCTGGGGGCCACGGAGTTCGCCGCACGCCGCGAGCGAACCCTTTATTACGCGTCGCTGCTCAGCCTTGCCACCTTCGGCGCTTTCGTGCTGAACCTCAGCGTGTTGGGAAGCATCTTCAACCTCACACCCAGTCGCAACGCGTTACTTGCATGGGGGACCTTCGCGTTACTGCTGGCGTATACGTACCGGCTCCGGCTACCGCTCGCCGCCGGCCTTGTGTGTCTGGTGAGCTACCTGGCAGCGACTTTCTCTTCGTGGTGGGGCGGGCAGTGGCTGTCGTTCCCGGAGAAGCCGGAGACCTTCCTGCTCGGCGGGCTTGTCCTGATTGCCGTCCCGGCTCTCCACTTTCAGCGCAGGTATGCCGAGTTCAACTGGCTGTACCGCACCTTCGGGCTGCTGACGGTCTTCCTTGCCATTCTGATTCTCTCCGAAGCCGGTTCACTCAGCTACTTGCCGATTCGGGAATCACGGCTCGAGATGATGTACCAGGTGGCGGGATTCGCCGGCGCCGGACTCTCGGTATGGATGGGAATCCGGGCCCGCCTCGCGGGGGTAGCGAACCTCGGCGCTGCCTTCTTTGCACTCCTTCTCTACCTGCGTTTCTACCACTGGTGGTGGGACTGGATGCCCGGGTACGTCTTTTTCCTGGTCATCAGCCTGGTTTCCATCGGAATGCTGGCCCTGTTCCAGAAACTCCGTAAACAAACGGGGGAGGCTGTGCGGCCATGAGACGCGCGGGTATTACCCTGGCAGCGGTTCTGGTGCTTGCCGCGGACGCATTTGTGCTCCTCGAGGCGGCGTACAACCGTTCCGGCTCGCCAGCCACCGCCATCGAGCTCACGGAATGGGAGCTGCGCCTCGTACGGCCGCAGCGCGAAAGCACCGCGCTGTTCCTGGAACTGGCATGGGAGCCCGCGCCGGGAAGGTTCAAGTTTGAAGACGGGCCAGGGTGGTTCGATCAGGCGAAGCTTGAGGAACTCGGCTACGACTGCCGACTTCCGCTCACGGACCCTTCGGCGCGGACACACTATCGCGCGATGCCCGCCAAGGACGCGTTCGTAGTGTTGGAGTACAACAAAGCCGCCTGGGGTGGGGGGGCCGAAGACCGATGGTTGTGGTCCCGGCTGCTGGCGGTTGACGCGGGGCGCGGTCTCGCACCGCTACGCAAGAAGTACTCTGACATGGGGCGGTTCCTCATCATTCCCGGCTCGGTGAGGCTTATCTATTCAGAGAAATGGGATGCCAACCTCCGCAGCTATGCTCCCGGCGCTTATCTCCGTGGCGCTGTCGTCGAGATACTGGTGAGCGAGATCTCCGTGCCGCCATCTGAAAGACGCGTGCTGGGGAGTCTGACCCGGACCAGCGAGTACTTCACAGCGCCGGACGCCCGGACCCGCGGCCCGCGCTACTCGGCGATCCTGTATCACGGGCGCAACCACGAGCCTTGGATCGGTTCCTGCAGACTGATCGCGGCGGCGCAGCGGTAGCATCGTTCCGGCGGCGTCCGGATCTGTTGCTTCACGGTGGAGCCGCCAGGGCGAGGCTATGGCCGGTAACCCGGTGAAGAACTGGCACGGCCTGCGGGCTGATGGGACCCCGGTCGCGGAACGAGAAATGGGCAAAGGATGGCCTGGCGCAGATCGTTTTTGGCGCGGGTCGTTGTGGGGCCGGGCCAAAGTCAGGAGCAGGAATGCGAGTTACCGGCCGCGCCGGCTGAAGGAATGGGGACAGAGTAGCCTGGCGCGGGTTCTTCGAAGGCAACTTCGAAGGGCTGGAACGCCGGAGCGATGCACCACGTGGACGCCCAGCAGACCGGTAAGGACCAATGGATCGCAATCGTGGACGCGCTGGGGAAGTGAGGCGCCGCGGGGCTGATACAAGCGAAGAATGGAGCGGAGTAGCCTCTCGCGGGTTCTCGTGTCGCGGTTTCTCCCACTGCAGGCCGTCTCGTGGTATATATAGCTGTTGCGACAGATATAGCGTATAATCGGCGGTAGAGGATCAACATGCATCCGAAAGAAGAGGCTGGGGCGCCGTTGGCAATCTCCGAAACAGATCAAAAGCAGGTGTTGGAGCTCTACCAAAAAATCCAGCGAAGCCGGGCCAAACTGGTGGGACCAGACGGTAAGGCGCAAGGCCTGCCCGTGTCGCTGTACGACTTCCTGGTGAGGCTGATCGCCGATCTGTGCGAAGGCAAGTCCGTCGCCATCGTTCAGAATGACGCGCAGTTGACTACCGTTGAGGCCGCACGGATGATCGGCGTTTCGCGCCAGTTCCTGGTCAACCTGCTGGAGCGCGACGAAATCCCACACCACAGGGTCGGGACTCACCGGCGTGTTTACGTCCGCGATCTCCTGGCATACAAGGCCAGGCGGGATTCGAAACGCCGCCGGATCCTGGATGACCTGACGCAGGCTGAAGCCGAAGACGGCCTCTACGATCTGGAACCGGCGGGTGATCGCGCAGAGTAATCAGCACATCGCCATTCTCGATACGTGCGTGCTGGCGCCGATGCCGCTTTGCGATACCCTGCTTCGGCTGGCCGAGGATCCGGCCTTCTATATCCCGAAATGGTCGGACCACATTCTGGGCGAACTCGCTCGACTCTCCGGCGGATGGGCTACACGCCGGCCCAGGCCGGCCGGCGCATCACCGCGATGGAGACCGCCTTCGAGGACGCCAGCGTCACCGGCTACGAGTGCCTGGCCGCCTCGTTGACGAACGATCCGAAGGACCGGCACGTATTGGCCGCTGCCGTCCGCTGCGGCGCACACGCGATCATCACACACAACGTGCGACACTTCCTGTCAGCATCGCTGAAGCCGTACGATGTCGATGTACTCACGCCGGATGGTTTTCTCGTCCACCAATTCCACTTGAACGGCGAACTGCTGGTGGAAAAGCTAGCCGCTCAGGCTGCCGCGCGGGGCATCGCGCTGTCATCACTGCTGGACCGGCTCGAGGGGCGCGCACCAAACTGCACGAAGCTGCTGCGGTGATGCTGGCGGCCGGTCGGCGACGGATCAGCACGCGCGCAGACCCACGCAGATCGGCGGAGTCGAGTTGCAGCCAACAGGAAAATTCTGCCCGGGCTCTGGATGTTTTTCATGAAGTTCCGCGGGCCTCAGGCCCTCGGGTACAGGCTACGTGTTTTCCACTTTTCTCAGCCAAACATCGCGATCTGCACGCCCTCCTCTTTCTTCTCTACCACCTTCCTCGGCCTGACGCCCACACGTTCCTCCGCCGCCACCCCCAGGGCGGATGCAACTACGCCGTCTCCGGGTCCGCCATAAAGCACTCCCCTGGAAGCGGCGGGTACATCTCCTCCAGTCCTTCTTTCAGCTCCACGCCCAATCCCGGCTTATCCGGGATATCGAAATAGCCGTCCTTCACCACCGGGCCATCTTTGAGCACCCCTTCCTTGAACGGATCTGGAGTCATGTTCATTTCGAACAGGAAACGGTTCGGCGATGCGGCCATCAGTTGCGCGTTGGCGACGGCCATCAGCCCATCGCCCCAGTTATGCGTCGACAGCAGCTTGCCTCGCGTGTGCGCCATGCGGGCCATGTGCCAGGCTTCGGTGACCCCGGCGTCGTCGCAGGAGTGCTGCACGATGTCATACGCGCCGCTGTCGAGCATCTCCGCGTTCTCGGCCCGGTTGCTGCGTTTCTCGCCGCCCGAGATCTTCACTGTTGGGAGCGCCTTCTTCACCGCGCGGTAATCCTGGGGTGTTCGGCCTGTGGGTTCCTCGAACCAGAGGAACTTCAGCGCCTCCAGCACTGGTGCGATTTCCAGGCACTGCGCGACCGACCAGCGCATGTTGGCTTCCTGGATGAGCTGAAACTCCGGCCCCACCGCCTGCCGGATGCGTTCGAGGTAAGGAATGAAGTCGGCGATGCGAATTCCCAGCTTGCCGAAGCCCGCCCCGGGCCGGAACTTGAAAGCCTTGTAACCGTTCTTTTGGTGCGCCAGAGCCTGCTTGACCAGGTTCTCCGGGCCGGCAAAACGGGAACCCTTACGCCAGGAGAACTCGCCGCCGCTCGCGTACACAGGGATGCGCGTTACCGGTTCGGTATCGATGGCCAGCAGCCTGTAGAGCGGCATGCCCTGAGATTTGGCGATGATGTCCCAAAGGGCGGTGTCCGCGCCGCCCCACGCGCCCCGGCCTCCCGGACCGCTGATTCCGCCCGAGAGCGCCTCGACATCGTAGGGGTTCTTGCCGGCAAGAATGGGAGCGATCACCGCCTCGGTGTACTCCTTCATCTGCCGCGGCCCTTTGAACTGGTTGCAGCTCCCCAAGCCGGTGATTCCTGCGTCGGTGGACACTTTGACGATGGCCGACTCAGTCTTCCAGGCGACGACGTGGTTGTCCGCGTCGGGCCACTCCTCGCCGGGCTTGAGCCGGTACGAGAGATGCATCAGCTTGACGCCGGAGATCTTGATGTTCTCGCGCCGGATGCCCTCCAACGGATGATTGCGGATGCTCAGCTTCTTCGTCCGGGCAGGCTGCACCTTCCCGGCTGAGAAGGCCAGCGCCGATCCTGCTGCGACGGCGGGCGAGCCGAGTAGACATCGCCGCGAAATTATTCTCATATGACCGGGCTCCTCTACAATCAGTAAACAACCAGACCTGACCAGTCTAATGAAGGCGGAGCGCGGTCGTGCTCTGCCTTTCGGCTCACCGTTACTTCACCTAGGGCAACCTTGCAAACGATCGGTCATAGCCGTAACTTGGGGCTCGATGTTCGTGGCGCGAACCGGGCCCGGGGAATATGAAAGGGTGCTTTGAACAGACGTGAACTACTTCGGACGACGGTGGCCAGCGCCGTCGGCATGTCGCGGGACGGTGAGGCGCAGAAGGCAAGCACCGGTGCGGACCAGAGCCGCATCGTGCCACCTCCCGCGGCGGTAGTCAGCGACAAGGAAATTCACGAATTACTGGGCTTTGCCACCATGACCGGCGAGGATCCGAGGCGAATGTGGGCTCGCCTTCCCGAAACCAGCGAATGGCTGGTAGGGCCGCTGGCGCCGGATTCGTGGGCAGGACAGGTGTTCGTTGCTGATCACGAAGACATCTTCGGGTTCCGCTTTCTCTGCATTCCCTCCGCATGGATGACGGGTCTCGAGAGCGGCAGCCGCGTG
>Ga0209777_10004959_pt1 | contig 15545 bp, 14 predicted proteins | sample FrelakmetHBP12HB_FD_187147 | JGI IMG/M metagenome (GOLD analysis project Ga0209777, IMG submission 187147) | Freshwater lake sediment microbial communities from the University of Notre Dame, USA, for methane emissions studies -HBP12 HB (SPAdes)... | ecosystem: Environmental > Aquatic >... | reverse complement strand
GGTCGTGACGGCGCAGGTCAGCCGGATGGCCGAGCCGAATCTGACGACCGCGACCGTGCTTATCGGCAAGGCGAGCATAAGCCTGCCCGACCCGATGGCCACGCCCGACCCCTGGGACACCAGTTTCACGGCCGGCATGTTTCCGCTCTGGCTCACGCCGACGACCGGGGCGACCGTGACGCTCAACAGCGCGAGTGTACCTGAGCGCATCAACGGCGTCTATTTCGACCTGCCCGACAGCCTCCCCTATCTTACGCCCTGCAACCTGAGCATCCTGCTCAGCGACCAGCTCACCGCGATAACCGCGCATGCGGTTCTGCCCGACAGCTTCCACATCGCCCAGCCGGTTGACGACGAGTCGCTCGGGCTCGACTCCCTGCGCGTCGTATGGACCCACAGCGAGAGTTGCCAGGTGTTCACGGTCCAGGTCACTCCCGACGACACGACCAGTCACGCAAAGGGCTTCCTGCAATCGCTCAGCGACACGACCCTGATGGTCAGCCGGACCGCCTTTGCCGACTCGGTGACCGGCGATTACCTCCCCGGCGACTACCACGTCATCGTCTGGGCCCTGAACGGCGGCTGGAAGCGCGGCATCGACCTCATCCGCAACGCGGGCAACGTTCACGGTGCCATCGGCCTGTTCGGCGCCGCGACCTATCCCCGCCCGGTGCATATCCGGGTGCGCTGAGGTCGCATGGCACATCACGCCTGACGCACGCCTGCGGCTCGCAGTATCGTCAGGCTTGCAGCATCGCTGCGCTCGCAGGACCGCCCACAGGAAATACCTAAGCCCGAAACTCGAAATACCGAACAAAGCCCGAAATCCGAAATCCTAAATCCTGACCAGGTCTCCGACTCCCGACCAGAATCGGTGTAATCGGTGTAATCGGTGGATTCGATTCCGATTCTTGTGTCTTGGTGCCTTTGTGTTTGAGCTCCGGCTTCGGATTTGGGATTTTGTTGGGATTTCGGATTTAGGGTTTAGGATTTCGCCTTCGGCGCTTGACTTATCTCATTAGGTTGCTAACATAATCGGCTGAAAAGGCTATCGGCGGCGTAGCTCAGCCTGGCAGAGCAGGAGAATCATAATCTCTGTGTCAGGGGTTCAACTCCCTTCGCCGCCATTTCAAATGGCTGCTGATTGTTGAGGATAATGACGCGGCTCAGCCTGCTGGTAATACACCGGCTGCTCTCCCTACCGGAGAGCAGGCTGTACTGCGTCGAGTGCTTTGCCTCGACGCTTTTCATTTGTGAGTAAGGAGGTTCAATGCCTTTAGACCAAGATAAGGGCAAGTACGTCTGGATGGACGGCAAGTTCGTGCCCTGGGCCGACGCGAAAATCCACATCGCCGCCCACGTGATTCACTACGGGTCCGGCGTGTTCGAAGGCGAGCGCTGCTACAAGAACAAGAAGGGCTCGGCCTGCTTCCGGCTCAAGGAACACACCGATCGGCTGTTCAACTCCGCGAAGATCTACCGGATGGACATCCCGTTCACCAAGGAGCAGGTCATTGCCGCGACGATGGAGTTGATCAAGAAGAACGAACAGCAGGAATGCTATATCCGGCCCATCGTCTATCGCGGCTTTCGGGAACTCGGCGTGAATCCTTTCACCTGCCCGGTGAACATCGCGCTGATGACCTGGTACTGGGGCAAGTACCTGGGTCCGGAAGCGGCGGACGGGGTTGATGTCATGGTTTCATCCTGGAACCGGATGGCGCCCAATACCTTCCCGGCGATGTCCAAGACCTGCGCCAATTACATGAATTCCCAGCTCATCAAGATGGAAGCCATCAAGTACGGCTTCGTTGAGGGTATCGCGCTCGACGTCAACGGGTTTGTCTCCGAAGGCTCGGGCGAGAACCTGTTTGCCATCAAGGACGGCGTGATTTACACGCCGCCGCTGCACGCGACGATTCTGCCCGGGATAACGCGCAATACCGTGATTCGCCTGGCCCGCGACCTGGGTTATGAGGTCATCGAGTGCATGATGCTCCGCGAATTCCTGTACCTGGCCGACGAGGTCTTCTTCACCGGCACCGCGGCCGAGGTAACCCCAATCCGCTCGATCGACAAGATCCAGGTCGGCGCCGGCAAACCCGGCCCGATTACGCTCGCGCTCCAGAAGGAGTTCTTCGCGATTCTCACCGCCGAGAAAGAGGACCGGCACGGGTGGCTGCTTTACGTGAAATAGACCTGCGACCGATAAGTGGTGAAGCCTGCACGAGAAAGTGCAGGCTTCCTATTTGTCGAGTCCGGCGGAAACGCCGGCTCCTACTTCTTTGTCGTCCTTCCCATGTCGCGCTGTGAAATCACGTCGGCGTTGACGTTCTTCGAACCGCCGCACTCCGGAGTGTAGCAGGTAGCGTCCACGAACATGCAGTTCTTCTTACAGGTCGGGCAGAACTCAGGCGGCGCATCCGCTTCTATGAAGTAGCCGCACTCCGAGCACGCCCATTTCGTCTTGTCACCCATGAGCTATTCCTCCTCTCCTCTAACTCTCATGCTTCTCAGACTCCCCGACCGCGGACCTGGTTTCATCGAGCATACCGGTCTGTCGCAGGAAGTCGGCGATCTTCCGGGCAACCACGATGTAGCCCGGAGCATTGGGATGAATTCCGTCCAGCGTCATCATCGAGTTGTTGGCGATGCCGTCCAGCAGGCCGGTGAGGAGCGGGCAGTTGTGACTTCGCGCCGCTTCGCTCAGCGCGGTCTCGTACTCCTCGTCCCAGAATTCCGCGCCCAGACTGAGCACGGCCCCCCTGGCCCCTGAGTCCTGAATCCGCCCGAGTATCAACTCGATGCTCCCGCGCGCCTCGTCCTCCCCAACGCCCATCAGGTAGTCGTTGGCCCCGAACTCAACCGTCACCACGTCCGGCTTGAGGCGCAGCACGTCGGAATCCACCCGGGCCAGGCCGCCTTCGGCCGTGTCGCCGTCCAGGCCCGCGTTTATGACCCGCAACCCGAGAATGCGCCCCAGGATTGCGGGAAACGACTGTTCGGGCTCAACCCCGAAGCCATTGGTGATGCTGTCCCCGAAGCAGACGATGGTCGCTGAGCGACCAACCGGGTTCCGGAGTTCAGGGGGTCCTACTTCTCTTGCCATGGCTTGGCCTTTTTGTCTCTCTTCTTCTTGCGCTCGAGCGGCGAAAGCTCCCACTTGGCCCGCGCATCTTCCGGAACCGTCACGTCCGGCTTCTTCTCGACTGCCGACTTCTCGGCCAGTATCTTCATCGCTTTGGTCACGCGTTGCGGCCGACCGGCCTGTCTTCCCGGCAGTTCCTGCCCGGCCAGCTCCGCGACCAGCCGCGCCGCCTTGTGCGCCTCGTGTTCCTCACGTTCCTTCAGACTGTACTTGCAGCCGCAATAGCGCTGGCGGTAGATGTGCAGTTCCCGGGAGACGTCGAGGCTCTGCTTGAATCCGTCCTGCTTCTTCCAGTCGGCGTCATGGAACCTGATTTCCAACTCCCCGCAGACTTCCCGGCCGATTGGATTGACGACCTCCGGTCGCTTGTGCGGGCTGATGGTCAGGGTCGTGGCAATGATGCCGATGCCCAGTTCCCGGGCCTTCTGGGCCAGAGCGGATAGCCGGAATCGGTAACAGACTTCACACCGCTTTCCCCCCTCTTTCTCGGCCTCCAGTCCGCGCACCTCGGCCTGCCAGCGGTCCCAGTCGTAATCCCCGATTTCAAGCGGAATCTGCCACAAACTGCACAGACGCTGCGCTTCAAGCAGACGCTGAAAGTACTCCTTCTCGGGCTGGATATTCGGGTTGTAGAAAAAGCCATGGACATCGAAACCGGCCGCCTGCAGCCGCCGCACCACAGTTGTTGCGCACGGCGCGCAGCAGATATGCAGCAGAATTCGCTCATTCGGCATAGGAAATGATAGGAGCGGACGGTGCGAAGTCAAGCAACGACACGCCGGGTGGGCAAAAGCCAGTCCGCTTGCAGCTATCCTGAGACCAGGAGACGGTCAATCAACACATGCGGCGCGCCCCAGGCCGAACGCAGGTTCATCTGCTCAGCCTTGCCGCAGGTCCCGAACTCCGTGAACTGCAGGTCATTCCCGACCGCGATAACATCCCTCAGTGTGGCGTACAGGCCGCCCGATATCCCTGCGTCTCGCACCATCTGCGTCTTCCTGCCGTTCTTCACGACATGGCCGTACTGAGCGCCGAAGTTGAACTCGTCCTGGGTCGTCTCACCGCCCAGTTGACCGACAAGGTACAGACCGTCTCCCAGTTTCTCCAGCAACTCCGGCACGCTCTCTCTCCCGGGTTCAAGCACGATGCAGCCCATCCTGACGATTGGTGCGAAACGGTAGTCTTCCGCCACGCAATGACCGGTCAACGGCTCGCCGAACGAGGCGGCCGTTCGTCGCGAATGCAGACGTCCGACAAGCACCCCATTCCTGAGGAGTTGGACCGGCCGGGCCCGGACCCCTTCATCGTCGTAATGGTAGAACCCGAGTTGGCCCGGCAATGTCGGGTCGTCCTTGACGTTCAGTATTTCGCTGCCGAGCGGCGCGCCGATGCCCAGCCGCTCGCGAGCGCTCGGCATGTCCTCAACCGAGTCGGCCTCGCACGTGTGGCCGAAAGCCTCGTGCAGGAAGACTCCGCTCAACTCCGGGTCAATCAGCACTCGGTAGGTCCCAGGCTCGGGTGGTGCAGCCTTCACGAGTTCGGACGCCAGGCTTGCGGCACTCTCGAAGTCGGCCTCGCGGTTCAGCAGCGCGCGCAGTCCATCGCTGTGGTTGATACCAACCCGAACGCGCTGGGTCCGGCTGCCGTCACGCGCCGTGACGTGGCCGATAATCCAGTTCGTTGTCACGTCCTCGCAGACCTCGGACCCTTCACTGCTGGCGAAATACTTCCTGCGGGCGACTTCAAGATACTCGAGTTCCACCGCGCAAATCCGGTCACTCCGCAGCGGAATCGCACCGTAGCGCTGGAGCACGTCGATCTTGGCGTCCAAAGGAACCGTCGCCGGGTCGAGGTCCAGATTCGGATACCAGGAGTCCTTAACCACGTCGGTCCGGGCCAGCCGCACTGGCTGCCGAGCCAGCCGGCCCTGTAGTTCAGCATTCTCCTCAGCCCGGCGTATTGCGGACTCGGCATCGGTCAGACGCGTAAAGGCGACCGTCGCAAAACCGCCGCCCTTCAGTAGACGCAGAACATAGCCGTCGCCGGTACTGGAGGAAACCTCGGTCAGGTCCCCGCTTTGAAAGGTTATCCGGGTCTCGCGCTTCACCTCATAGCGCAGGTCGGCGTACTCCCCAATCGCCCGAGACAAGAGTCTGCGCAACTCCTCAAACACTGGATGGCCCCTTAACCGCCTACCGCGCGGGCCGAATGTCGTACAGCGCGACGATTCCGTTGGGCGACGCGCCGATGAAGGTGAACTTGAGCCCGCCCGAAATGAAACTGCTTCCCCGGTTCATGTCCTGGAACACGACCACGTGCTCGCTCAGGTCGCCCAGCACCCAGGCGGCAATCGCCGGGAAGCTGATGCCCTCGACGTTCCTCTTCCCGACGGAGATGCGGTCAAGCGTCCGGTACGACACCAGCTTCAGGCCATGGCGCCGCGCCACCGGCTGAAACTCATCGGCCAGTTCGTCGGCCGGAATGAACAGCGACTGGTACTGGCGGAGGTCAACCCGGGACAACTCTGCGATGGTTGTGTCGATACCCTGCTTCAACGCCGATTGCTCATAAGTCACGTTTGGTAACTCCCGCAGCGTGTCCCGGGACGCGTAATACAGCTCACGCCCGGGAAACGCTCGGGTCAACAGCGGGTTGAGTTCGCCCAGGTCCTTTGCGTAGACGACGTTCCCGCCCGGCGGAACCTGGTTCTCCAGGAACACGTCGCCCATGCGCGGGGTCACGACCAGCGCCTGCGTCAAGCCCGCGCGCCTGACCGTGTGCGCGGTTGACGTTTCGATCCCGAGCGTCCCCGGAAGTTCGCGAACCAGGTTCGGCACCGCAACCGCGAACAGGCTGATGCCGCAAAGTACGAATAACCGGGCCAGTCCTTGTCTTGCCCTCGCTGGTTCAATACTCCGTCGCCGGTCATCCGCGAAATACTGCGGGACCGCGCGTATGCCGCGCGCCGTGAGCAATGCCAGGGCCGGCAGCGACTCATACTCCCAGCGCGGCCCGGACACCAACGCGTGCCACCAGTAGAAGAAGTACCCGACAACCAGCGACACAAATACGCCGAGCAGGAAAAAGTCAGAGCGCCGAGCCTTACGGGTAGCGAAGAGCGCCGCGACCAGGAGCAACGCCGGTATCGGGAACTCGAAGAACCAGCGATTCACGGCATTCAAGTCCAGCCCGGTCGCGGCGAACGCCTTGGCCAGCGTATAGACCTGCCCCCAGCCGCTCCGGTTGAACCCCAAGCCGTGCCCTGCGCCATAGCGCGTGACATAGCCCAGCTCAAACGGCTTGCCGTTCGTGAGATAATTGTACGCCATCAGCAATCCGGCCATCACCAGCACGCCCAGCGCCATGAGTGCGAACCGCCCGAGATTGCGCCCGGGCGCTTTGACCAGCCGGTACCCGGCATCGAAGACAAACGGCAGGGCGATGAGCAGGCCGGTGTATGGCCGCACCAGCACGACCATGCCCAGCGCGATGCCGGCCAGCAGCGGCGCAAGCCGGGGCGGCCCGCCCTTGACGGACTTGAAGTACAGCAGCATGAACAACACCGTGAAGAACAGCGATGACGAGTGATTGATGAATTGCCCTGATGTCAGCACCAGGTATGGCGAGAAGGCAAGCAGCAGCGTACCCAGTCGGGCAACCGGTTCGTCGTAGGCTTCCCGGCCCAGGAAGTACGTGACCACGACCGTGAGCGCGCCCAGCAGCGGGTTGACGAGCCAGGGCGCATGAATCAGCACCCCGAGCATGAGCATCAGCGGATGGCCGGGCGGATACTGTGAGTACCACTTTCCGTCGTTTATCATCAGCATCATGTCGAAGAACTGCGGCACCGGCGGCGAACCCGCAAACAACCGGCCCTGGGCAAACAACCGGGCCTGGAACAACTGCGCCACGTCGTCGTGGATTCTGGGAACGTGCCCGAGAATGCGCCAGGAGATGAGATTAGCCGCGACGAAGACCAACAATGACAGCACCCCGACAAAGACGACCGGTCGGATTGCCAGGAGCCGGTCCCACAGCCTCAACAGCAGTCCCGCAGGGCGGTCGAGAATCCGTCCGGCCGCGAGCAGGAGACCGGTCACGCCAACCGAGCCGAGGAGGAGATAGGTGATGATGCTCTGGTCGCTCGTGCTCGTGCGCGAGTAGACTGCCGGCAAAAGCGTAAGCACCAGGAGCGCGAGGGCGACGAGCGCGGAACTCGGGTCCCCCGGACTGGCGGCAAGGCCGGCGGCCACCCGGCGCCCGGTCCGCGACCACCCGATGAGCAGCGCGAAGAACCCCAGTGCGATGAGCCAGAGCAGCCACACCGGCAGCGCGAAATACGCCTGCTCGCCGGAACGGAACAGCCGGAAGTAGATCTGCGCATCCTCGGCGGTGATTGCGCGCGGTGAGTACCGGAGCAGAACTGCGGCCGCGCTCGCCGCCAGCCCGAGCAGGAACAGCGCCAGCCGGGCCACCGGGTCAGGGCCTTTCCGGGCCGTCTCGCTTCTCATCACAATCTGCAATATAGCCAAGCCGCAAGTCAAGTCAAGCCGAACGTCAGAGGTTCATCATTGCCCGACGGCGCAAAATGCGAACTGCGCGAGCCGCCCGAAATGGGCGGCTCGACTGTCTTCTTGAGCAGTACTAGCGGAACAGGTACTGGAATGTCTCCTTCATCTTTGCCACGCCCTGAATTTCGTGGTCCAGCCTGGGCATGATTGCCCGTACGTCCGGGAATGACCGGTAGATATCCTCCATGTATTTCTCCTGCGAGGCAATCCGGTTCGTCACGAACTCATGGGTCTGGTCCGTAACCGAGGCACGGTCAATCAGGCCATTGACGATGACGCCGCCGACCGGGATCCCGAAGTCCTCGAACCAGCCGATGAACCGCTTGATGACCGCAATCGGCAGGGCCTCGGGCAGGGTGACAAAGAAGAACGCGGTGAGCTGCGGGTCGGTCAGCAAGCCGTGGACCTTGTCAATCCGCTCCCGGAACGTCAGCAGATAGTCCAGCAGCGGGTCCTTTTCGGTCTCTTTGGTGAAAGACAGGGCCTTCTTCAGCGACGTTGCTTCGTTCCGGCTCGCGAGCATCTTCTCGACCCAGAGGGTGTAGACTTTCGACATCCCGAGCAACCGCCGTGCATTGGCGGTCGGCGCGGTGTCGAAGACATAGGTCTCGTACTTGTTCTCGAACATCAGGTCCACCATCCGCTCGAACATCGCTGATTCCTCGAACGCAGGGTTCATCGTCGCCGACTCCACGAAGTCCTCGGTCTTCTGGCCCGAAATGTCGGCGTATTTGAGGAACCACTCGATCTTCTCGCGAATCTCGTGCTTCTTCTTGAGAATGGTATCCTTGGTATCAATCTCCACCGCCATCAGCGATGTGCCCGTGACCTGGGTCTCGTTACCGAATACATTCTGGCAGAGCAGGCTCGACAGGCTGTGCACCGGGTTGGTCGAGGCCAGCAGGACCTTCTTCCCCTGCTCGGCCAGGTGCAGCGCGGTGGCCCCGGCGAACACGGTCTTGCCGACCCCTCCCTTGCCGCCAAAGAAAATGTACTTGGCTTTCGAGTGCGACGCAAAGAACTGGGTGAGCGTTTCCTTGATGCGCGATTCCATCTAGGCCTCCCCGAAAAGCTGGTCCGAAACTTTGCGAATCATCTCCAGCCCGGTGATGTCGCGCTCGAATTCCTGGACGCTGCCCACGACCTGCCCCTTGAAGCAGTCTTGGATTCTCGCCAGCGGTTCGCGCTGGGATTCAATCCGGTGCTTCAGGTAGGCCGGAATCGTCTCCTTCAGGAGCTTCTCGGGCAGGACCCGGTTAACGACGTACCCGGAAATCGGCACCCCGAACTTGCTGAACAGCTCGCCCGCCTTCTGGGTGTCAATAATCGTCATCTCTTCGGGCGTGAGCACGAAGAAGAACCCGGTCTTCTCCTTGTCGGTGAAAATCGAGGACGACAGATTGATGCGCTTGCGGATTTCCTGCAACTCGCGCAGAATCTCGTCTTCTTCGGAAACGCTCTCGCTCTTCATCCGCGCTGCCACCTGGTCGTAGCGCTGCATCTCGGTTCGCAGCTCGGTTATCTTGTTAATCCATTCGTCGTAGATCGAGCTCATGCTCAGGTAGTAAAGCGCGTGACCCAGCGGCACCAAGTCATAGATGTAGTAGTCATACTCGCCGGTGAATACGATGTCCACCACCGCATCGAATATCGCGCTCTCCTCCATCGCCGGCTCGCTCGACGCCGCCGCGATGTAGCTTTCAATCTCGTCCGGCACTTTGTCGAACCCGTACCGGTCAATAATCTGCTTCTTGATTTGCGCCTGGTAGTCAGCGATGCGCTGGTCGGCGTTGATTTCCTGGGCAAACAGGTTGGGCATGATTTCCACCGCGCCCTTGCCGAAGATGTCTTTCTGGAAGATGTCCGAGAGCGAGGCCTGCGGGTCAACCGAAAAGACCAACACCTTGTGCCCCTGCTGGGCCAGGTAATAGGCCGCGGCCGCCGAGAACGTGGTCTTGCCCAGCCCGCCCTTGCCCCCGAACATGATGTACTTCATCTTGGGACTGGCGCCCAATATCCCCTTCAGATTCACGTCTCACTCCTCAACATGATTGGCTGTGATGCTCTGCCTCGCCTAAGCCAGCGTGTCGGTGAAGTCCTTTTCGCGCAGCATCCGTCTCTTCCAGGTCGAAATCTGCGGCACAACGTAGGGCAGCAGCCGCAGCGAATAGTACGGCGGCAGAATCGGGATGCCGAGCATGTCGCCCATCGTAATCAGGATGAACAGGTGTTCCATGCTGCCCCGGGTCTTGAGCGCGAACCGGGCCGTGTCGTGCGCGGCCATGCCATAGACGAATTCCTTCAGGCTCTTGCCGAGCCGGAAACCCTTCTTTTCTTTCTTCTCCTTGTCCGCCATTATTCTCCTTCACTAACCACAGCGGTTCAATTCGACTTCCCCACCGCGGGCGCGCCTTGCTTCAGCCGTGAAAAGCGCACCAGCGCCTTCACGCCATCATAGGCCAGAATGACCGCGGCAACAAACAGGACCGCGCCGATGAGCCCGGCCACCCAGTTGCCGATGACCGTGCCGGCCGCCAATGGCTTACCAGCCAGGTCCGCCCGGCTGGCCGCCTGCTGCAGCAGTTGCTTGCAGGTTATCACCAGCGCCGCCATCGTGGTCAGGTACATGAATATCATCGGAATCAGCGCGAAACCGGCCTTGCGCTTCTCGGAAATCAGCCAGATACTGGCAATCATCAGGGCTAGGCTCGCCATCAACTGGTTCGCGGACCCGAACAGCACCCAGATGTATTTGAACGTCCCGGTAGTCACCAGCACGAACGTGAGAATCAGGGCAACCACGGTCCCGATTGACGGTATCCGCAATAACGGCACGGCACGGCCCAGCAGTTCGTTGGTCGCGATGCGCATGAACCGGACCACGAGGTGCAGAATCGTAATCGCCAGAATCGTAATCATCAGCGGCCCGTAGGCCAGTCCCCATGACTGGGGCAGATGCAGGTAGGTGAAAATGCTACCCAGCCCCTGGCCGAAGAGCTTGTCCGGGGACACGCCCTTGCTCGGTGCGGTGATGGCGACGACAGTCAAGGCGACCAGAGCCAGAATCATCTCCATGAACATCGCACCCGCCGACACCGGCCGCGCGTCGAGCTCGGACTCCAGTTGCCGCGACGTGCCGGTCGAGGAGACAATCCCGTGCCAGCCCGAGATTGCGCCGCAGGCAATCGTCACGAACAGTATCGGGTACAGCGGCAGGCCGTCCGCGGTGAACGTCGTGAATGCCGGTTGTTGCAGCGCCGGGTGCTTCACGAAGATGCCCAGCACTGCCGCGCCCATCCCAATCAGGATGATGTAGAAGGACAGGTAGTTAATCGGCTGAACGAAACTCCAGATGGGCAGGACCGAGCCGAAGAACGAGAAGACCAGCGCGAACAGCAGCCAGATAACCCAGTTCGTGTGCACTGAACCGAAGGTCATGTTGAACGTTCCATTGGCGAACAGCGCGCCGTAGAACAGCACCAGGCCGATGACCGTCACCAGCGCGAGCTGGACCCGGCCCCGGTAAATCAGGAACCCGACGATGACCCCGGCAATCGCGAGCATGATAATCGCCAGCGGCACCCTGGGCGCGTTCGCCAGCGTGGTCGCGACGATGTTGGCGAAGGCCGCGGCAATCAACAGCAGGTAGACGTAGATGAAGACCAGCAGAATCGTCCGGGCCCGGGGCGAAATCAGCGAGTAACTGATGCCGCCGAAGGTCTTGCCGTCGTTGCGCATCGAGACGACCGAGCTCGTGTAGTCCTGGACCCAGCCGATGAAGAACGTGCCCAGCAGAATCCAGAGCAGGCCGGGTAGCCAGCCCCATTTCAGGGCGATAATCGGGCCCAGCACCGGCGCGGCCCCGGCGATTGACTTGAACTGGTACCCGAACAGAATGCTCCGGGACGTAGGCATGAAATCCACGCCGTCGGCGTACATCCGGGCCGGCGTCGCGCGCTTCGGGTCCGCCTGGATTACCTTGCGGTCAATGTAACTCGCATAGAACCGCATGCCCACGAGATAGACAATCGCGCCCAAAACCGGAATCAATGCCGAGTTCATTCAGACGCTCCTCTCTTGTCGGACAATTTCATTGGGACGATTCGATTATAGGCCGGTCACAGGCGTTGTCAACTGCCTCTAACCGGCCCATGCTCCGGGACCGATTCACCACAACGACGCGCCGAGCACGAGGCGAGAACACGTTGGAATGCGACTGCCCGGCTGACACCGGGCAGTCGCAATAGTCAGACGCGAGAGACTACGATTTCCAGAGCAGGTGGATGTTGCAGTACTCCCGGGCGATGACGCCCTCATCCTTGACGTCGAACTCGGCTTCCGGCTTGTCGCCCGGCTTCAGGAACGCCCGCAGGCAGCGCGAGCCGTCCTTCGCCATTACCTGAATCCACTCGATGTAGTGCTTCTCCTCCATCGGGTGCGGCACGCTGCCGACCTTCACCTTGATGCCGGTCGCGGTCTTCTCAATCACCGGTACGTGCTTCTCCTTGGAAGCATCAACCGTGTTCTCCTTCATGAGCTTCATCGGCTGCCCGCAGCAGACCAGTTCGCCGCCGCCGGGATGCAGCACCTCGACGATGTTGCCGCAAACCTCGCACCGGTAGATTTCCATTCGTGCAGTCATTGTTTACCTCCTGGAATGATTCTGCGCATATTGCCTTTCGACTGCCCGGCCAGCTATTTCGATTCCAGCAGCACCCGGACTGCGCGGGTGAGTTTCGCGCCGACATCCGGTGAATAGCCGATGTCGATGTCCCGGACAACCCCCTTCTTGTCGATGACGAACACGGTCGGGTACCCGGTAACGCCGTATTTCCTGGGGATTTCCCCGGCTCGCAGGTTCGGATAGCTGAGCTTCAGCTTGTCCACGACAAACCGCGCGTCCGCGGTGTCCTTGTCGATGTTCATGCCCAGCACCTGAACCCTCTGGTCCTTGAAGTCCTGCGCGAGTTGGTTGACGTGGGGCATGGCGCGGATGCACCAGGGACAGCCGCGATACCAGAAGTCCAGCACCACAACCTTGCCCCGGTATTGCTTCAAGCTGTGAGACTTGCCGTCAAGGTCGGTCAGCGTCCAGACCGGGGCCGGCTTGCCCTTCAGGGTCTTCTCCTTGCCGGCCTGTTTCGCGCGCGTCATCGCGTCCGAGACTTCGACCAGGCGCTGACCCATGAGCGCTTTGAGTCCGGAGTCGTGCAGGTCGTTGTAGGCCAGCTTGAGTGTCGTATCGGCCTGGCCGAGCAGGTCCAGCGCCTTTTCCGGCTGTTCGTCCGCCTGGTTCGTGAACATCGAGGCGACCGAGTCCGTGATCAGAAAGGTGGACAGGTCGGGCAGGAGTCTCATGACCATGCCCGAATCGAGTCTGACAACCGAGTCCAACGCAAAGCTCGAGGTCGAGCTCCGGTTGCCGTAGCTCTGGGTCGCGTGCCCTTCCTTGCTCGTCAGCAGCCCCTGCTTGACGTTAAGGTGAATCAACTCCCGATTCGCTATCTGGTAGATATCGTCGAGTGGGGTTTTGATATTCTCCTCAATCGCCCAGATCGAGTCGGTCAGGCTCTTCGAGTCCAGCCGGAACAGGTCACGCTCGTCAAGCTCGCCCGAACGCTCCCAGCCCTGTTTCGCCTGTACCGTATCCTTCGGCAGAGGAATGAAGATGAGCGCAGGGTCAACCTGGCCCATCCTGAAACCGGGAACAACGCTGCCGTCCGGCCGGATATCGCACCAACCCCAGGAAATGTCCGGTCCGTTCTCGCTCCGCTCACCGTTCTTGGGCTCAAGCACCGATGTCTCGGCCTGGTTCAGTATCACGTGATAGCTGCTGTCCGGGTTCTGTTGCATCACCCAGACCTGGTGCTGCCGAATAGTTGTCCATCTTCCGCGCGGATACTCGGTCGTGCTGCTGCTGCTGAAACACATCCTGTGCCCGGGCTGGAATCGGTATCGAGGACACGCGTAGGCGGCAGGCGTCGGCGACCCCACACCGGTCGCCACCGCGCCAAAGGCGATGGCCAGGATCACAATTGCTCTCTTCATTTGCTCCATCCTCGCTTCAGCGGTGTCACTTTGCATTTTGCATTTTGATATTTGCATTTTGAAATTCCCGTTTTCACTTGGTGTCCTTGGTGTTTCTACTTCTGATTTCGGGTCTTCACCTCGAACATCTCCGCCGCTTCTTCCTGGGTGAGAATCCCCTTCTCAACCGCGAGCGCGCCAATCGGCATCTTCCGCGCAATGGCCTCCTTGGCCAGTTCCGCGGCCCGGAGATAGCCGATTTTCGGCGTCAGCAGGGTTGCGAGCGCCGGGTTCAGTTCCAGATTCGAGCGGCACTTCTCCCGATCGGCCCGGATGCCCTCCACGCACCTGACCCCGAACACCGGCAGGAAGTTGGCCAGCAGGGTCAGGGATTGCAGGACGTTCCAGGCAATCACCGGCACCATCGCGTTCAGCTCCAGTTGCCCGGCCTGCACCGCCAGCGCGACCGCGGTGTCGTTCCCGACCACCTGGAAGCAGATCATGTCCAGACACTCGGGCATCGAAGGGTTCACCTTGCCCGGCATGATTGACGAACCCGGCTGAACCGCCGGCAGTTCAATCTCGGCCAGCCCGGCAAACGGCCCGGAACCCAGCAGGCGCAGGTCATTGGCAATGCGAATCAGCTCGAGCGCGAGTTCCTTGAGCGCGCTGGAGAACGCGGCCAGCAGGGCCCGGCTCTGCAGCGCCTCGAAGCCGTCCCGGGCCGGGGTGAACTCGGTTGCGCAAAGCTCGGACAGGTGCTGGATGACCCGGTCCCGGAACTGGGGATGACTGCCCGCACCGGTGCCGACTGCGGTGCCGCCGATCGGCAGTTCGCACAAGTCGTTCCGGCGCTGTTCGATGCGCTGGGCCCCGCGCTCCAGCGCCGAAGCGTAGGCCCGGAATTCATCGCCCAGGGCCAAAGGCAGGGCGTCCATCAGGTGGGTCCGGCCGACTTTGGGCACGTCCTTGAACTCTTCGCCCTTGCGCCGGAATACCAGGGCCAGCTCCTCCAGAGCATCGAGCAGCCGCACGGCGGCGATGATTGTCGCAATCTGCGCCGCGGTGGGATAGGTGTCGTTGGACGACTGGCCCAGGTTCACATGGTCATTCGGACTCAGGAACTCGTAGTCGCCGCGTTCCCGGCCCAGCAGTTCCAAAGCCCGGTTGGCGAGCACTTCATTGACGTTCATGTTGAACGAGGTCCCGGCCCCGGCCTGAAAGACGTCCACGACGAACTGGTCATTGAACCTGCCGGCCAGCGCATCGTCGCAGGCCTGCAGGATGGCACTGCCCAGGCTGCGCTCCAGCACCTTCAGCTCCATGTTGGCGAGCACGGCCGCTTTCTTCACGAACAGGCAGGCGCTCACCAGCTCGGGATGCGCCCTCAAGCCGCTTACCGGGAAGTTGGCCAGCGCGCGGGCGGTCTGGATGCCGTACCGCGCGGCATCCGGGAGTTCGAGCGCACCAAGGGAATCGCGTTCCGTTCGGGGCATGTCTTCTAGGAGAAGTTCAAAGTCCGAAATCCAGAGTCCCGACCAATGACCAGGGTCAAATGCCTGAAGGCATCAGACCGCAGGCACGTCAGAGGCTCCGGGCTCGGGCTTGGGAAGGGAGTCAATGTCTTCACCCGTGGATGGACTTTCAGCATCGGGGCGTTGGCCCTGGCCCGAGCCCCGGTCATCGACGGTTGGACCCAGCTCAATCGGCTCGGCCTCGTCATTCGGCTTCGGCTCTTGCGCCGGCGTCGCTGGCGCCGGCTCGGGAATGACTGCGGGCGGCGGGGCCAACTCGGCAAG
>Ga0209777_10004958_pt1 | contig 15548 bp, 7 predicted proteins | sample FrelakmetHBP12HB_FD_187147 | JGI IMG/M metagenome (GOLD analysis project Ga0209777, IMG submission 187147) | Freshwater lake sediment microbial communities from the University of Notre Dame, USA, for methane emissions studies -HBP12 HB (SPAdes)... | ecosystem: Environmental > Aquatic >... | reverse complement strand
AACCGCGTCGGGATTGCCATTTCCTCGAACGTTCGACCCAGGGAGGGCGGCTGACCGGCCGGTACCGCCTCGAGTAGCACCACCGAGTAGGGCCGAAGCACGATCTGCACCTCGCCTCCCGCCGCCCGCCCGTTCTCGCGCAGCTTTGCCGGCTCAGGATACCAGCGGTAAACGTCCCAACGGTCCGTTTTGGGCAGTCCCCACGCGGATCCAAGCTTGAGCGTCACGAGGCCGTCCTTGAGGCACGCGTTGTGGATCGCTACGAAGGCTCGCCTGCCGTTGCTGCAACAGTAGCCATACGGTTCGCTTTTCCACGGATTCCCCAGGATGAAGCGCGAGTTCCCAAAGCAGTCGGGATTCGCCTTCAGCAGGGCGACAAGATCGCCCAACTGCCTGCGCTCCGGCGGCGTTAGCCAGTCCGTATCGGTCCAGATCTGGGCCAGCAGACTGCCGCGGCAGAGGTCCATAATGAAGCCCTCTTGCCAGTGTGTCTTGCCGATGCAACTGTTCCATGGCCAATCGGAAAGCCAGATGCCCAGCGAATCCTTGCCCAGCCAGGGCGTGTCGGTGATGAGCCACTGGGCCTGGTCCAAGCGCTGCGAGACGCTATCTCGGGCGTACGGGGCGGGAGACTCTGCATTGCTGGCGGCCTCGATGTGCGCGCCGCTTTCGAAGTACATGTCGGCGTACTGGAGCCACCACGGGCTGCGGTAGCCCCAGTAGAGAATCACGAAAACATCGGGACACTCGGCGTCCAGCGCCCGCAGGAAATCAATGATCCCGCTGTGGATGGCTTCGACGGAATAGAGCGGGCCGGGCAGGTGGCCATGCGCCGGGTTGTCACAGCACGGGGATTTGCAGTCCGGGCCGAGGTTGTCGAACTTCAACAGCCGCACCTTGTTCTCGCGGAGGTGGTAAATGAAGGCCTTCGTATACATCGAGTTGATCAGCTCGCACCCGCGGCAAATCTCGCCTTGCCCCTCGCCCTTGGTAAAGCAACCGCGGATGGCCGGGTTGGCGCCAATGGTCCATTGCGGCAGCCCTCCACTGTCTATCCAGAGTCCCGGATGCATCCCCAGGCGGAGGATCTCGTCGCGAACCTTCCGAAAACCGCCGGGGAAGTTGGTTCGGTGAAACGTGGTCAGATCGCCCGCCGTATCGTGCCAAAAATCCACAGAGTAGAAGTCGAATTGCGGCCCCCCTTCTCGCTGGCTTTGGGCGACCTCATTCAAATGTTCCAGCAGAAACGTTTCGGTCTCCCAAAAGTACTTTTCACCCTGCGCGTTATCGCCGATGGGTTGACCGCCGAAGGCTTCCAGCACCGCGTACGGCTTGTCATGGCCGCGCAGGACGCGGCGCATCCGGCTGCGTGCGTAACTCACGAAACTCGCGCGAGCCTCGCCCGAGCGGGCCACGCCGTACACCGCCTCCATGCACGGAAACTTGCCGCCCGGGGCAAGCCTCGCGCCGGGATACTGCCGCAAAACGACCTGACCGTTTTCCAGCCGGACGAATCCTGCCGGGTGGGCCAGCGAGACGAAGTACTCATCGCCTAGGTACAGCGGGAAGCCCCGCTCTCCGCCTTCGCCCTTGGCCTTGACGGTGTAGCGCCCCAGCACGACGTTCAATACCCGTAGCGGCCCCTGCCCCGTGTTGCTCAGTTCGACGAATTTCCGCAGTACGGCGAAATGAGGATCAATCTGATAGACGAGCGTCGCGGCCAATGTGCCATCGGAAGATTGGAGGTGCAGCACGGCCCGGTCAGATTCCGTGGAGACTTCTGGAAGCCCGGCTGGCCTAAAGATGACCTTCCGCCCTTCTTCCGGCTTGTAGCCCACTTCCACTTCGAGTTCACAGCCACCGCCAATAGGCAGGCTCGTCCCAGTGATTCGGTTCTGCCAACTCACGGCGCTCAGCGACTCGGCATCGAGTGCGAAAACCAGGGAAGAGGATCGCACTTCGATCCTACTCGACGGCACCGCAGGACGTTCGCCTCCCTCGGCAGCGCACAACGCCGTTACTTTCATGATAAGGCCAAAGAGAATCAACCAAGAGAACCGCAGATGGCAGCACATCGGTGGAATCCTCTCCCCAAAAGGGAACCTGCATGTTGGCGGAAGGTCTCACGAACCGCTACAGCAGCACCACATACATAGCGTTAGCGGGCAAGACGACCGACGCCTTGCCGTCGGCCAGCTTGGCGACGGTCAGGCTGCTCCGTTTGGGGCCTGCGGCACCAGGGTGGCCCAAAGCATGCTCTCCGAAGTGCCTGCCGCCGATTCCACGCTGAACTTCCCGACATCCGGGATGGCCGGCCCTTCCTGGAACGCGGACTTCTCGCTGTCCAAAAACTGCCAATGGAATCTCCGGCCGGGGAGGGAGAAAAAGCTGTCCCGGCCAAAGTGGCGACGTCCAGCCACAGATAGTCGTATCCGCTCCAGTCGGGCGACTTGAGAAAGCTCGCCACCCAGCCCATGCCAAACAGCCGACGGGGCATGCCAAACATGCCAAGGCCGCCATCCAGCCGCCAGCCCGGCTTGCCTCCGCAGGTCTGGTTGGCCACGCAGTACTGCCCCTCGGTAGCGTGTGCCTTCACGAACTTGTAATGATCCGCGCTCCACCAGGCATCGCCCCGGCCCTGGAACACCGCCACCCCGCTGATCGGCGTCACCGGCGGCTTCGAGTGTAAGAGATTCTCCGAGGGCTGGGCCTTGAAGTTCTTTCCAGCCAGGCGGACCATTTCCTCAGGCTCCAAGCTGCAGAGCTACCTGACGGCCGGACCGCCGCCGTTATCGGCCACAGGCGGTACCCAGTTCAGTTTCCCGCAACGCAGCGTCAGGTCCTGCATCTGCGGGAGTTTCTGCGTCTCGGGCAGTTCCACGGCGAAGGTGAAGGGCGCCTGGTCAATCGTCTTTTCCACGGCCTTCTCCACCTGCCACTCGGGTGCTTCCTTGTAACGGTAAGCGAGCGTCAGCGGCTCGGCCTTCAGCGATTCAGGGTTGGCCACCGTAAAAGTGACGTTGTTCTTGCCCGGCATCAGGTGCGGGGCAGCCATGGCGTTGTGGGTGAAGACGCTCTTCACGTACAGCCGTTCCAGCACGGCCTTGCCGTTGAGCTTGAAGCGCAGTTCGTAGATATGCCGGCCCTGGTTCGGGCGCACGACGATCTTGTCGAACTCGGCGGTATAGACCTTCTTGCCCGTGTCCTTCGCGGTCAACATCGGGGTCGCGCTCTTGTCCACCGTTACTGACACCTCGACCGAATCGCCCTCGGCCGGGCAGGTGGCTTCGAAGGTGGTCGCGGACGCGGTGACGTAGAAGGGGCACTTCACCGGGATGACCAGTTCGCCCTTGGCCAGCGCCTCCTTGATCGCGGGCTGCCTAAGGTCTGGCGAGTAAGCCATCCAGCCGTTGAAGTAGTGGCGGTAGCTGATCACCTTGCCGCCGTAGTTCTTGATGCCGTAGGGCTCCCAGAATTTGAACAGCTCGGGCTTGTTGCCCTGGTCCCTCCGGCCGCAGGTGTGCATCGGGCCGGGGTCGTTGCCGGCGCGGTACGTGCCGGGCAGCGGCTTGCCCAGAGGCCACCAGGAGCGGACAATCTCCTCGCCGGGCCGCAGCGCGTAGTCCTTAACCGACCAGTCGCTCTTTTGCGGCTCGTACTCGGTGGGGGTTATCTTGTGAGCGAAGGCCATGGGCTCGTCGCCGCAGCAGCACATGCCCGGCACGGCGCGGCCCTCTTTGACCGCGTCCTTGATCAGCGACGGGTCCTTGTTCAACTCCTCGAACGAGGCGACGTTGGGTTTCTCGCCGCGCGTGAAGACGTAGAAGTTGGTCATGGTGTCGTAGCCGTGCCACTTGCCGTCATAAAAGGCCTCGTAGAAGGTGTGGCCCGGATGCGAGACGCACCGCGCCTTGATCCCGGCGGCCCCCAGCAGCCCTTTCATGCAGGTGGCCTGCGAGCCGCAGAGCGTGTTGCCGATAGCGTTGATGCACTTGACCGGGTTGCGGCTCTCGGGCATGTTCTGGTAGTGGTACACCGTCTGGCGGTAGAAGTCGTACAGGGCGATGGCCTTCTGCTCATCGGTCATGCCCGGCTTGAGGACGCCTGCGAGCATCGTCTCGTAGCTGGAGCAATCCACCGTCCTGTCGCTGGTCACCCAGGGACCTCGGACCTCCGCCTGGGCAAGCGAGGCAAACATCCCGCAGCACACGGCGACGCACCACGCAAGGCGTTGTCGTAGGTCAGGAGTGGGCATCCTGGATCTTCTCCTTATCAAGGACATCACCGTATGGCGACGGTCCAACGGGTCCTTGCCTTTGTCATGTACACCGGGACCCCACAACGGCACAACGACAGCCCAAACTTGAGTTTCGTTGCGGGTCTTGGCATTGTCAATCACAGTGCTCCACTTCACTAGGGTGCACGACCGGGTCTGCAGGAGGGGGGAAACGGGTTGGGGCCAGCTTCGCAGTTGCTTGCCACCGCCTCTAGGCTGCGGTGGTTGCCACACTCTGAATCTCTCAGCCGGCTTACTCGCAGGTGCAGACCCGGTCGTGCACCCACCTCACTACGGCAAGCCGTGCCTTGCCTGCGTTAGTCTGAGGATTGGAGCATGGCCAGCACCCGCAAACCCCGCGAACACAGCCCTCGCGCCGCCAGGAAGGCCACCCCGCTTTATAAGGACGCTTCGGCTCCGATCCCAGAGCGCGTCGCAGACGTGCTCCGCCTAATGACCGTGGAGGAGAAGATCGCCCAACTCTACCTTCGCGACCCCGTCGCTTCCGTCGCCCAGCCCGACAAAGAACTCAAACGTTTCCAACGCATCACTCTCGCGCCCGGGAAGTCCCAGACCCTCTCCTTCACCCTCACCGACGACGATCTGGCCCTCTGGGACGCCGAGATGAACTTCCTCGTGGAGCCCGGCGGCTTCGAAATCCTCCTCGGCACCTCCTCCGAAGACCTCCCCCTCCAAGCCACGTTTCAGGTTCCTCACACCTGTCCACCCGGATAATCCCGCCTTCCTCGCGTCGCAACGACTTCCCTTCGCCTGGTTTTTCGGCCCGACAGAGGCTAACGAGCCGCCAGTTCGTAGCTGTACACTGCCTTCTCATCCCGGACATATAGACGCCCTCCGGCCAAGGCGGGCGCGGCGCGCGTCTCCCCGCACACTTTCAGCTTTCCCAGCGACCGGGCGCCGCTGCGTTGCACCTCGAACAGGAACAATGTGCCTGCGGCGTCCAGCACCAGCGCGCGGCTGCCGCCGCAGATGACACTGGCGAATGCACAGTTCATGCCCTTTTCACCGCTGCTCCACAGGACCTTCAGGCCTTTCCTGAACTCCAGCGCCGTCAGGCCGTTGCCCCCGACAACCGCCAAAGCCATCTCGCCGACTCGTACAGGCGTGCCATCGCCAACCTGGTACACCTCGTTCTGACCGTCCCAATCTTCTGGGAGCGTGCCTTTGGCGCCCAGAGCTTGCAGCCGCGCCCCGTTCTCACCGCACAACAGGAGTTGGTCCTCATACACGAGCGGGCTTGGAACCAGGTAGCCGGGCGTGTGGCCCAGCGGCTTGGACCAGATCACGCTGCCGTCCCGTGGCGAGCGGCCCCAGACCTCCTCCTGGTCATAGCCGATGAGCTGCTCCATGCCCCCGACCAACGCCTGTGCGAACGTGCCATAGTTTGCGGCTGCGCCAGGCGCACTCCAGGCCGTCTGGCCGGTCTTGAGCTCCAGTGCCACAACCGCATCCCGGGGCGAGCCGGGGTTCACAATCAGCCGGCCGCCAGCCACCAGCAACGAAGAGCAATAGCCCCAGTTGGGCACAGTCGCGCGAAAGTCCTTCGGCAGGTCCCTCTGCCACAGCACCGCGCCCTTCTGGAGATCGAGCGAGTAGAGTTGGCCGCGGGCGCCGAGCGTGTAGACAATCCCGTCCTGGATGGCGGGCGTGGAACGCGGGCAGGAGCCAAAATCCATGGCCTTGCCGGCGTTCGCGTATGTGTGCCTCCAGACCTCCACGCCGCTGTTGGCTTTGAAGCAGTGAACGATGTCCTTGTCATTCCTTATTCTGTCCTTTTCGTCCTTCTCGTCCTTTTCCTCCCTTTGGTCTCTCTGGTGGTCGAGCACCACGACATAGCCGCCTGAGACGACCACGCCGCTGTACGCCGCCCCGGTCAGCGGTGCCTGCCAGCGCCGCGTGGCTTGAGCGGGCAGGCTGGCGGGAATGCAGGCGCTGCCGTTGTCGCCGCGGATCCCGCGCCAGCAAGGCCAATCCGCATCCTCTTGCGGCAGCGGGTTGGGGGAAGGCCGTACCACCGGCGTCTCGACCGTGGGCGGTCGTGGCACGGGCGTCTCGCCCGTGCGAATCGCAGCCGCCTGGGACGGCGCTGGCGAGGATGGCTCGGGCGAGAGGCCCGTGCTGCCGGCCTGAGGCCGCAGGTCCAAGCCAACGAATTCGCCTTCCCACGCGCGCACGTACAGTCTTCCGCCGGAGAGGACCGGCGCGATCCAGCATTCGCCCGAGGAGAGGGCTTTGAACTTGCCGTGTTCCGTGTAGCCCTCGGGAGTGGCGTCGGCGATGTAAACCGTCCCGGAAGAACCTTGGGCGATGATCTTGCCTTGGGCGAGGATGATGCCTTCGACGCGCGTTTTCTGCGTCCACTTGAAGGAGCCGTCTTTGGGATCCACGCAGGCGAGGCCGGAGTCGCCCAGGTAGCCCGAGGGCGTGTAGACAAAGCCTTGGTATAGAATCGGCGAGGCGACATGGGGAAGCACTTTGCCGTTGGACCAGATGGGTTCGGCTGGCTTCGCATCTTTGGCTTGGCCTGGAGCAATAGCGACGAGGCGCGCATTCTTGTTGTATGCACCGCTAAGCAGAACGTTCTCGCCAATGATGAGCGGGTCGGCGGAGTCGTAGCTGGTGCCCCAGGGATAGCGCCAGACGACCTTGCCGTCGGCCGGATCGGCAGCGAAGACTTCGTTGGTGGAGCGCAGCAGCAAGCACGGCTGTTGGTCCTTGCCTGCAAAAAGGACCGGTGAGGCCTGGCCCGCGACACCGCTTCCGACAGACCAGAGGGTCTTGCCCGTCATCTTGTCCACCCCGATGCCGGCGCCCTTGGAAGTGAGGATAAGGATATTGCCGACGACCAGCGGCGACCCGGAAATGAACCACTCTTTGTGCCAGTTGGCGTCCTTGTCCGCCTTCAGGTCACGATACCAGATGACCTTGCCGGTGGCTGCGTCGAGACAGAATGTCTGGCCATCGCCGGCGAGCGAGTACAACCGCTCGCCATCCAGATACGGCGTGGCGCGCGTGCCCATGTACTGCGGGATATTGCCGCGGCCTACATCCAGCCAGCAGGCCGCGTTGGCAGCATAAGTATGCGTCCAGACAACATCGCCGTTGTTGGCATTGAGGCAGTAGATGGTGTCCATGCCTGTGCGCCAGGACCAGCCAAGCGTGTAGAGCCGGTCGCCGGCAACGGAAGCTGAAGCGTAGCCATAGCCAATCTCGCGGCGGAAGAGAAGCTTGGGCGGCGTCTTGTCCCAATCCAGGTTGAGTCCGGTCTCGGGAGAGATGCCGTTGCGGTTGGGGCCGCGCCACTGATACCAGTCAGTGGGGGCGGCGGACTTGAACGACGGGATGACGGGGGCCGCAGGTTGGGCCGCTGCCGGAGGCTGAACCAGTGTGGCCAGATCGAGGGCCACGAGGCTGCCTTCCCATGAGCGCACGAACAGCCGCTTGCCCGCGACCGCCGGCTGGGTCCAGCATTCGTCTGAATCGAGCGGCTTGAAGGAGCCGAGGGATCTAAAAGCTTTGGGCGAAGCCTCGATCACCGTCACCTCGCCCGTGCGGGACTGGACAATGAGTTGTCCGCCGATGAGGGTCAGTTCCGTGGCCTCCAGTTTCTGTGTCCACTTGGTTGAGCCGTCCTTGGCGTCTATGCAGGCGAGGCAACCGGCGACGCCGGCTCCTTGTGCGGCCTGGTTGGGGCCGTAGAGGTAACCGTCAAAGAAGACCGGCGTGGCGGCGCGGGGCGCAAGGTCCTTCGTTTCCCACACCACAGCCGCACCGGGAGCCACCAGGACAGCGCCTCGCTCATTTGCTCCGGAGATGAGGAGGTCGTTGGCGATGGCAAGTGGCGCAGGCGCCAGTGGGAAAGTCGCCGCGGGCCAAGGGAACTTCCAGAGCACCTTGCCGTCGGCCGGATCGAGCGTGCAGAGCTGCTCGGCGGAGAAGACCGCCAGGCGCGGCTTGCCATCTTGCTGAAAGAGGACCGGCGAGGCCTGCCCGGCGGCGTCCGGTCCGGAGGTCCAGAGCAGGTCGCCGGTCTGCTTGCTCAGGGCCAGGCCTGCGCTGCCGGCGCTCAGGACCAGCATGTCATCTTTGATGAGGGGCGTTCCGGCGTAGCAGCAGGCCGGACGGAGCGTAGCCTTGGCTGTGGCGGCGTCCTTTTCCAGGTCCTTGAACCAGGCCCGCTGGCCGGTGGCGGCCTTGAAGCACCCGGCCTTGCCGTCCTGGTAGAAGACGTAAAGAAAGTCGCCGTCCAGAACCGGCGTGGAGCGCGGGCCGATCAAGGTTGGCATATTTCCGTGTTTGGGGTCGAGGAACACGCCCGAGGCCCGCACGCCTTGCGTATCCTTCCAGACAATCTTCCCTGTGTCGGTGTCGAGGCAGAACACGGTGTTGAAGTGGCCGTCCACAACGTAGGAATAGCCAGTGGTGTAGAGGCGGTTGCCGCGCACCACCGCCGCCGAGTAGCCCCAGCCTACCTTGGCTCTCCAGAGTTCCTTAGGCGCACCGCCCGTCCAGTCCAGCCGCGGTTGCTCTGCCGCATCCTGCGAGAGCAGGGCGCCGGTCGCGGCGGCCAGGAGCAGGGACAAAGCCAATAGATGCCTCATGCCGGAGTCCTTTCTAAGTAGTTAGTGGCAAGTGGTTAGTGGCAAGTGGCCGCCCGCGGAACCTTGCCACTGGGCACTAGCCACTCACCACTAGCAGCTCTCTCGTTCATACCATCGAGATGCAGTATCGCCACCGGGTCGGCCAACCGCCAGCGTATTCCCTTGTTGTAAAAGGATGAAGGATTAAGGATGAAGGATGAATGAAATTCTGCTCGCGCACATTGTGGCGCGAACTGAGCGGGTTGCGCTGCACAGGCGGTCTTGTCGCGTGAGCTTTTTTTCGTCCAGCGTTCATGCAAACCCTCAAAAGTCTGGCAAGATCGTCGAAAACGAGCGGGTTTCGCTTGCGAATCAGCGGCTTTCGCTTGCGGATTAGGGGCGATTGCTTGCGAATTTGGGGCGATTCCTTGCGGAATAGGGGCGAATGCTTGCGGATTATTGAAACGGAGATTCAGTTCACCACAGAGGCGCAGAGGACGCAGGGAAGGGATTTTGGATTTTGGATTTTGGATTGGACTGCCTGAGCGAGTGGCGAGTGCCGGGCACCGGTGGCAGACAGAATGGTAATAGGCAACAACGGGCATGTCGCATTCGGCTCCAGTTGTCCCCCTGCCTGAGCGGGTGCGGTGATTTGGTAACGCGGGAAACAGTTTCCCCCCAAGTGTACTACGCATATACCATGCCATAGTACTAAAGAATATTAGAATTACGATGTATACTGGCCGGACTAGAGGGGGACAGAGAGGCAATCCGGGCTGGGGTGGGGAGGCCATGGGTCTCCGTTGGCCCCGCACTCCAGCAATGGGTCATTTCGACCACGTCATAATGACATTATAGTGCCATACCATTTGTCCTTTTGACAATCCACGGCACCTGTGACTCGGGGGTGGCTTGGTCCGCAGACAGTGGCCGTTCGGGCGCGAAACCACTGTCTGCGGAGAGTGGCACAAACGGCAAAGTGCAAGCCGCGACCCAAGCCCCTAGCCGTGACAGTGCCACCAGCCAACCGCAGGAAAAAGGGACAGAAGGGACTCACGCCTTGAGAACTTGCAGCGGTCTGTCCCATTTTTACCCCATTTTTACCATTTTTACATTTTTATGGACAGTTGGCGGGCTACGGTCTACATTCCCTCGACCATGACGAGACGACTGTTCTTGATAGTGGTGTTTTGTGGCTGGCTGGGTGTCCGCACGGGTTTGGCGGGCGAAGTCACGGGCGCGGCAGCGTTCGTGCCCGTTGACACGTCCCGGCTCATGGGCTCCCCGGACCCGCTCCCGCCGCTGGAGATCGAGAAGGCTTTCCCCAATCTGCGCTTCGAGCGCCCCGTGGAACTGACCCACGCCGGCGACGGCTCCGGGCGCGTCTTCGTCGTCACGCAGCGCGGCGTCATCTATGTCTTCCCCAACCGCGCGGACGCCAGCGACAAGGACCGCACAGTCTTCCTCGACTGGACTCACATCGTCCGCATGGACTCGAACGAAGAAGGCCTTCTGGGCTTGGCCTTCCACCCCAAGTATCGCGAGAACGGCCAGTTCTTCGTGTACTATACGACACGGCCGCTGCAATCGGTGGTGGCACGGTTTCGTGTGTCGAGAGCCGACCCCAATCGCGCTGACCGCGATTCGTTTGAGGTGCTGCTGAACTTCCCCCAGCCCTACTCGAATCACAAAGGCGGCAGCCTGGCGTTCGGACCGGACGGCATGCTGTACCTCGGGCTGGGTGACGGAGGCGCCGGTGGCGACCCACACCGCAACGGCCAGAACCTGAACGCGCTTCTCGGCAAAATCCTGCGCCTGGGTGTGGACCACCAGGACCCCGGCCTGAAGTACGCCATTCCAAAAGACAACCCTTTTGCTGGCCGCAAGGATGCGCGCGGGGAAATCTGGGCTTACGGTGTGCGCAACATCTGGCGGCTGTCGTTTGATCGCCTGACTGGCGCGCTGTGGGCTGGCGATGTCGGCCAGGATCTATGGGAAGAGATTGACATTATCGTTCGCGGCGGCAACTACGGCTGGAATCTCCGCGAGGGCAAGCACCCATTCCGGCCCAACCTGGCCAAGGGCGACGAGAAGCTCATCGAACCTATCTGGGAGTACGGCCACAGTGTCGGCAAGTGCATCATCGGCGGTCTCGTCTATCGCGGCAAGAAGTTCCCGGAACTGTACGGCGCCTACCTCTACGCAGACTTCGTAACCAGCTACCTGTGGGCCTTGCGCTATGACGGCGAAAAAGTCACCCGCAACCTGGAGATTGCCCGCCCCACGAAACTGGAGATCAGCTCCTTCGGCGAGGACGAGGATGGCGAGGACTGCTTCACGGCTTTCGACGGCTTCGTCTACCGCTTCCGGCAGGCGCAGAAAGCTGCCGCCGCCCAGCAACCGCAGTTCCCGCGCAAGCTCTCCGACACCGGCCTCTTTGTCTCGACCACGGACATGCGGCCGCACGCGGGGCTGATCCCGTATAGCGTTAACGTGCCGCTCTGGTCGGACGGTGCGGCAAAAGACCGTTACACTGCTCTGCCCAAGGCCGGCGCGGTGCGCTTCGATGAGCACGCCGCGTGGGACTGGCCTGTTGGCACGGTTTTCATCAAGACTTTCTCGCTGCCGGCAGCAGGCGGGCGCTTGCGGCGGCTGGAGACGCGTCTTCTGGTGTTAAGCGGGCGCGGCTGGGATGGCTACACCTTTCTCTAGAATGACGAGCAGACAGACGCCGAACTACTCGATGCGGCGGTTACAAAACCTTGCACCGTCGCCAGCCCCGCGGGGGAGCGCGTGCAGCAGTGGAACTTCCCTAGCCGCGCCGACTGTCTGGCCTGCCACAATTCGGCCGCGCAATTTACGCTTGGTTTGCGCACGCGGCAGTTGAACCGCGCACAACGCTACGGGACGGAAACCGCAAACCAGTTGGAGCACCTGACAAAGCTGGGCATATTTGCACAGGCACCCCCAGCCAACTCCGGGCGATTGGAGCAGTATCCTCAGTGGCCTGAGCAGGTTGCCGGCTCGCTCGCGCCACCAGCCTCCATGACGGCGCTGGCGCGGGCTTATCTCGACGCCAACTGCGCCCTTTGCCACACGCCGGGCGGGCCATCCAACAGCGGCGTGGACCTGCGCTTCCACACGCCGCTCGAACAGCCAGGCCTGCTCAATGCCGCGCCCGCCAAGGGCCGGCTTGGCCCGGCGGAAGGCGCTCTGCTTACGCCCGGCAAACCTGAGCTTTCGGAGTTATATCTTCGCTTCAAGGTGAGGGGCGAAGGCCAGATGCCGCCATTCGCCTCGAATCTAGTGGATGAGCAAGCTCGCGCGCTAATCGAAGCCTGGATCAAGAGCCTTGGCATGGGCCGATAGGGAAAAGGGGACATTCTTGTTTTCCTGCGGAAAAGATGAATGTCCCCTTTTCCCCCTTTTCGTCCTTTTCCCCCAAGAGTACCACCAGCCAATGTAGATAGAGAAGTTAGGAGAGTGAAGCGAGGAGAGAGCAATCCTGCTCTCTCTGCAACTGCAAAGGATATCACTTCTTCTCAGGGTCAACCTGGATCATCGTTACCCAGACGAGTTCGCCGTAGAAGCCGGTCTCCAGTGTCACGGGCTTGTCAGCGACCTTCACCATGAGCTTAGCTGCGCCTCCGTCTTCAACTGTCTTCAAGGTCTGGCCGCCGCCCTCGATGCCCAAGACAGTGAGCTGGCTGTTCGCCGGCGCGCGGGCACAGACTGAAAGGGCATACTCGCCCGGTGGGGCCTTGAACGTGAAGCGCGTTTTTGGGCCCACTTTCACTGCATCGTTGACCAGCGGGCTATGATACCACTTCGCCGGGGCATCGGAGACGCCCTTGGTTTCAAAACCGTAGCCCTTGGCCTCATCGTATAGGCTGCTCCCCAGCACCATAGTGTACTTGCGTTCCGTGCCGAGCGTCATCGAGGGCACGGCGTCGGACCTGCCGAACTTGAACAGGCAGGCCTGGAGCTTAGATTGCCGCTCAATCCGCAGTCTTTCCTTCTCGGCCATTTTCCCGGCCTGCTCCTCCAGTCCCTTGACGGCGGCTGGATCGGCAAAGTCAGTGAGGTAGATCGGGAACTCGGTCAGCTCCAGTGGGCGCTGGCCATCCACCGTCCTGGAATGGCCGAAAGCATCGGTGAGCGTGCAGCGGCCCAAGGGGAAGGACAGGCTAGAAGCCTGTCCTACGGGGAAGGGCAGGCTAGAAGCCTGCGCTACGATGGCCCAGGCCGTCACGATGGCCTGGGCGCCTCGCTTCCATAAGTAGACGCGCACGTTGCTGTCTTCAAAGGGCACCTTCGCCGCCCGCTCAGTCACGCCGTCCAGTTGGCGGATCAGGGTGGCATAGGTGAACCAGGAAGGCTTGAGGGAACCATCGTCACGAATGACGCCCGAGGCGGAGAAGAGGTCCCCGCCGGAGCCGGTCTCGCGGAAGACCTGGACCTTATCAATGCCCGAGGCGAGGATCAGCATGATGTCGCGCGGCAGCCAGCAGGCCTGGAGCCGCTCGTCCACTCCGCGGGGGCCGCCGCTGTCGTAGCCAGTCTCGCTCATCCAGACCGGCATGTTGGGCTTGACCTTGTCGCGCCAAGCCACCAAAGCGGCCAGTTCCTGCTCGAAGGTCTGCTCCTTAAGGGGCACGCCGTTGCGATAGGTGTTGCTGTTCAGCGTCGCCAGTTCCGGCTCGACGCGGAACGAATAGTAGTGGACGCTCAGAATATCGGTGAAGTCCAGCGGACACTTGCCGTCGGGGTACTTGTAGGTGCGCATGGTCTCCATCAGCGGCACGTCCATGCCGGACCAGCCGCAGTTGGCCACCTTGGCGTCGGGGTCGGCCTTCTTGACCGCTTCGGCCCCGTAACGGTACAGGATGTAATAATCGGTGAAGACGCCCTTCCAAGAACCCCAGCCCGGATCATTCAGGTCCGCCTCGTTCCATAGTTCGTATGTGTCTATGTACCCCAGGCCCGAGACCTTGTCATTGGTCAGCAGTTCCTCGGGCGGGTGCTTCTTGCTGCCGTAGCGGGCCACGGCCTGGAATGCGAACTCACCGTACTTGCTCATGTCCGCCGGCGGATAGGTCATCCCGTCGCCCTTGGCATCCTTGGGCACGAGGTACTTCGGCGTGAGGAAGAGATAGGGCATCGTGAACAAACCGTTCTCGCGATACGAGCGGAATATCTCATCGTATTTCTGGTACGGGGAAAGGCTCCCGTCAAACCTGTACACGCCAGGCTCCACCGAGAGCATAGGCCACTTGAGGTTCTCAAAGCGAACCCAGCCGTTGCCCTGACGCCGGGCGAGCCCCGGAAACGCGATGCCGTTAAGGCCGAAGCGGGAATCGCGCGTTACCTTATCCAGCACCGCGGGCAGCACATAGATGTGGCCGTAATTCAACTGGGTCAGCCCGCCGGCCTTCGTCCGCACGGACACCAGATACGCCCCGGGGCTTAAGTTCCTGCCGTCGCCTATGCTGACGGGGGCGAAGCTCCGGGCCGGGAGCGGTTGAGTGATTTTGCCTTGCAGCACCGGCAAACCGGTCTGCGGGAACGCCGTGGCTTGCTCGGCCGGACCGGTATACACATGGAATTCTGCGGGAAGATGGAATGCAATCACGCGTTCACCATTGTTGTGCAGCCGCATGCGGATGAAACGCGCCTCGAACGGCTGGGGCACGTCAAGCTCCTGCGGCCCCCACTTGTTGTGGAAGTCCACGTTCTTGAGGCCGTCAACCGGCTTGTATTCCTTGCCGTCGAGGCTCGCGGCAAAATCCACCTTCCAGATCCACTTGGCATCGCCCAAAAGATAGCCCATGTGAACCACGCGGACGGTCTTGCCCAAGTCAATGTAGCCAAACCCCTCTGCCCACTTCTCCTTGTCGTTCCACGGCCCGCCGAATTCCGTCCAGGGCTTGCCGTCGGTCATCGAGTTGTCCTGGTAGACTTTCCCGTTCATCTCGAACCAACTCAACATGCCCGGCGCGATGTCGGGGCCGTAGATAGGGTGCGGCGCGGGCTTGGAATACTGGGCCGGGTCCTGCTGAATCAGGAACTCCAGCTCGGCGGGGATCTCCTTGTCGGACATGTTTGTCAGCACGGCCAGCGTTTCGAGCTTGCTGCCGGTCTCAAGTGACACGCCGGCCGGCAGGCTTACCGATACCTGGAGCACCGCGGTCTGGCCACTCATGTCCGACACGGCGGCCAGTTCATTGACAACGACGGACGTGGGGCCATCCTTCTTGGCCAACCACACTACATTGACACTCTTTAGCGGCGCTTCAATCTTGCCTTCCTGCTTGCCGGCCGGGACAAACTTGCCGCCGGCCAGGTCGCCTTCGAGCCACTTCCAGCCTGTCCAGCCGGCCTCAACCATGCAGGTGAAATTCCTTCCCTGGTTGTCAGTGATCTGGAGACCCACTTTGGCAACATTCGCGCCGGCTGCCAAGTTTACCCATAGGCCAAGCATCTTGACTTGGCCACCCACCCACTGAGCGACGGCGAAATCGCCTTTGGACCCGGCGCTTTTCGCCTGGCCGGAGAAACGCATTGCGGCCGACCCGAACTTGGCCGGTACGCCTGCGGACGGCTCTGCGGAAGTCCTTTCCATCTGCTGGCCGCCGGGCTTCACCTTCGAGCCAGCGTCCAGAGAAGATCGG
>Ga0209777_10004957_pt1 | contig 15549 bp, 7 predicted proteins | sample FrelakmetHBP12HB_FD_187147 | JGI IMG/M metagenome (GOLD analysis project Ga0209777, IMG submission 187147) | Freshwater lake sediment microbial communities from the University of Notre Dame, USA, for methane emissions studies -HBP12 HB (SPAdes)... | ecosystem: Environmental > Aquatic >... | reverse complement strand
GGCCAACGATACCGCGACAGTGATCATCCCTGTCGAACAAGAGGTCCTGATGCCGGATGGGGCCGATAGAAAAGGCATCGAATGGGCCAAGGACCTCCCGGAAAGGCGGGTCATCCTTGTACATGGTTCCGACAAGCCCGCCGAGGTTTCCTTGAGACGGCCCCTCCGTGTGCTGATACCGATAATACAAAAGCTCCACGAAGGACCCTTCGAGGTCGCATGCGCCCTTAACACCAATAGCATCGTTCCTGACGTCGAGGTCATCGCGGCAAAGGTCCTCGAGCTTCCAGCGGATTCATCACAATATTCGATCTATAGTCAGGATTCCCAGTCCATCGGTGACGAGCATCTGACCTTCATCAAGACCCATCTGAGCCGCGCCATGCAAAGTCTCGTCCATCCCATGGTACTCCCGGTGCATCATGCTGGGAACGACATTGCGGACTTCGCGAAGGCCCGCGAAGTGGACCTGATAATGATGGAAGGGATATGGAGTCCAGAGGGGCATGGAATATTGACCCAGGTCGAGAGCGACATAGTGGCAAAGGTGAGTTGCACCGTAGTTGTCACCATGGTCCATCAGCCCGTTAAGAAAAGGAAGGTCGCGGCCCCTGTGAAAGAGTGAGCAATAACAATAAATGCCCGTACTCCTTTTTAGGTACTGTCCATCCAATCAGAACGCGGAGGAACCATCATGGCAGAAGGAAAGAACATCGCCCTGGCAGGCCTCGAGGACGAGGTCAACAGGACGGACAAGATGATCCAGATGAAGGTCGCGATTGAGTACCTTACCCAGCTCATCGACGCGAAGTACCGGGCAGCCTTCATGGAGGCTGAGAAGAACGCCCGGAGCGTCGAAGAGATGACAAAGCTCCTCGAACTTGCAAAAAAGTACATCGCACAAAGGACCCTCATCGACCTCCTTGGAATAGAAGAATGAGAGTTCGTTTTTTTCCAGTTTAGTGTTTTTCTTACCTATCCTTCGGATATAACATTTGTAACCATTTCAAATTGGGACAAGACCCCCCGGTGTTTCATTTGTATATATAGTTTATATGCGGTTTTTCCGAAAAACACTATATAGTACTTATAAGGGAAAGATATATCCACTTTGCCTAAAAAAGCTCATATAATGCGAAATGCGGGTATTAATGCAATTATCGTAAATAATATATATAATATAATCTATTACCAATTAAGTTTAAATACCTTGTCATGACCCCAAGGCGACAAGGGAAAATGCCGGTTGGACTCAGCAGCACATGCTGATCCTAACTGGTCAGAGTGGGCTAACCATGTACCTAAAAGAAGTCCAGATGGAGAATTTTAAGTCCTTCGGAAGAAAGACCGTCGTGCCCTTTTACACGGGGTACACTTGCATCACGGGGCCCAACGGCTCGGGTAAGTCAAACATCTCGGACGCGATACTCTTCGTCCTGGGACCAAAGAGCTCCAAGGCCGTTAGGGCCTCCAAGCTCACCGACCTTATCTTCAACGGCGGCCCCTCGAAGAAGCCTTCGAAGTACACCCGGGTGACCTTGGTGTTCGACAACGCGTCCAGGATAATCCCCGTCGATACCGACGAGGTCGAGCTCACGAGGGTCGTCAAGATATCGCCCACGAACCCCGAGGGCTATTACTCTTACTTCTATGTCAACGGCAAGTCGTCTTCTTTGAATGAGTTCGACACATTACTGGCCCACGCGAGGATCTCGGCCGAGGGCTACAACCTGGTCCAGCAAGGCGATGTGACCAGGATAGTCAACATGGGTAACATCGACAGGCGCAGGGTCCTCGACGGCATAGCGGGCATCACGCAATATGACGAGGACATCAACAAGGCCGAGATCAAGCGCAAGGAGGTCGAGGATAACCTCGAAAAGATAGACACGCTTCTGAGCGAGGTCAAGAAGAGGACCCGCCAGCTGTCCAAGGACCGAGAGGACGCGGTCAAGTACAAAGAAATCAAGGACAAGTCCGACACCGCGAAGGTCCAGATGGCCTACAAGAAGAAGGATTCCTTGGAAGAGCAGATAGTCTCCGGGCGCGAGCTCGAAAAGAAGTACGAGCAGGAGCAGCGGGACCTCGAGGACACCTTATCCACTTACAAAAAGCGCTACCTCGAGCTGTCAAAGAAGCTAGAGGACCTTGACAAGAGGATGTCCGAGCTCAAAGGTGAGGACGCCAAGGCCACCAAGGACCGTATCGACGAGATCAGGCTCAATGTCTTCAAGGCCAACGACGGCATCGAGAAGGCAAAGTTCAACATCAAGCAGCTCAAGGACAAGAAGGCCGCCTTGGGCAACGACCTGAGGAAGGCCACCAAGGACCTCGACGGCCTAAAGAGCGTAGTCGCCAGGCTCGAGGGCGAGATCGCGACCAAGAAGGAGGAGCTCAAGGCCAAGGAGGATGCGCTCAGGGAGCTCGAAGAAGGCGTGACCAAGACCGATTCTAAGGCCCTAGCTGTCCAGCGCGAGATCCTCTTGAAGAAAAAGGAGCTCGAGAACGCGGAGAACGAAAAGCACGCGCAGCTGCTCGAGAAGGACAGGGCCGAGGAGAAACTCGAACGGCTCAGTGTCGAGATCACCCAGATGGAAGAATCCTTGAAGAAGGTCGATTTCGAGGTCAAGGACATCGACTACCAGCTTGGCGAGCTGGGCAAGGATGAGAAAGAGACAACGAAGAAATACCATTCACTGAACGAGGCCTACACTGAACGCAGGACCAGGCTTGAAAAGCTTCTCAAGGAATCGAGGACGCTTGAAGAGACCGTCATCAAGCTCAAGCGCGATTACGAGATGAAGAAGGCCGTAGGCCAGGCCGCGGAATCCGTCCAGAAAGGATACAGCCAGGCGGTCGAGGCCATATTGGAGGCCCGCGACAAAGGAATACTAAAGGGCATCCATGGGACCATCGCTGAGCTGGGAAATGTTAAAAAGGAGTACGAGGACGCGCTGGGCGTCGCCGCTGGCCCGAGGATGCAAGCCATTGTAGTCGACGATGACGAAACGGCCGCCAAGGCCATCACAATGCTCCGGCAAAAGAACATCGGCCGCGGCATCTTCCTGCCCCTCAACAAGATGGTCATGGGGCGCCCCTGTGGAAAGGCCATCATGGCAGTCAGGGACCCCAACGCCATCGGGCTTGCCTTGGACCTTGTCGAGTTCAAAGAAGAGTACAAGTCCGCCTTCTGGTTCGTCTTCGGCGATACCGTCGTGCTCAAGGACCTGACAACGGCCCGCAAGCTCATGGGTGGCGTCAGGCTCGTCACGCTGGAAGGGGACCTTTGCGAGAAGACCGGCGCCATGATAGGCGGCACCGTCTCGACCGACACCATGAAGTTCGGCATGGTCAAGCAGTCGGACATCGACAAGATCGCAAAGGAACTCCAAAAGTCCATGGAGAGGGCCGACAAGGTCTCCTCCGAGATAAAGACGCTCCGCGCCGAGATGGACAGGCTAGAGGGCGACCTCAAGGCCGCGGCTCCTGACGGATCGGATTCCTCCCGCAAGATCGGCGACCTGGACTTCCGCAAGAAGGACTTTTCGGCCCGCCGGGAGGCGCTTAAAAAGGACCTGGCCGCCATGGCCAAGGACAAGGACGCCACCGAGCAGATCGTCGGCAAGCTCAACCGCAGGGTCACGGAGCTTGAGGCCACCATAGGCTCCATCACGAAAGAGCGCGAGGAAAAGAACAAGGCCTTGCTCAAGGCCACGCCAATGGAGCTTCAAAAGAAGCTCAAGGACCTACGCGACGGCATTGCCGAGCTTGCAGAAGAGGTCCGGGAGCTGACCACGGCCCACGACACGGACAAGGCCAAAATCGAGTTCATGGAGCAAAGGGTACATGACCTCGAGGCCGAGGTCCAGGCGGTCACGAAGGAGCTTTCTGACAACGAGGAGGCCGTTGTCAAGTTCAAGGAGGCCGCAATCAAGAACGAGAACGAGCTCAAGACCTTACAATCGGTCTCGTCCAAGGCCGACAGCGAGTTCAACGACATCATGGCAGACCGCGACAAGGCCTACAAGGACAAGACAACGCTAGAAGGCCAGGTCGAAAAGGTCCAAACGGACCTCGAGACCAAGGACGACCTGATACTGCAGCAAAAGGACAGGTCCAGGGCCTTGCAGGAGCAGCTTACCGAGCAAATGAACGAGGTCACAGCCTTAAACATCAAGATCACTGGTTCTCTGCCGCCTTTGGCCGAGCTCGAGGCCACGGTCAAGATGTGCGAAAAAGAGCTGCAGGCTCTAGAGCCCGTCAACATGAAGGCCCTGGAGGATTACGAGACCGAGGACAAGCGCCGCTCCGAGATGGAGGACGAGATCTCGCGTCTCAAGGACCAGAGGGCCCAGCTCATCAAGGTCGTCGAGGAGCTCAACGGGAAGAAGAAGACCGGGCTCATGAAGGTCTTCGTCGCTATAAACAAGAACTTCAAGAAGGTCTTCGGCCAACTGTCACTGGGCGGCGAGGCCGAGCTCTTCTTGGAGAACCCGGACAGCCCCTTCGAGGGCGGCCTGATAATCAAGGCCAGGCCCAAGGGCAAGAAGGTCCTGAGGCTCGAGGCCCTGTCGGGCGGCGAGAAATCCATGACTGCCCTGGCACTTATATTCGCCATACAGGAGTACCAGCCCTCGCCCTTCTATCTGCTCGACGAGGTCGACATGTTCCTGGACGCGGTCAACGCAGAGGCCGTGGCCCACATGATCAAGGAGAACACCAGGAACGTCCAGTTCCTGCAGATCACACTGAGGAAGGCGACCTTGGACCACTCGGACCACTTCTACGGTGTCACCATCAGCAAGGAAGGCATCTCGCAAGTGATCGCGAACCTCAATTTGCAAGATATCGGAAAGGACGGCACCATCAAGATGAGCCCGACCGCCAAGGTCCTGCCCCAGGCGGAGATCACCGAGGAAGAGCCGGGCAAGGGCCAGACCAAGACCATCAGGGAAACGACCGAGGCCGAGGCTGCCGAGGAAGAGGAAGAAGAGGAGGACGAATAGTCCCATAAAGGTGGTGCACCCTCATGCCAGAACCCGATTGCCCCTACAATGAAAAGTTCGTGTCCTCCGACGCTTACGACACCTACGAGATGCGCCAGCAGATCATGAGCCATCTTCTCTTCTACAAGGCCATCATCGACGAGGAAGGCTCCGGCGATAGGATCTCGAAGTACATGGATCTAGTGGACGGACTGGACGAAGGGTTGCACATACCCATACGCGACCCCTTCCACCGGGCCATTGCAATAACCTTCGAGCTTGTCATGCAGAACCACATCAACCCGTGGAACGTCGACCTGCTCAAGTTCTCGTCGCTCTACCTTGACAGGATAAAAGAGGAAGAGGACGTCGACTTCATCACGGCAGGCAAGCTCATGGTCATGGCCTGGGAGATCCTGCGGCGCCAGACCGAGGAGGTCATGGCCAGATCCAAGCCACCCGCACCGCCGCCGACAGACGCCTGGGACGGCGTCGATATTGCAGGCGACTGGTATGTCGAGGACGAGTCCTTCGATTTCACAAAGACCGTCGTGGACGCCAACGAGGTCCCACTAGAAGAGAAGATCTGGCGGCCTGCAAACAGGAAGGTCACGCTCTTCGAGCTCGTCGAGGCCTTCGATGAGGCCCGTAAAGAGGTCGAGGTCTTCCGGATACTCAAGACCGAGCACGAGAAGGAGCGCATCCGGCTCGAGGCCGAGAACAAGGGCGCCGTTTCCGGGATGGTCCACAAGGAGAACATCGAGCAGGACATCACGATGACCTGGAAGCGCCTCGAGAGGCTCGAGGGGAATATACCGCTGTCCAACATCTGCCACCCTGGGGACCGCGAGGACAAGATAACGACGCTGGTGTCATGCTTGTTCCTGGCTAAAGACAACAAGATAAAGATCTGGCAGGTCAACTTCCCCTTCGGTGAGATCTATATCAAGCACATCACGAACGGCAACGGCGGCCCGGCCGTCGACGAACATGTGAAAGAAAGCATCCAGCTCATCAGCAAGCCCAAGGCAAAGGGCAAGAAGGCCCCGGCCAAGGCCGAGCCCAAGAAGGAACCGGTGGAGTCCCCCGAGGACGAGGAGCCCGACGAGGACGCACCCGACTTCCCGGCGGACCTTGAGGCGCCGGCCGACCCCGAGGCGGCGAACCAGGCGCCAGAGAAAGAGGCCCGCAAATCAAGGTTCGGCCGAAAAGCGATGGCGGATGCAAAGAAGACCGGCCGCAAGGTGGACAACTGAACTTTATGGTAATTGAATATCCTAGGTGGTCACTGTGAGCGCAGACGACGATGAAGAGAAAGAGGAGATGCCCGTCAAGAGGTCAAAGATCACGGCCAAGCCGGACCCCAAGGACCCGGAAAAGGCCGTCGAGGCCGCCCTCTTTTCGGCAGGCAGGCCCATCGCTGTCGAGGAACTTTGCACGATCACTGGCCTGCCTCAGGGTTCAGTCCAGCAAGCAGTAAAACGTCTTATTAAAAAATACAGCTCCGAAACGACAACCCTAGAGGTCTCCAAGGTCGGCTCCAGGTACGCGATGCAGCTCAAGACCGGCTACGCCGAGGACGCGGTCAAGGTCGCCCCCTGCGAGATACCGAAGCGGTTCCTGAAGACCCTGGCCCTTATCGCCTACCATCAGCCCATCAAGCAGTCGGAGCTCAAGGGCATGATAGGCGACAAGGTCTACGAGCATGTTCCCGAGCTCCAGAAGTTCGGGATGGTCCACGCAAAGAGGTTCGGACCCACAAAGATACTCATCACGACCAACAGGTTCCCAGAGTACTTCGGCATCGAGACATCTTCTAGAGAAGGCATCAAGAAATGGATCGCAGACAAGTTCGGCATCAAGGTCGTCAAGTCCAAGATCCCCCTCAAACAGTTCGAGAACATCGAAGAGGACATGAAGAAGGAGGCCGAGGCCGCCCAGGCCGGCAGCTTGCCCTCGGATGCCCAGAACGAACCGGAAGGGGAAGAACCCAAGGATGAAGAGAACAAACCCGAAGGGGACGAGCCCGGGGAAGAAGAGAACGAACCAGAAGAGCCCGAACCCAAGGATGAAGATGAAGAAAAATAAGCCGGGCCATCACTGATTTTCTTTGGATACTTTGTTTGATAGGCAGGCCCGGGCCTCGAAGAAGGCAAAACATTATTTCCAAGGATGCGGGTATCATCTCGGGTGGTCATGATGGGAGACCTCGAGGATTTCAAGGCTGAAGGGTTTGCGATGTATGATGAGACCAAGGGCATTTGTATAGTCAAGTTCATGGACGAGAGCACAGAGATCCCTTACAGTGCCAAGTGCTTCCTCAACCCGAAGGGGACGATCGGTTACGCCGAGGTCGACATCAAGGACAAGCACGAGTTCATTTTCCTGTCCAAGACCGCTAAAGGCGATGTCCTCACCATGATGGGGGACCAACCCGGCCCTCTTCCGATCCCGGCCCCGGGGTACTTCGCCATCTACGGAGTCCCCCCGGAATCACCGGTGGAGCTCACCTTCGCAACGCACCTTAAGGCCCTCGGCGGAGAAGCACCCCTCGCTGACGAGAACTGGTTGAAGGCCGAGACGCCAAGGCTGCCCCAGAGGACCCTGGACGTAGCGATGGTCGCGATGGGACAGGTCCTGGAGGCGTTAGGTGGCGCCGACGGGCTCATGCAGAGCATGGCCAATGCGATGACCGGCGCTATGGACAGTCTCGGTAAGGGTCTGGAACAGGCCTTCCAAGGGGACGGCCAGGTCGAGGTCAAGAACGACTGGGACAAGCCCCCCCAGGAATCCGAACCCGTGGAGGGAGAACCTAAGGAGCCGGCGCCTGTTATTTTGAAAAAGAAGGCGCCGATGACAAAGCCCAAGGTAAAACCGAAGCCGGCGAAGAAGGCGAAGGCTAAGCCCAAGCCCGCAAAGAAGGCTAAGGTAAAGCCAAAGTCCAAAAAGAAGAGGTAAGATCTTCAGTTCCAGCCTAGAAGGTCCCACATCATCCGTTCAGAGGTTCTAGGCTGAGGCCTCTTCCAGCCTTCGTCTGGCTCGGCGAAGAACCGGATCATCTTGGCCCCGTAATAGACGAAATAGACCAGCCCGGCCAGGGCCCACAGTATCATGATTAGGCTCAATGCAGCATCGGTGGAGCTGTTGGTGGGCAAAAACTGCTCGGCCATTCCAAGATAGTCGAAGGAAAAGTGCAATAGGATGGCCCCGTGGACGCCTTTTTTCACATAGATATAACCGAACCCGAGGCCGGAGACGGCCGTCGGGACGACCTTCCAAAGGTCCCAGCCGGGGGCATGGGCGAAGCCGAACATGAGGGCCGAGAACACGATGAGCCCCACGGTGACCGGCGTGAACTCGCCATGGCCACCTGCGAGGACACGGAGGACCCTGCGGAAGGCCTTGCCCGGGTCCCGGGTCTTTTCAGTAAAGGACCCGTCGCCTAGGGACTTGATGAGTAAAATCACCAGCAACGGGGCACCTATGAGCAGGATCCTCGCGGCGATTTCCTCCCAGACAGAGGCGTTCAGGAAATCGTAGAGGTTCTTCCAAAGCTCTGTAGGGAAGGCCGGCGTGCTCGGAGAGGCACCGCCAATCTCTATGAAGAAATAATAGATCGTGTCAAAGAAGAGTATAGCCAGGAACATCTGGGCCACTAGGACGAAGGTCGTTTTGTTGGAACGGCTGGGAGATCGCACGAAAGGCAAGGTGTCGTACACGAGGTCCTTGAGCTTCTTTCGCTCGGGCCACACGAACCATACCAGGGCCAGGAAGAAGGCGACCACTAGGAACACCCAGTAAGCTGCCGCTGCATAGCCCTCCAGCTGGGCAAGAGCCACGGGATAGGGAATGATAATGAAAGGAAGGGCCTGGATCTCGGCCCAGTGTGCGCCGACCGTGGGTATCGCGTAGAGGTAGACGGCGACCATCATGGCCAAGATCAAGATATAGAAAATGATGGAAACGAGACAGCCGCCTGAGACGATTGCCTTGAAGAACTTGAAAGGGGTCATCTCGCCGTACTGGGTCATCGGCGTGACCTCCTGGGCCTCCTCGATCTTTTCCATGAAGTCGGCCCTAGATTGGATCTTGGTCCCGCACTTTGGACATGAGAACTCGGTGCCGGGGTCGACGAGGACGGCCCCGCAATGGCCACACTTGGTGTACATCGATGTTGGAAAGCGGATTACGGGTATTTATCTTCTGTTGGTAACAAATCGAAGTTGGTCTAGTACAGTTAGGAGACGAGCGTATTTAGGTCCTAGTCCTCAGATTGCCCTTTCCGCTTCTCGTACCAGAGCATGAGCTCCCAGTCGTCCTCGCTTTCCTCGAACTTCTTTTCCATGACCTTGAGGCCCCAGCGGCGACCGAACTCCTGCAAGATCTTCATGGCCTCGTCGTTGCCGACGAAATCTGTGTAGGCAAGGATCCCGGACCGTCTTGTGGCCTTGAAGGCCCCGACCATCTCGGTGCCTTTGAACACTAGATAACAAGTTCCCAGGTTGTAGCGCTCCTTGATCTCCTGCTGCAGGTACTGGGCCACAGGGTCCGTGGTTGTAAGTACCCGGTTCCCTGTCGTATCGGACTGGGCCAGCCGGGCCATGTCCTCGGTGATGAGCCAGTAGAGCGAGTCATCACCCTCGACGAAGTAACCTTTCACGAGCCAGCCCTGGTCCTCCCAGGCCTTTAACTGGTCGCGAATCTCGGACATCTTGAACTCGTGCTTGGTGTAAGCCGCGATTTTTTCAGCACTGATGATGCCGAAGTTCTCGATTATTCGCTTGAGGATGATCGTTCTGGCCTCCGGCGTCACGACCGGCGGCTGTTCCGTCGGAACGAACATGTTGCGCTGGTCCTTGATGACGTACAGGCTTGTGTAGAGGTCCTTCATGACGGTATTGAAAGCGTCCTGGTCCAGGCCCAGCCGTTTCTGGAGCTCTTGGCGGGTCATGGCCCCAGAGCCTTTAATGAGCGAAAGGGCGTCGGACATCTTCTTGTCGAGCTCGCGGTTCTTTGCGCTCTTGTATAAAAGAAGATCTGGGAAGGTACAATATGTAAGGTATTCAGGTATCGCCAAGCAGGTGACGAGGCGGTCCTTGTACTTGCGCAGCGGGTGGAAGATGCGCACGCGTGCCTCGACCTCGAACTCTGAGTGGAGACCGCCCATACCTCGAATGGCCTCCCAAGTGTCCCGGAACTTGTTGTCCTCGGTCAGGTGCTGTCGCCAGAAGAGGTAAGCAATGACCTTGGCCTTGGGATAGGTCTCCTTACGGATCTGCCCCTTGACGAGCATGCCCTGGATCTGTATGTAGCCTCTGTCGAGGAAGGCCTTGAGCATCGGGGCGGGCATATCGTTGGGTTCCTTCCCAAGGGCCCGCCTGAACCGCAGTATCTCTGTTCCGAAGAGCTTGTGATATTCGAGGTGCCGTTCGAGCTCCTCCAGGAGCTCGGGCAGCAGGGCCTCGTCGTCGAGGTTCACCTCGCGGACCTCGACGCACCCAGAGAGGTTCCACATCTCGACCACGCCGGCGAGCTTTCCGTCCTTGACGACAGGGAAGAACCAGCCCTCCCCATAGCGGTTGGCGATCTCGAGCCAGATCCGCCGGGTGTAGGGGTCGTACTGGGACAGGACCCTAAGCTTGTCTTTGAACTTAGCGGTTCTAGGCATGACCTTGAGCTCCTCGAGTTCCTTGGGAATGATGAACATGTCAATAGAGGACCCGTCGACGACGGCAAGCCGGACGATCTTTTGTTCCGTCTCGAGCCTGTCGATGGCCCAGTGGATCTCGTCGTATCCGAGGCCAGTGTGATACCTGATGAGCGGGATGTGGGCCGGCCCGTAGAGCTCGATGCACCTCATCACGAGGTTCCTGGCGGCCTCCTCGAAGGCCAGGACGGGCGCAGGAACAACTGGGGCCGCGGGCTCAGTGGGAGGGACCGCCGGTGGTGCTTGAACCTCGGGTGCCTTGGGTGCCAGTAGGCTCTCGCCCAGCTTGGCCTGGGCATCTTGCGCGGCCTTGTCGACCTTCTTTGGCCGGCCCCGCTTCTTCTTCCCAGGTAAGGGTGACCGGGCATCCGCATTGGGAAGCTCAAAGGGGATCTTGCCGGGCCCGAAGGCATCGTAGCGGTTCCTGGTGGGCCATTCCCTATGCTCGTTCTGGACCCTCACGACATAGAGCCCGTGGTCTAGCTTATCTAGGGATTCCTTGACCATGGCCTTGGGGTACTTGTCCTCGAAGATGCGCACGAGGTCCCACAGACCGGTCCCGGCCTTGGCCTGGATGGCCTTCAGTATCCTCATGTCCTGGAGGTTCAGGGTGGGCCTCTGGGCCACACGGTCCATGAGGACGGACTGCTCCTTTGTCATGAACCCGACCCGGCCTTTCACGAAGCGCCCCTCGAGGATGTCACCGCTCTCGCGGGCCTTCCACCACTGGTCAATATCGAAGTGCTCGACCTTGTTGAAGATGTCCAAGGTCATGTTCGCCTCGTAGAACTTGCTGAAGAAATCGTCGATGTCGCGGCAGGTGTAGAAGTGTTTGTTTATGACGAACTGTCGGACCTCGCGCTCGCCGAAGACGAGGCGCTTCTGGTCCTGTATGCGGACCTTGTCGCGGGATAAGAGATAGCGGGTCGTCCCCTCGAGCTGGATGGTGGACACCTCGGTGCTGAGCTCCTTGATGAAGGACTCGACCAAGGTCTCGCCTAGGGCGAGCTTGACCGAGATCTCTTCCAAGGTCATCGGAGGCCTGAACTCGAGATGGTTCCTCATGACGACGCGCAGGGCATCGTCGAGGGATTTGACCGCCATGGGCTGCGGCCGTCCGGTCCAGCCCCCCAGGACCTCGTTAGGGGCCTCGATGAGCTCAGGGCCGCCTTCGTGGCCGTTCCCGTTGCCATTCCCGTTGAGTTCCCCGTTGATCTTTGGCTCCCCCAGGCCGTTGCCGTTCAACTGTCCTGGGTCCTTTGGTGTGGGTGCTGCAAGGACCCGGGGCTTTCCACGTTCCTGGAAACGGAGCTTGCCTTCGGGTGTGATGGTCCGCTCGATAGCATAGGCCTGCTCGAGGGCCCTGACCTCGTTGGAGGCCTTTTTATCGGGGTCGGTCTTCTCGATGTTCTTAAAGGCCGCTTTTTCGGCCTGGGTCATCTTGCAGGGTCTGCAGTACAAGAGCCGGTACATCTCGACGTCCTCGGTGGGCGCCCACAGGGGACCGTCGCGCCAGACAGAGGACAAGGCGCCCTCCGCGATGAGCTCGGAGGCCCATTTATGCATGATATCGTGCTCGATGCTAGAATATCGGAAGATGGCCTCGCCCTTGTCCTGAAGCACGTTCATGGGGCCCATGACCTTCATGAAGGGGACGAGATCGTCCTTGGATTCTATGACGGGTTGCTTGGACCGGTAATATTCATCGACGAGCTTGGGGTCCAAGGTGCTGTCGGGCATGTCGGCTATTATCTTGCCGAGGACCTGCTTGTGGAGCTCCTTGAGGAGCCCGGAGCGGTCCTCCATGAGTATCATGTCGGAGGCGCCTATCAGAACGATGTTGTGGGCAAAGGGCGAGGGTACATCGGTGAACCCGCTGTATTCGACCGCGACCTTGCCGCTTGCGATGTTGTCGAGGACGACCTTGGCATTGTCGAGGTCTAACGCATCGTGAAGGATCTCATTGTAGGTCTCCTCGATGACGGGGAAGCCGTCGGCGGGTGCGTCCTGGGTGCCCTTTCCTTTGTCCTCGGAGATGGCCGCGGAGGAACTGGTCGTGCCCATGGCGTCGAGCAATCTCGAGGCGTGCTTAAGCTGACGAGAGACCGGTATCTCCTTTCCCTTGAAGTTCCTAAGGATCATGAACGAGCGCATCGCGCAGTGGCGGAAGCGCTGCTTGAAGAGCTCCGTCGACGTGATGGCGTTGCGCAAGGTGGCCTCGAGGTTCTTGGAATTCACGAGCTTCTCGATGCCCTTGAGCTTGACGTCCTTAGTGAGCGTGAGCATGAAGTTGTCGTCGGTCAAACTGACGCGGACGTTGGCACCGAGCTTTCTTGACAGGGCATAGGCGTAGGCCCTTGCGAGAGCGTCGTTGACCCTGCGGCCGTAGCAGAAGTGGAAGATTATATTGTAGCGTTCCTCAGAGTCGTAGTAGCCTTCGATCACGAGGCGCTTATCAGTGGGGACATGGGCAACGCCCATCTGCTCCTTGAAGTAGTTGTACATGGACTTGGCCGAGCCCTCATCGAGCTTGTAGTCGTCCATGAGCTGGCCCTCGACCTCGCCGGCCTTCTTCTCGGCCTTGATGAGCTTCTCGACATGACCACGGAACTTTGCGATGTCCACGGAAAGATCGAAGGACCTAGGGAGCATCTCGCCGCTCCAGGAGGGGACCGTGGGCCTGCGGCCCTGGGCGTCCTTCACGAAGACGGTCATGCCGCGGGATTTTTCGAACTCGTAGGTCTTGCCGCCCAGGACGAAGATGTCGCTCTTTGCCAATCGCTCGACGAACTTCTCGGACAGCTTCCCAAGCGGGCCCTTGTTGGAGAGGACCTTGTAATTGGCCTCTTCAGGGATGGTTCCCATGTTGAGGTAATAGATCATCCGGGTCCCTTTCTTGGACCCGAAGAAGGCACCGTCCTCGTCCATCCAAATACGGCTGAAGCCGCCCTCGTGGCCCTTGAAGCGGCCTGCTAGGTAGTCGAGCACGGCGTCGAAGTCCTTGCGTTCGAGGTCCTTGTAGCTGTAGGACCTTTTAACCAGATCATAGGCCTGGTCGGCTGTCCATTTCTCCTCAAGTGACATGCCCACGATGACCTGGGCCAGGACGTCCATGTTGTTGTGAAGCAGGTTTATCCTGTCGATGCGCCCCTCGAGGGCGCTCTTTACTAGTACGGCGGTCTCGACAAGGTCGTCCTTGTCTACTACTAGGAAGCGCCCCTTGGCCGTCTCATGGACGCCGTGGCCCGAGCGCCCGATCCTCTGGAGGCCCTTTGCTACGGACTTGGGGCTGCCGATCTGGCAGACCAGGTCGATGTGGCCGATGTCTATGCCCAGTTCCAAGGATGTCGAGGTCACAACGGACTTGAGCTTGCCTTGCCGCAGCTGGTCCTCGACCTCAAGGCGCGTCTCGCGGCTTAGGGACCCGTGGTGGGCCGCAATGTCGTTCTGGCCCTTTTCCTTGAGGCGGTAAACGATGGACTCGGTGCCGGACCTGGTATTTGTGAATATGAGGGTGGTCTTGTGGGCCGCTATAAGCTCCTGGAGCTTGTCGAACATCTTGTGGTTGACGACCTCGTAGGGTAATGTCGTCATGTCGTTGACAGGGCAAAGTATCCCAAGGTCCAAGCGCTTGGTCATTGCGGCCTGGATGATGCTGCAATCACGAAGTTTGCCGTCGTGATACCCTACGAGGAACTTCGCTATCTCCTCAATGGGTGCCTGGGTTGCCGACAGGCCTACGCGCGTGAACTCCTCCTCGACATGCTGCTGGAGCCGCTCGAGGTTGAGCGATAAAAGGACCCCGCGCTTGCTGGAGCTTATCTCGTGGATCTCGTCCACGATGACCCATTTCACGTGCCTGAAGTTCTGGGAGAACTTAGGTGTCGATAGAACCAGTGCTATGGACTCGGGGGTCGTGATGAAGATGTGCGGAGGCGTCTTGGCCATCTTCTGGCGCTCGTAGTTGGAAGTGTCGCCCGATCGGACCGCGACGCGTATCTCGGGGGGCTCTTTGCCCTCCTGTCGGGCCAGAGCGTTGATCTCGGCCAGGGGCTCGTTGAGGTTCTTGTTGATATCGTTGGCAAGGGCCTTGAGGGGGGAGATATAGATGCAGTAGATCCGGTCCTCGAGCGTTCCGGCCTTCTTGAGCTGGAACAGCTCGTTTATGATCTCTAAAAAGGCCGTGATGGTCTTGCCGGACCCTGTGGGAGACGACACGAGGACGTTGACCCCGCTGTGGATGAGGGGTATCGCGTAGGCCTGGGGCTCGGTGAGGTCCTGGAACTTGCTCATGAACCACTTCTGGATGAGCGGGTCCATGAGGTCCATGACCTGCTTGAGCGTGTGCCTCTTCTCCACATACTTGAGGGACATTGGGGGCCTTCTTTCGTCAATATCTATTGTTCTTGTCTGTTCTAGACATTTCCATTAGTTTAGACGAATTCAAAAGGGATACGACTAGTGGGTATTAATATTTTCGCCTCAGAATAAAAATCCGGAGGAGGATTCTTCATATCGCTTTTAAGAATACAGTGACCATGAAATCATGGATTGGTTTGACTTTCTAACCTGATTCGATACCGCGTTATCGTAAAATGTGTTATCCTATTGAGCGGTTCTAACCGGACAACCTGTGGAACAATGTGCATCCTGGGAACACGATTTGAAAGGGCCTAGACTGGCGATCTGTCGAGGCCCAGCCGATTTACTGTTAAAAATCCAAGAGCCCGTCGGCTGAAAGGAGTTTGCGAGTACCAACATCATCCGTCGTGGCGCGGCCCTATTATAGGTCCTCGAACTTGTCTTGGAGGTTCATCTGGAGCTGCTCCAGGATCCCCTCGAAGTTGGGGCTCCTGG
>Ga0209777_10004956_pt1 | contig 15549 bp, 13 predicted proteins | sample FrelakmetHBP12HB_FD_187147 | JGI IMG/M metagenome (GOLD analysis project Ga0209777, IMG submission 187147) | Freshwater lake sediment microbial communities from the University of Notre Dame, USA, for methane emissions studies -HBP12 HB (SPAdes)... | ecosystem: Environmental > Aquatic >... | reverse complement strand
CAAAGCACTCCTCGATGAGAGGTGGTCTGACTAGTGCAGCAGGCTTGGGCGTGAGACAAAATTCCTTGAACTTGTCTATGTTCGCACCCGACGTATTGCCGCAACCCACAACACTTTCCGCTATCTCCACGGTAGGAATGTTAATGACACATTCTTTTGTTGCTTTCAATAGTCGGAAGGAATAGTTGCGATTGCTGATGACACAACCTATTAGTGGCGGCTCAAACTCGAGCATAGTGTGCCATGACATGGTCATGATGTTTGGGCGTTTACCGCGAACGGTTGTGACCATTACTACCGGCCCTGGCTCGAGCAAGCCGTAGACTGCGGAAAGAGGAAAAGATTTCTTTGCCATGTTGGTGCTACCTTTCGACAACAATCACCTTACAATAAATTTTTGTTTATTCCATCCAATGGACGAATTCATCCAGCTTTGCTCTCTCCCGCTCGAAATTGTTGAGAGGAAATGACGGATCGGGATAACCCAGAGCGATGCCCACAACGATTTTTTTATCAGCGGGAATTGCCGCTATCTTTCTGATTTCGGCGGAGAAACGCGCGGCGGCGGCCAGGAGACACGTGCCCAGGCCTTTGCCGTAAGCAGCAAGACAAATCGTTTGCGCGATGAGGCCGATATCCAGCATCTGGTATTCGACGAGATTATCCCGGGAAATACAGGCCAGAATCAGACAAGGGGTATCAAACATGGAAACCATATTCTGATAATACTTATCGCGTGCGTCCTTATCCTCCCTTTTTATACCCTGCGAGGACAAAACGATTTTGCCCAGCTCTCCATATCTGGCTTTCATAGCGTCCGGCCATTTTTCGAGCAGCGGCACATCGGAGGCAATAGCCGCGCCAGTCAGCGTTTGTTTGAGGTTCATTTCTTTAAACTTAGCCAGTGTTTTACCTTTCAATACATACAACTCCCAGGGTTGGGTATTTCCCCACGATGGCGACCAGCGCGCCTCTTCCAGAATTTCCGTAATTACACTTTTAGGTACGTCCTGCGATTTGAATTTGCGAATACTCCTTCTTCCTTTGATTGCGGCAGCTAATTCCATGATAACCTCCTTTAATGAAACTCAGATATTACAAGCGCAGCGCAGTAATATCTGTTAGTTGAATTATCCCGCGTGCGAAGCTTAGCGGGGGCAATAATCAATCCGCTTATTATTGATATTAAATATTTTTCAGTTAATCCCTCGGCAGGAACTCCGGCAGGGCACCTCAGCGAATGCAGGGCATGCCGGATACGCCGGGTATCTTCTTTACTATTTGCGTTTCACCCTTTAAAATTGCCTAATTTCCAAACGCCCTTTTCTCGAAAAGCTGGGATGGTTTGTCTGCGTGCAGCATTGAGTAGCGCGTTAATAGATTTTTTATTAGCTTTTGCATAATCAGCGACTGTGGAAATTTGTTCGCCTTGTAAATAAGCGATTCTTTTATGCAGCGATTCTGTTAAAGCCAGGGTGATAATTTTTTCCATAATCTTTGTATTTTTTGAATCTTTGTATTCACCAAATGCTCTGTAGTAGAGCAGTTTCTCTTTATCCCGAATAATAATGTTGGGAAAACTAAGGCGTGCAAGCTGATAATTGATAATCACACGCCCAATTCTGCCGTTACCGTCGCAAAACGGATGAACAGTTTCGAAATCAAGATGAAATTTAGCTATTTTGTCGGCAAAGTAATTGATATGGTCCGAAGAAAAATCCAGCAGAATAGTCTCTATCGTTCTTTCTACATGCTCCGGTGCCGGAGCGATATGTGTGCCCACGCGGACATATTCGCCTTTGGCGCGGAAGCGCCCCGCGATAGTGTTTGTAATATTCCCCATAAGCATTTTGTGTAAAAGCAGGATGAGTTCGATTGAGAGTTCCGTGTCGATTGCTTTACTTTTTATGTATTCCATCACCCGCGCCAGATTTTTCGCTTCAAAAACTTCCCGCACCGAAACATTACGGGAAGTTTTCATCTCCAGTAAAATGCGTTCTGTTTCTTTGAGTGTCAGTGTAGAATTTTCGATAGCGTTGGAATTGAAGACACTTTCAGGAAGTTCGGATTCATCAATCAGCTTAACTAAAGACTCTTTCCCTTTACAAAGCTGGTCATATTGGGCTTTTAAAATTTGAATATAATTTTTTACAGGATTTGCTGTTGCCATAAGAGTAATATAGTAAATTAACCGAAATTTGTCAATAATTCGTTAATATAGTTGATAAAGAAGGATAATTAACGGTAATTATCGCTAATTTTTTACAGTAATTGAGGTTATTGATAAGGTTTTGTCTTCACGAGATACGCATCCCTTCAATAGAACCGCCGCCGATTACGCTTTAGCGTTTCACTTATAGACCGCACCTCTCCATTCTATAGTTTTGATCCACACGGTTTTTGTTGCATCGTCGATTTCGTAAAGGATTCTCAGATCACCGAATCGGAAACGATGCATGTGCTTGAGTTCACCTTTTAGTTTCTTCACATGCACGTTCAAGTGGGGATTTATGGAGATGGCATCGATGGCAACAGAGATTTTTCTTTTTAATGATTGATTGGCTTTTTGGTAGAATTTTGACGCGTTTCGATGCAGAAATATCTTATGCATTTTTAATATCGTTCCAGGAAACAAAGGCACCTTTTTTCTTAGCAGCACGATCTCGGTCTGCTTGCCGGATTTGACCCATAAGGTTCTTATCCGCCATGATTTCCAAAGTCTCCCGCCAGGTCTCCATATCCTCGGCAATTACATCGTGAACGACGGACTTGAGTTCATCCACAGTCATATCGCTCACTTTTCTCTTAACAGCCTTCATAGTATCACTCCTTACTATTTTAAGATCTTTAGTATTATCTATCTTCATGCCTCTTTTGTCAATAAGTCAACCACATTTTGCCTAACAATTAATTGTTTAAGTTATTTCAGTTAGGCAATTCCGGCATACGCCCCTTCATACTTCACGAAATGCGCGTCCCTTCAATTGATAGCATCTTCAGCAATGCTCATATAATTTAGATTTTTCATGATAATCTCCTTTTCTGTTTAAGTACGATGCAGGATATTCAATAGAGCAAACATGGATATTGTATACTATTCTTTTAAATTTCTTTCCACCACTGAACAGGCAGGATAATTCTTCGCGTTCGCATGCCAAAATAATTACTTGACTTCTTAATTGTGTGGTTATATTAATACCACGTGGTTATTATTTTACCACGCGCAACTTTATTAAGAACATAAAAAAGGAGATTTTTATGTATGGAGAATTCATCAAAGAGATAAGGATGAACAAAGAAATGACTCTCAGGGAGTTTTGTAAACTTGCCGAGATGGACGCGAGCAATTGGAGTAAAATCGAGCGTGGCTTATTAGCTCCGCCGCAGGATGAAGAAAAATTAAAGAAAATTGCGCGTGTTTTGGGTATTAAAATTGGATCCGACACTTGGAAAGAAATGAAAGATCTCGCGAATATTGATGCCGGTATCATCCCTGAAGATATCCGTTCGGATGAAGAAGTTTTGAAAGCCTTACCCATGTTCTTTCGCACCATCAGGAGCGATAAACCTACCGCCGAAGAATTGGACAAACTAATAGATTTGATAAAAAAGGAGGCTTGATATTTGGACCCTTCCGATTACAAGTGTAAAAGAATTGACAAGAAAGATATATGGGCTATTGCCGACAAAGTTCGAAGTACTTACTGGAGAGAAGGCACGCTGCCAATAGATATAGAAAAAATCGTAGCGTTTCGTTTGAAGTTACGGCCTGAACCTATACATGGTTTATTCTCAGCAACAGATATGGATGCATATCTGATGATGGATTCAACTGCTATTGCTGTTGACTATGATTTTTATATGAACGAAAAATTTGCCAACAGACTACGTTTTTCTTTTGCACATGAGTTGGGTCACTTCTTCTTGCATAAAGATGTATTTGCGGCATTTGATATACACACATTCGCAGATTGGAAGAATTTTGTTCTCAACAGCCCTGATTACGAATATAGCAGTTTTGAGTGGCAGGCCAATGAATTTGCCGGCAGACTTTTAGTACCACGTTCAGATTTAGTTTTAGCCATTAAACAAGCTGCCAAAATTATTAAAGAGAACAATCTGATAGATTATTTAGAAAGTGATCCCGATGCTGTTTTATCAAGAGTATCTCCAACGATTTGTAAGCCATTTGGCGTTTCCGAGGATGTTATAAAGAGGAGAGTTGAAAGAGAAGGCTTATGGCCGCCTGAATTGTAACAGACTTCAAAAGGATTAGATACAACCGTCCCCTGTTCTTTTAGGCTTTGCGCTTCACGAGATACGCGTCACGTTTCACGCTTTATGCTTCACCAGATACGAAGCCCGCTTCACTCTTCACGCTTAACTAGAATTGCTTGTTATTCGTGCTTTAAGTTTATTTGAAGCTTTAACCAGCCTGGAAGCCATCTTTTCTTTTTCCATAAGCTGTTCTACCAAAACCTCTCTCATCAGGTTGCAAGCCTGAATGATTTTAGGATTGGCGATACGGTAGTATAATTGAATGCCTTCACGCCTTGCTAAAATGACGCCTTTCGACTTTAAAACATTCATGTGCTGAGATATATTCACTTTAGCCAGGCCGGTTTTTTGCATTAATTCGCTGTTGGACATTTCCCTGTCCTTCAGCAAATTGATAATTTCCAGACGTTTATCATTAGCGAATATTTTACAGATATCAGCTTGCAGTTTAAGAATGCTTTCCATTTATCCTCCTAGTTTCAAAATTGTACCTGTCCCTATTATTTTCAATGAGACTCAAACTTTAAAAGCTAATAACCTAAAGGTCACTATAGGCGTATTAAAGTTTGTTAGTCGAATTATCCAATAGCCAAAGGCTATTGGGAATTGATCCCGTTGCGAAGCTAATCGGGATTGCGGGCTCAATTCCCTACTTTCCACCAGGGCACAGCCAGGACTGATAAGGAATCTAAATCGAACCGTCCCCGACTATTTTGCGCTTCACAAAATACGCATTACGATTTTTTGATTGCCAATTGTCAAGAGTAAAGATTTGACCACAATTCCCTCGATGTTAAAGGCTTTCCCGTAGTTATTTGCCTTGTTGCCAAAGTGTATCAAAAATAAACTCCTTATATCGTCTTTGAAAGTCTTGGTCTGTCGAGAACTTTTTAAATATTTCAGTTTGTGTAAATAAGTATTGTTGCATTAATTCTTCTACTTTTTTGTCGGAAGATATTTTTGCATTTTGCTTGTCGGGTGAAGTCGTGATCGCATCCATAATTTTTGCATCAGCTTTCATATCCGCAGGAATTTGTCGCGTCAAGATTTCATGGACTTTATCTTTATCAGTCCATTCTATATCACCAAATCTATGATTGAATACTTTAAGAATATTTTCCAAAGTGTCAAGTTCTGGTTCTTCTTTGCCCCCTCCAACTCCAACAGGTATGGGTGCGACAAAGCCAGGTTCTGCAACCAAACTAATTTTTTCTATTCCTTGTTTGGCTGGTCGGTAACTATCCATATCAATGGTTTCAATAATGCCTGCTGCAAGGTCTTCATTTTCATCAATAGTTAGTTTTGGTAAAAGATATTTTAAATACCACCATAACTGCTCCCAATAAATATTATTGAAGTCAAGCAATTTAGCTAAATAGCTGTAAGTTCTTAAAAAGGATTTAACCTTTATTTTAAAGTCAATTTTTTTATTTAAGTCTAACTCGTATTTAAAAATATGTGCGGCTGAATCGATAATCGGGTCTAAGATAGTTCTATCAACATTGCCAGCATACTTTTCAAAAAAGTCTTTTACAACTTCTTCATTGTAAACTTCAAACTTTCCCAAAGCATCCACAAGGTCATTGAGTTTATTCGGGCTTGTTTCCTCGCTTAGGATTGTTGAAGTATAGTAAGGGTCAAAAGCTAATTTAATTTCTTCGGCTGGATTGTAAAAGTCTAAAACAAATGTGTCTTTTTTAAATGGTTTCAATGCTCTATTCAGTCGTGAAAGTGTTTGCACTGCTTGTACACCTCTTAACTTTTTGTCCACATACATAGTATGTAAAAGTGGCTGGTCAAAGCCCATTTGATATTTATTTGCTACGATTAAAAAACGGTATTCTTTTTTCTTGAAGTTTTTCGGAATGTCGTTTTTGTAGCTATCAAAATGATTCATTGATGTTTCATTATATTCAACACCCTTATATGTTTTTCCCCCTGAAAATGCTACAATGGCTTTGCAAGGCGATTTTATTTCCTTCAGGTATTCGTCAAAAGCGTGCTTGTATTTGATAGCAGCCAAAATGCTTTTGGTTACAATCATTGATTTTGCTTTACCATTTATCAGGTGTTTTACATCACGATGAAAATGATCAATCATTATTTTGGCTTTCTCAGCAATTGCAAATTCGTGACCTTCTACATATGTTCTTAATTTCTTTTGTGCTTGTTTGGTGTCAAACTCAGGATTTCGTTCTACTGATTTTATGAGCTTGTAAAAGGAATTGTAGGTAGTATAATTTTGCAAGACGTCAAGGATAAATTCTTCCTCAATGGCTTGTTTCATCGAATATAAATGGAAAGCATCAAAGGCGTTTTTTTCTACACTGTCTTTTATATATTTTCTTGGAACACCAAAGGTTTCCAATGTTTTGTTTTTGGGTGTTGCCGTAAAAGCAAAGTAAGAGCCATTCTTTATCATTTTACGGCTTTCAATCAGTTCATTGATTTTATCTTCTAATGTTGGTTCGTCCTCGTCTTCATCATCTTCGTTTTTGTCAGCTAATACCGCGTTCATTTTTGCAGAGGTTTCTCCACTTTGGCTGCTGTGTGCTTCGTCAATAATAATTCCGAATTTCAACGAACTCATATGTTGCATTTCGTCTAACAAATGCGGAAAGGTTTGCACCGTGCAAATAATCACTTTTTTCTTATTGGCAATGGCTTCCCTTAACTGACTTGTTTTACTTCCGCCTTCACCTGTAATGGCGGCTACAATGCCTTGTTTTGGCGAAAACTGTATGATTTCATCACGAAGTTGTTTATCTAATACAATTCTATCTGTTACTACAATGACAGAATCAAAAATGTTGCTTTCACCTGTCTTGTCGAATAAGCCGTGTAGTTGATGCGCAAGCCATGCAATGGATTTTGATTTGCCAGAACCTGCCGAATGTTGGATTAAATATTTTTGCCCGATGCCGTTTTCTTTAGCGTGTGCCAATATTTGTTTTACTGAAGTAAGTTGATGATAGCGGGGGAATATCATCACCTTTTTCTTTTTACCTGTGTCCTCGTTTGTTTCTTCAATTACCTGTGCATACTTGTCTATAATGTTGCTCAGCGAATCTTTGCCCAATACTTCTTCCCACAAATAATGGGTTTTAAGCCCATTTGGATTTACAGGATTTCCTGCACCGAATGGCGGTGTGGCTTTACCATCGTTCAATCCTTTGTTGAAAGGAATGAAAAATGAATCTTTCTTCTTCAGTTCCGAACACATAAACACTTGTTCGGTGTCGGCTGCAAAGTGAACCATACAACGAGCAAACGAAAATATTTTTTCTTTTGGATCACGGTCGTTTTGGTATTGCCGAATGCCATTGTGCACGGTTTGTCCGCTTAATGGATTTTTTAACTCACAAGTAATTACAGGGATGCCATTTACAAAAATGGTTAAGTCTAAACGGTTTTCGTGATCTAAGCTGTATTTCAATTCTTGCGTTACCGATAATACATTGGCTACATATTTTGCCGCATCTTTGACGTTATAAGTGGATGATGGTTTACGGTAAAATAAATCTATTGTTTTATCAAAATGTTTTACGCCTTTGCGTAGCACTTCAATAACGCCCAACTCTTTTATTTTTTCATCTAAGCGAACCAAAAAACTACGTTCGCCTTTTCGCTGAACCATTTCATAGGCATCTTTTTGCGTAGCCTCAATAAAAGCCAATACCTGTTTGATATTGATGCAAAACTCACGATCAAATTCGGCAGGGGTTGTTTCGATAAACTTGTGTTCACTTACCAAATGATTGGCAATGAATTTTTGAAAACCTTTTTCTGATGTATCTGTAAACTGCATAATTAACTCACTTGTAATTGTGGTGCACTATGTTTGCCTGTAACCAAGTCGGTTATGATGGCTTCTTGGTACTCTTTGATGGATGCGATTTCTTTGTGAGCTTTGGAAATGGCAAGATTCAAAACACTAATTTCTTTTTTTGATTTTGTTACCATTTCTTCTTGTTCTTCTAGTGATGGCAAAAACAAAAAGAATCCTTTTAGATGCGTCGGTCCATAATGCTGTATCGTGCTGCCTTCTTTTAAGAGTTCGACTTGGTGGTTGTAAATTTTACTACTAATATAAAGTTTAAGAAATTCTTTGTTCAACCGTTTTCCCTTTGCTCTTGGTAAAAGTCTAATTATTCCTGTATACGGTATTGAGCCTTCTGCTTCATCAGATACTTCACAAACAATATCAGTTGAAGCACTTGCACTAATAAGAATATCACCTTTATTAAGTCTGAAATGATTCCACTTTATTTTTACTTTTTTTGGGTCGAGATAATTACAGCCATCTAAGTTTGCTAAGTCACCTTTTAATCCAGATATTCTCATCAATGGAATACCTTCATTTCTGAAATCTACAGCCATAATGCCTGGACCTTCTTGAATAATAACTTCCCAAGAGAATCTTCTTACTTGCCAACCAGTTGGAATCTTTCCTATCCAATTTATGCCGCTTTCTTTGAATGATTTATGTTTATGTGTTCCATTTGAAATAATATTAAACACAACATTGTTTTTCTCCTCCTCCAATAACTCAATCAACTTTTCCTTATTCCGAATAAACTTTTCTATTTCGTTATTCTTTTTGTCTAGATATACTGCAATACCGTTTTGAACATCCAAAGGTGGAACAATGCTATACATTCTTTTAAAATGGACGTAATAAAGCCTTAAGCGAGCATCAACTATCCCATAGGAAAAGCGTCTTGAATAGTTTTTATAAAACTCAGTCCGCAGTTGATAATGAAAAAACTTAGGGTTGATTTTCATTTTGGCTTTCAATACAGTATAGGCAGGACTTACAATTCCTCTAAACGAACTATGTCCGACTGCTCCATCCCACATCAGCATTGTATTGTAAGCCAAATCTCCTTCTTTAACTAAAAGATATTGTGATTTGTCATCGCTTGTTCTGTCTTTTCTATTTTCATAGTCTGAACTTTTTACTACTCCTCTAATTGCTGAAATAGAAAGAGTTTCTTCGTTTTCTGTTCCTCTCTCTTTTCGCTCTTGAAAAATAGCAATGTTGGGCAACAGTTGCCAACTATCAGGCAAAGTGTTGACATAGTCATACACAACATCAATATATTTTTTATATGGTTGTAAAGATACCATTAGTCGTTTACAATTTCCTTTAAGATGCCTTCGGTTTCTTTTTCCAATTCAAAAATTTCTGCCGTTATCTCTTCAATACTACGTGGTGGCTCATAGCTGTAGAAATAGCGAGTAAACGAAATTTCATAACCTTTTACGGTTTTACTTTCATCAATCCAAGCATCGGAAATATGCTGCAATACTTCCCGTTCAAAGTATTCGTAAATGTCTTGGTCAAGCGGCACATTTTCGGTATCACGCAAATCGCTGTCAGCTTCGTAAAGTATTGTTCCGTCTTTCTCGATTTTCTTTATTACTCTTTCCGCATCTTCGTTTTTCCAAGTCACAGCGTCCAAAATATTTTTCAATCCCTTTATATCAATATTCAATTTCAAGTCTTTAATGTTTCTGTTCACTAAAGGCACAAAGCTATTGTAATCATCAAATTGTTTGTTGCCTAATTTGTCTGCTAATTTCTGAGCCGCTTGCATTAGTTCCAATTGGGTTTTCCAATGTTCGACACTTAGCAATTTATTTTTATCCGCAGGTTTCAGTTTAATCTCATTTTTGTTTAGGTGGGCTTCAATTTTGTCTTTGTATTTTTTGATATCTTTATACAAATCATCGCCAAAATGAATGTAAGCCCATTCCATTTCTTCTTGTATGTTTTTATCGTAACGTAAGGTTTCAATAGCTTCGGCAGTAAATTGAGCTGAATGACGTAAAGGACGTTCAACAGTTATTTTATTATAACCAAAATATTCGTTCGGGTAAATTTTAGAAACGTCTGTTTCCTTAAAGTTCATATACAAATTGGTAATCTGATCAATTTGTGCAGGCTTAATTTCGCAATTCTTTTGCCCTAAGTTCTTTCGCAATTTTTCATACAATTCCATTGCATTAATCAGTTGAACTTTACCTTTTCTCTCCGCATCTTTTTTATTAGATACAATCCAGATGTACGTTGGAATACCTGTGTTATAAAAAATATTCTTTGGTAAAGCTATGATACATTCCAGCCAATCGTTTTCAATAATGTATTTTCTAATTTCGCTCGCACCACCACCAGCATTACCTGTAAACAAAGCTGAACCGTCATGAACTGTAGCGATACGGCTGCCTAATACGGTATTGTGTTTCATCTTGCTCACCATAGTCATCAAAAACAGCAATTGAGCATCATCTATGGAAGGCAAACCAATTTGAAAACGTGGGTCTTTAATTTTCTGACTTCCTTTTTTCCCTCTGTCATCTACAATGGCATCTTCATCTATTTTCCATGTTTTGCCATATGGTGGATTGGAAAGCATAAAGTCAAAATGTAAATGTGGGAAACCATCTTTAGAAAGTGTAGAGCCATAGACAATATTCTCGGATTTTTCGCCTTTAATGAGCATATCACTGGTACAAATGGCATATGTTTCAGGATTTACTTCCTGTCCGTAAAGCATAAAATTTGCCTTGTTATTTGTAATCTCTAAAGCAAAATTTTCTGATTCCGTAAGCATACCACCGCTGCCACATGCAGGATCATATACTAAATAAGTTCCCTTTTTAATTTTGTCTTTTACAGGCATAAACAAAATATGCGTCATCAACTTAATGATTTCACGAGGCGTAAAGTGTTCTCCAGCTTCTTCGTTATTTTCTTCGTTGAACTTTCTAATCAGTTCTTCAAATACATAACCCATTCCCAAGTTAGTCAACGGTGGCAACACTTCGCCTTTGCTGTTCTTTGCTTCGTTTGGGCTAAGGTTTATTTCCTTGTTGCAAAGTTTTTCAATGAGTAAATACGTTACGCCTGCCTCTTTCATTGTTTCCAACTGATTTCTCAGTTTAAACTTGCTGATGATCTCCTGTACATTTGGGCTGTATCCATCAAGGTATGCTTCTAAATTAGTGTCAACATTGTCGGCATCATTCAGCAAGGTTTCAAACGTGAATTTGGAAATATTCCAGAAAGGATATCCTGATTGGTTTTCTAAAGCCTTTTTATCATCGATTTTCTGTTTAATCAGAAAAGCATTTGCTTCTAATACTTTTTCCTTTGTCGGTACAAGCAAAGCATCCAAACGTCTTAAAACAGTGAAAGGAAGAATAATGTCACGGTATTTACCTCTTACGAACACATCTCTCAGCACATCGTCCGCGATGCTCCAAATGAAACTTACAATCTGGTTATGAACTTTTTGATTCATTTAATTGTCTTGTTTAATACACATCCCGGGTGAGGTTTTGAAGTATAAGTTTTTTTGTCTCCAGTAGACATTTAAATTTTTTCATTAATTGCTTGGAATTATAGGTAAATACTATACGCTCCGACCGTAGAAGTGTCAACCCCGATACGCTTTTGTATCGGGATCAACCCCACCTGTGGTGGGATCAATTTCCAATAGCCGATGGCTATTGGATAATTCGGCTAAAAAACTTCAATGCGCTTTGCTTTTGAAGTTTTAGTCTCATTACAACTAGCAGATATTTCTGTTCAAACTTTATTGTACTCGTTTCTAACGAGGTCAAATTTCTAAAAGCGATTCATCGGCGAAGCTGAAGTAGTTACCATCGCCGATGATGATATGATCCAGCATCCTGATTCCCATTAGCTTGCATGCGGCTGTCAGCTCGGCCGTAATTTTTTTATCCTCCGGGCTAGGGGCAATATTCGCGCTGGGGTGATTGTGAACGCAAATAATTGAGGCGGCAAATTTTTGTAATGCTGTATGAATAATTTCCCGCACGATCGGCGCGGCCTGGTTTACAGTGCCTACCGCCGCATCGGCAATATCAATGATTCCGTTGTTGCTGTTGAGATAGACAACTTTAAAGACTTCCGTCTTGAGGTCGCGCATTTGCGGCATGATTATATTGACTACATCTTGGGCAGTGGCAATTTTTTTCTTGACGCTCACAACTTCGTCTTCCCGGAAACGCCTGCCGATCTCCAACGCGGCTTTTATTTGCGCAATCTTTGCCGGGCCCAAACCTTTAAATTCTTTCCAATCGCGGATATCAGAGTGGCTCATGTTGCGAAAAGTGCCGAACTTATCCAACATCTTTCTTGCCAAATCAATGGCGCTGTTGCCCTTGACACCGGTGCGTAACTGTATCGCCAAAAGCTCGGAGTTGCTCAGCGCCCCCGCGCCGCGCTTTAGCAGTTTCTCTCTCGGCCGGTCGCCTTCGGGCCAGCTCTTAATACCAGTTGATTTAGTGTTTTTGGTCATGTCTTATAGCTCTATATTTTTTATATATTCCGAAAACAGAATGATCTTTTTGCTATCGGACGGCTGAAATAGAAACGGTTCAACATCTTTAGCCAGCTCCTTCAGTTTCAACCCTTTGGTATAGGCAAGTAGCTCCTTTTTCAGGTCCTGTTTATCTGCCAGACCAAGCTTCTGTTTAAGGTAGGTATAATTGGGTTTTGTCTTTTGCAGAAGGAAAATAATGTCGTAAAAATCTCTGCCTTTGGCCCGTTTGCGGTTTAATAATGCGTAAATTTTTTGAGCAAGTAGGATGTCAGGCGGCGTGACGGCAATTTGCGTGAAGACATCAAACTTATTGATAAACACTTTGTCCGGCTGGTAAGCAAAGTCATGCGGTTCTGTATCAACCTGAATCATGATTTTTTCCTGTTTCAAATCCGAAACGGCATTTTCAAATAGAACTTGCGGTAATCTGATATAGCAGCGAAAGGCTCTCTTCAAGACATTGCGAATTTCCACACCATAGCCTTCAAGTTTAAGCCCGTTTTGAATTTCGCCCGTCAACAGCAGAAAATCTTTTTCGCTGAGCTTAAAATTATCAAAATCAAGGTCTTCCGAAAATCGCGCGTTATCATGGATGATGCGCAACGCAGTGCCTCCCAAAAATGAAAGCTTGGCTGCAACTTTGGTATTGAAAATGATTTCCAGAATTTTATATTGCAGGTATTCACGCAGAAGATTTTTTTTGAAACCCCGTAGGTACGCTGGATAATATTGTTCTATTTGAGATATACTAATCATAGTTTATATGCTTCAAAAATGCTTTTATTCTTTTTGCCAGGCTCTTGTTTCCGAACTCCTTTAGATATTGATTAAATTTATTCCTGTCCGCCGCTGACTTAAATTCCTCGCTTTTAAAACGCATACCATCGAAGTCGTGTTCCGAACAAAGATGCGTGTTTAAATAAAAATGGTCCAAAACTGCCTTCTCGATTTCCGCAATTTTAATGTTGTGATTTTTATAGACGATCAGTTTGTAGCCGAACATTAGCACTGGTTTGATATTGCGATAAATAAATTCGCCATAATCTGTTTTGAAACGATTTGTTTTACGGGTAGCAACGGAAGTGATGCCATAAACGGCTTCCGGTATTAAATTGTAATATGATAAAGCCATTTCCAGTGAAATGTAAGAAGGCGCGTAAACTTTATTTGCCATCAAAAAAAGAGTCTGTTCGTTTATTGTAAGATCAGAGAAAGCATAATATCCTTTCCTGATCATTTTTATGTAGCCTTTATCCCGCCATTCGCTGAGTCGGCGCAAATCAAAGCGAGTGTCGATCTTTCTGATGTCACTCAAATTAAAAACAACGAAATCCTTCAAGTTTTCTTTGAATGATAAAAAGGTCATATTTATTTCCGTTTTATGTGAATAATAACATAATACGTAATTATATTGACATAATTTTAATAAATATCAAGCTTAAAGTTGAGGCCACTGAATTGAATAAATAATTAGAAAATCGCCCGTATCTCATCTGTTTCCTGCCCTAACTTAAAACGAGGATCGGGACCCGGTTATTTCTTAAGGTGCTGTTTTAAGGCGTCACTACCTCATCGAGGAGGATGTTGACGCTCTCGTTCACAAAAGGCGCATACTGCTCCCGGGCCTTTTGCCTTTGTTCGGAACGTGTTTCCTTCTCAATGCCTGCGCCTTCCTCCTTTATCGTCTTGCGTAAATCATCAAGCTGGATGATGCCTTTCTTGTCCGCGGCTTCTTTGTTGTCTTTGATGATTTTGGCAAACTTTGCGTCTTTCGCAACCCGGCCCTGCGATTTGGACGAAAGCCTTGCGATCAGGGGCTCGCCAACAGGCTTCCAATGCGGCGCAGCTTTCTCCCGCACGCCCAAGAAGGGCTCGATTGTCTGGGCCGGCAGCGGATAGTCCAGCGCCGCTTCACCGATATCTTCTAATACAAACCAGCCAGGCAGCCTCACGTCCGCCATCACACCTATCTTCTGCGTCGATTTGCCGCCGGGCAGAAAGTACAATGCCGTTGTGACTTTCATTGCGCCAAGCTCCCAAGGCAGCGACATTAGTGACTGCACGGAACCCTTGCCGAAGGTATGATCCGACCCGACGATCACCGCGCGGTGGTAATCTTGCAGAGCGCCCGCGACTATTTCGCTTGCCGACGCACTTAGGCGGCTCGTCAGAACAACAAGGGGGCCCATGTAGAGTGTCCGTGGATCCTCTGCGGGGGCCGCATTGATGAGGCGTTCGTCGCCTCCCTTCCCCGCTGCGGCCGAACCATTGGCAAGGATCGTCTCCCGCCCCTGGCTGTCCTTTACTGCTACTATTCCACCATTGCCAATAAAAAGGCCCGCAAGGCGCACAGCCTCTTCGAGCAGCCCACCGCCGTTGCGCGACAGGTTCAGCACGATACCGTCCACCCGCTGCCGCCTGGCCTCGGCAAGAAGTTTTTTCACGTCTTCGTAACTGGACTTGTCGCCCTTCTCGCCGCCGTAAAAGGAAGGAAGATCGATTATACCGAAGCGATACTGCCTTCCATTCACTTTCCGAATCTCGTAGGTGATCTTCGCCTCCTGCTCCTTCACGTCGATCTTGTCGCGCATGATGGTCACATCAAAGCGCTCCTTGCGCTTCCCCTGCCGCAGGATCGTCAGAGTTACCCGTGTGCCTTTCTTGCCGCGGATCATGCTGATGACGTCGCGCAGATCCATGTCAATGACGTCAACGGGTACTTCCCCTTCCTGAGCCACAGCGATGATTTTGTCCTTTGGCTTCAACAGACCAGTTTTATCGGCGGCGCCCCCGGGAATCAATTCTTCAATAATGGTAAAGCCGGTGTCGCTCGACAGAAGGGCCCCGATTCCCTCCAGGGAAAGCTTCATCTGAATCTGGAGATCCTCGAGGTTTTTCGGGGGCAGGTAACTGCTGT
>Ga0209777_10004955_pt1 | contig 15556 bp, 15 predicted proteins | sample FrelakmetHBP12HB_FD_187147 | JGI IMG/M metagenome (GOLD analysis project Ga0209777, IMG submission 187147) | Freshwater lake sediment microbial communities from the University of Notre Dame, USA, for methane emissions studies -HBP12 HB (SPAdes)... | ecosystem: Environmental > Aquatic >... | reverse complement strand
GTCTCAGGCAAAAAAGCTTGGCATGGGTTGCTTCCTGGGCGTGGCCCAGGGCAGCAGAGAACCGGCACAGTTTATAGTGCTGGAGTATGTACCGGCGAAAGCTCAACATGCCGATACCATTGTCCTCGTCGGCAAGGCCATCACCTTTGACAGCGGAGGTATTTCCTTAAAGCCGGCGCGCGGCATGGAGCGGATGAAGGATGATATGAGCGGAGGGGCTGCAGTCCTGGGGATTATGCAGGCTGCTGCTCAGCTCAAGATACCGCTGCGCGTCATAGGGATCGTGCCGGCAACGGAAAACCTTCCCGATGGTGCAGCCCTCAAGCCGGGTGATGTCATAACGTCCTTGTCAGGAAAAACAGTGGAAATAATAACTACCGATGCTGAGGGTCGTTTGATTCTGGCAGATGCTATAGCCTATGCGCAGCGCTATAAACCGCACGCGATTATTGACCTGGCAACCCTGACCGGCGCCTGTATTACAGCGCTGGGCAATGACGTGGCCGGGGTGATGGGAACTGATGAGCAGTTAATAATTAAAATAAAGGAAGCGGCAGCAGCAACCAGCGAGAAAGTCTGGCAGCTGCCTCTCTGGGATGAGTATAGTGAGCTCCTCAAAAGCGATATTGCTGATATCAAAAATGCGGCGGGCCGCGATGCAGGAGCAATTACCGGAGGCTGCTTTTTAAAAGAATTTACCGGAAAAACGCCCTGGGTGCATTTGGATATTGCCGGCCCGGCGTGGACAGACAAGGACCGGCCATACCTGCCGAAAGGCGCAACCGGCTTTGGCGTCAGGCTGCTGGTGCAGGTACTGGAGAATTGGGGGAAAAGCAAAGTGAAAAGGTTAATCGGTGAATAGGTTAATAGGTCAAGAGGTGAAAAGGTTAAAAGGAGTTCAGCTGACTTTCTGCGCAATGAGGCTGGCAATTGCCTGCGGCTGAGATCCCGGTATTATTCTTTCGTGATAATAGATTATAAAGAAATCAAGAAAGAACAGTAACAGTTCATTGGGCTTAAGAAGATAGTCGGGGTTGGAGGGACCGCCGAATTGACGCTGCTCCGTGGTGTAGGTCTCGAAAAATATAAGACCATTTTTTTTAAGGCCTTTTTTAAGCTTCGGGATAAGGGTTCTGTCTAAAAAATAAAAGTTCACTATGAGATCGTAATTTTCATCCTTGATTAGAAACTGTGCAAGATCTGCTTCGAGAGCCTGGATTGCGAGCCCATTTTTCCCTGCACGTTCTGTAACCCGTGTGACTGCTACACTTGAGATGTCAACCCCGGTTACAGCGTAGCCCTGGGCAGCAAGAAAGAACGCATTATTACCAAGGCCCATGGCCACATCAAGGGCTTTCCCGTTGGCGAACAGATGCGCATTATCCAGCAGCAGGGATGATGGCCCCTTGTCTGAGAACGTGTCCTTATATCTCTCATCCCATTTTTCTTTATCCGGCATAGCGTGCTCCCGTGACTGCCGTGATAGCACACTCCCTTCTATAATAAAATAATATTTTTTTAGCAGCTCAGCACCTGGCTGAGGAATGAATATTTTTCTGATGCAACTTGAAGAGATAGAAGTTACCTGTTATGCAGGATACAAGCATAATGAAAGGCCCGTGAACTTTACCTGCAGGGGCAGGATCGTTCAAATTACAGAAGTTATTGACCGCTGGTATGAGGGACATTCTGCTTCGTCGATGCCCCCTCTTGATTATTATAAGGTCAAGGGAGATGACGGTGCTGTTTATATTCTCCGGTATAACCAGCTATGTGATACATGGGCACTTCTTGTTTCTTCCGGAACCCCGGATTAAAATAAAACAGCCGGCACAAAAAAAATGCTTGCATAATGCTAAAGATTATAATATTTAAGTTTTGAACTATTTAATAATCTAACTATTAGAACAGCAAAAGCAACTCGCTCTATTTAGAAGCTGTTTTTTTAGCTTGACTCTGTTTGGCCGTATTATATAAATTTGTATACAATATTTCATGCAGAGTATGGTTTTGCCGTTTTGCAGTCATGCGACAACAAACCTCGTCATTCCCCATGATGGAGGGGACTATGTACAGGGTACAAGTATTATTATTACTGGTTCTAATCAAGGGTACTTCTTTGAGACCGTGCGGCTCAAGGAGTGCCTTTTTTTGTTTTTCACGCGATAACACTACGGTAGACAATATACAGGGCCTGAGGTATTAGAGTTACAGACCCGCTTACGGAAAGGAGCATCCGGCTTGAAACGATTTGCTGAATTTGTGATGCAACGAAGGTTATTGTTTCTCACCCTGATTCTTCTTATAACGCTCTTTTTTTGTTATGAGCTGACAAAACTTAAGGTCTACACCTCTTTTGTTGACCTGCTGCCGCAAAGTCATCCCTATGTCAAGGTGCACAACAGGATCCGTCATATCTTTGGCGGAGCCAACCAGGTGCTCCTCATGGTGCAGGTCAGGAAAGGTGATATTTTCAATCAGGCAACGCTTGAAAAAGTTAAATGGATCACCCGTGAACTGGAAAAAATTCCGGGTGTTGACCCCTATAAAATCCGCTCCATAGCGGTGAGCAAGATGAAGAATTTTAAATTCACCTCGGGGTCGATGAACATTACGCCGCTCATGTTTCCCAATGTGCCAAAGAATCAGAAGGAGATGGATGAGCTTAAGGATAATATTTACAGCAATCCGCGGTACTATGGCGGCATGGTTTCCTATGACAGTAAAAAGACCCTGATCATGGTGGACTTTTTTGAAGAGGGCCTCGATTACAGCGTTATATTTAATGAATTGAGCCGCATCCGCAATAAAACAGAAGATGCAAACCATATAATAAATATTGCCGGAGAACCCATGCATCTGGGGGTAATCAAGGAATATACCCAGAGGGTTCTCGGGATACTCGGCATAACGGTGCTGGCGATAATTATCATGCTCTATTTTTATTACCGGTCAAAGCGGGCTATGTTTGTACCGATAATGTCAGCCGGCACCAGCGCCATCTGGGGCCTGGGCTTTATGTCGCTTATGGGATACAACCTTGATCCGCTCATGCTGGTGCTGCCGTTTCTCATTTCCCTGATGACTGCACGCCACTCCATGCAGTTCATGAGCCGCTACATTGAGGAGTATGAAGCAACCGGCGATATCAAACAGGCTTCGCAGAATATTATTGAAACCATGTTCATACCGGGGCTTACCAGCATTGTAACGGATGCGCTGGGTATCGCTCTGGTTGCGATTGCCACCATTCCCGTGCTGATAAAAATCGCCATCGCCTGCTCTTTCTGGTCCGTTGCCACGGTAATTCTCTCCATGCTGTTTACCCCCCTGGTGCTGTCCTATCTGCCTGAGACAAAACGGTTCACCCAGCAGGCACAAAAACGAAAGAATTCTGAGTTAAGTGGGAAAAAAGACTATCGGGATCGCTTTCTGTCCACGCTTGGGACGTGGATTCCCAAACGGGGGAAATGGTATATCCTGGTCTGCTGCACCATTATGAGCGTGGCAGGATGGTTTTATGCTAACCAAATCATCATCGGCGATTTCATGCCCGGCTCGTCAATCCTCTGGCCCTTCGACCGTTATAACAAAGATGCCTTCCGCATTACCTTCAGCATGCCGCTCTTAAACCCTCTCTACGTGATCCTTGAGGGAGAACAGGGCAATTTTATTTCAAAGGCCTCGACACTGAAGGAGATGAACCGGTTCCAGCGCTATATGGCAAAGCATGAGCGCGTCATGTTTACCTATGCAATAGCCGGCAACCTCCCCAATTTTCTGATGGCATCATATGAGGATGACCCGCAGTGGTGCCATCTGCCCAAGGAAGACAATGTTCTCAGCTTCCTGTGCCGGCACATGACCTACAGCGGGGAGCCGGGAACGTGGGACCAGTATATTGACATGAAGGACCAGAATTCAAACATCATCATCTACTGCCGCGACAAGATGCCGACCACGGTAGAAAGCATCATGAATTATATCAAGGCGTACCTGAAGGAAAACCCCGGGCCGCCGGGCGGAAAATGGGTGCTTGCCGGCGGGGCGGTCGGCGTGCAGGCTGCTATCAGGGAAACGATAGCAGATGCTCAGATATGGAATCTCATCCTTGCGCTGGGAGGGGTGCTTCTCTGCTGCGCTCTGGAGTTTAAATCAATCACCGCCGGAGTTGTTCTCACCATACCGCTTGCCATATCAAATATTATCACATTTGCCCTGATGGGGGCCTATCACATCGGTCTCACCACCAATACCTTTCCGGTTGCATCGGTCGGTATCGGGCTGGGGGTTGATTACGGCATCTATTTTGTCGGGCGGCTGGTGGAGGAAAAAGAAAAAGGTGAAACACTTTACGCAGCAATATACAAGGCGCTCATCACCAATGGAAAGTCAATTATTCAGATAGCAACGACTATTACCCTCGGGCTTGTTTTGTGGGCGTTTTCACCCCTGAAGTTTCAGGCTGAGATGGGCATCCTGCTGGCGATTCTGCTCACGCTCAATATGTTTGGCGCCCTGCTGCTGGTGCCTGCATTGATCTGTATTATTAAGCCGCGCTTTCTGGAAAAACTGGGGAAAGTGGCTTGAAGATAAAGAGCAGTTATATCCCGGTACGAAAAGTGTTACAACACGGGGAAATTTTAACAACAGGAACGTTACCAGGGGAGGGGTTACAATGAAGAAAAAGATTTTTTTCGGAGTTATTTTTATTCTTATTGCAGCGGGTGCAGTGCTGCCGCGACAGGGTTTTGCCTTTTATCTGTTTGGCGATAAGCTGAGGGTGAAGGGAAGTGTTTATGAGTTTGCGATTTACGGTACAAACTTTGATCAAAGTGTAAAGCCCGCCTACCGCAGTACCAATCTGGGACTCATGAAGACCAAGGCAACACTTGAACTGCTGTACAAGGCAGTGGACAATCCGTGTGATACGCTTAATTTTTTCGGTTTTTTCAAGTATTATTATGAGGCTACCCCTGATATTGACGACAGATACCGGAAGTCGATATATAAACCTGCGCTCAAAAACTTCAAGATGTGCAACTATTATCCGGACGAGTGGATAAATGAACTGTATTCAGACTGGTACCACGGTCCGTGGAACATCCGTGCCGGAAAGCAGATTGTATTCTGGAGCGAAGTTGAACTGATTCGCACCATTGACCAGGTCAATCAGCTTGACCTGAGATATAGTACCCCGGGCATTGATCCTTGGGATGAGATCAAAATGGGTCTGTGGATGCTGCGGGGCTTTTACAATTCGCAGCTTCCCGGACAGCTGGTTTTTGAGGGGATGATTATTCCCGATTTCAGACCGGTCAGAACTCCCATTGAAGGTTCGTTCTGGGGCGACCCAGCAGGGCCGCCATACAAGCTGCAGAACAAACCCCACCCCCCCGGCCAGTTTGCAGTCGTTGATGAGATGTGGCGAGCATCAAAGCCTGCAGTAAACCTTGGTCATACCTCTTTTGCAGCCAGAATCAGGGGAAATTCTGAAGTAAAATTTTTCACCAACACAACCTATCTTCTGGACTGGACCCTGAGCTACCTCTACGCGCCGAATAATACACCGATTGCCAGGAAAAAATATCTTGGCTCGGCTGCATCGACAAACTTTAACACGGACACGATGAACGGCTTCATGAATGCCAATGCATTCAGCCGCGTGTTAGGCGGAACACAGCCTACTCTCCCGGACCACAGGTTCTGGGATTATAGATTTATGCATTTTATAGGAGGCAGCCTCCAGACCTTTGTTCCCCAGCTGAAAGGCGTGGTTCGTGGTGAATTGCTGTATGAGATCAACCACCCTGAAATTACAGCAGACCCCGGCGGCACTACCCCTTCGTATTCCAAGGCAATTACCGGCAATGCAACGCGAAATATTGTCAATGCAGGCCTGACCTACGATGTACCGATAAAGGCGGACTGGCTGCGGGCCCGGAGTATGCAGTGGCTGGGTGCCAACGGTGTTTTTGACTCCTCCTTCGGCTACTTTGGACAGTGGCGGCTGGGAGATGTTCAGAATATCCGGAGAACCTTTGGCTATCAGCAGAAGGTGCAGACAGGATTTACCTTTACGTCCCGTACCGGTTTGAATAACAATGCACTCACCCCGGTTTTCAGAGCATTATATAATACCAGAAAATGGGGCTATACCGTTGTCGCGCTTGCCTATTCGCCGGGAGCGCACTGGCGCTATGAGACCGGGTACATGTGGTTTTTTGCCCATAATGTCTGGGATGCTGATACGGCACATGCAAAAGGTAAAGATAATATTTATTTAAAAGTCGGCTATGAGTTTTAGCAGCAGTAACAGGTATCGTGTAATATAATCTGGTTAAAACAAGAATCAGTATAACAGGAGGATGGACATGAAAGGGAAAAGAAATTCTGTGTCAGCCGGGTTGCTCGTATTAATAATTCTAGCCTTAAGCTTCCCTGTGCTCTGCCAGGCTGGAGAAGTTATGTACCCCACATTCAGCTATAATGACCAGGAGCTGGCAAAGGTGCGCGAGTGGGAAAAGACCTGGGTGGGTAAAAAAGTGACAACCGCGACCATTGATCAGGTAAAGGACTTTCTCTCTGAGGCGGTGTACAAGGCAATGAAGGATCCCAAGAATTTTGGCGCTGATTCGCTGTGGTTTGAGGTGGTACCGTATCAGCCCTATACTGTTACAAAAGGTATGATTGAGGCGACAAAAAAATACGCACCTGACAGCAAAATTATTAACCAGGACGTGCTGGATAAATTCGGCGACGTTGCCGGCATACCATTTCCCCAGCCAAAGACCGGGACAGAGATGGCATGGAATATGGACAGCAATACCAGGGGTGATGTACATACCTGTAAAAACGAGGGCGAGGTTGTTGATTGCAGGACCAGGCTTGAGCGCCATGCCGGCCACCTCCGTTGGGACACGTTCTGGATGGGCCGCACTGATGTTGCTCCAATACCCAAAATACCTGATGAGAGGAATAACCGGGGTATTTTCCACTCATTCTTTCAGCGCCATATTGCGCCGGTTGATTTTGTGGATACGACCATGCTTGAAATCCGTTATAAGGATTTCTCAAGAGAAGAAGACCTGTGGGTTTATACCGCCATGTTCAGGCGCATCAGGCGCTATGCGACCAGCCAGAGGACCGATACTATTGACGGCACGGATATGATTTATGATGATCACGATGGCTGGTACACGTCTCCCACCCGCAATACCTACAAAGCAATAGGCAGGGCTGACCTGCTGGTCTCGCGTCATGAGGACCAGAAAAGTCTGCAGCGAGCTTCGGGCCAGGGCTTCTGGAACGGGGTGAAGAGAGAGCGGGTGAATAACTGGGTAGTGGAAGTGGTAAGTAAAGATAAGGACTATATTTATTCAAAACAGATCTGGTACCTTGATCCGGAGACCTGGCAGATGAATTTCAAAATTATGTACAACCGGCAGGGGGAACTGTGGAAGACGTATGAAATGTTTTATGATGAGTATCCAACCGTTCAAGGGCAAAAAGCAGCTTATATGAGCGCCGAGCATACGATTGATTTTATCCGGCACCACGGCAGCCCGAGCCAATACACCAATCACGTTATCGGCGGCACTGTTCCCCTTGAGCAGTATCAGACTTCGGCGCTTAAAGAAAAGAGCTACTAGTAGGTTGTTGAAAAAGTTGTTTTTCCTCAGGCTGGTCAAAAACAATCAGATGCAAGGCGCGCGAAATCGTGAGGAATGAGGCGTACTTTACAGTACGTCGCAATGACGAAGGATGAGCGCAACGAAGCAGATGGGTGTTTTTCAACAGCCTGTTAAGGTGACAGCAGGGATTATTCCATCAAAGAAAGTGCACAGACTATGCTATTGAAAATTAAATCATGCTCCTTCGTTCTTGGTTTGGTGATGGTACTGTTCATCCTGTCCGCGTGTGAAAAATTTGACCGTTCGAAGATCGCTATGCCGAAGATACATTTCATCACCTCTGATAACCTCCACTCGGTGATATGTCTCGATAACACCCACACCTGGATTTTTGGAAACTACGGGACCATATTTTTCAGCTCCGATGGCGGAAGCACCTGGAACAGGCAGGAGAGCGGCGTAGACGTGCTGCTGGGGGATGCGGCGTTTGTCAGCCCGCAGGAAGGCTGGGCGGTAGGTGTGGGCGGCACAATACTCCACACAACCGATGGCGGTAAGACTTGGCAAAAACAGACAAGCAGCACCGGCAAGGATTTGTTTAATGTCTTTTTCCTTGATGCCCAGAACGGCTGGGCAGTCGGGGAATATGGGACCATTATTCACACCGGCGATGGAGGAAAAACCTGGGCCAAGCAGATTGAGCCCAAAGACGCGCTCTACAACAATGTTTTTTTCGCTGATCCGCAAACGGGATGGGTTGTCGGTGAGTTCGGCACTATTCTGCACACAGCAGACGGCGGCACGACCTGGACGCCGCAGGAGTGCAAGGACATTATTCCAGTCGTAACCGCAAAAGAGTGGGACCGTCCAAAGCCCGCCCTCTACGGGATATTTTTTGTTGACAAAAATCATGGCTGGATTACCGGGATGGATGGGGTGATCATACATACAACGGACGGCGGGCAGAACTGGAACAAGCTTCACTCCGGATCGGACAAACCAATCTATTCGCTGCTGATTAAAGGGAAAAAGGGCTGGGCGGTCGGCAACAAAGGCACCTATCTCACCTCGGAGGACGGCGGGAATACCTGGAGTGCGAACAGAAGTGCTATAAAATCAAAGTTCTGGCTGCGCCAGATTTCATTCTGTGATGAGAATAATGGTTTTGTTGTCGGCGCCATGGGCACGGTGGCTGAATCAAAGGATGGAGGCAAGAGCTGGAAAGTTATTTCCGGGTTCAGCTATGACATGCCGGAATTCGGTCTGGCAGATTTTTAGCTGAAACATTCAGCAGGTTTTTTAAAAAGTAGTTTTCTTCCAGGCTGGTCAAAAACATCCAGATGCAAGGCGCGCGAAATCCTGAGGAATGAGGCGTACTGTACAGTACGTCGCAATGAGGAAGGATGAGCGCAACGAAGCAGATGGGTGTTTTTAAACAGCCTGTTAGCGACTATAGCAGAAGCTGATATACAAATGAAGAGAAGTTATCTTACGACGTGCACGTTATATATACTGTTACGGGCATGTCGACAGACAGCTTCTCTTTTTTTATTGTTTGTTTTCTATGGCGACATAAGGAAAGGAGTATCTATGAAAAAAGGACTGTGCTCGATTCTGGCGAACACGATTGTTTCGTTGCTTTTTATTTTTCCGGCCCTGTGTTGCGCAGAGCCTACAACTATACCGGCAGACTCCAAAAGCAGCCCCGGCAAGGCGGTTGAAGAGCCCGCAATAAAAGAAGGGCGGCCCATTACGTCAGACCAGGTAATGTCAAAAAAACATCCGCCCTTTGGCCGCGGAATGGTCTGCGTGGAGTGCCACAAAGTAACCTTTGACGCTATAACCAGCTCAACGAAGCAGTATCTAAATAACTACCCGCAATTAAAGAATGAAGCAGTGTGGAAAAAGATAGAAGTATTTTTACCGGGAAGAGAGCGGTTTGCGCTGTCCACGGTTTATAATAACGAGCCGACCGCTACCACCGTGGATATGGTCCTGGATAAAAATGAAAAAGTGTTCTACGTGGTATGTGAAAAAGGGACGGAAAAACTGTATCAGATTAAAAAGAATCCAAAAATCTGCGCTGTGCACTATGCGGGATGGACCGTGGCCGGCGGCGGGAAAAAGGAGTGGAAGAGCGTGCAGGTCAGGGGGACCGCTGAAGTGATACCGTCAGGTGATCCACGCTATAGCATTATTATTGATAAATACCATTTAGCCCGGCTGAGCAAGGAACGTGCTGTACTGCGTTTTGACCTTATCAGAATAACCCCTTCAGCAATCGTCTATTTTGACACCAATCTGACGGATGAGAAGGCGGGCATCTATCAGCGCTGGGAGAGAAATAAATAAACGCCAGCGGGCGTGTGTTATAATCACCTGGATTATTTCAGGCAAGCACCATCGGGCGATACGGCTGACTTATAATGCCAAAATAAAATAATAACATATAGGGTATACCGTTAATGGGCAGGATTACTGCTGGCATCTTTCTATGTACTTTTATCGTAGCATGCTGTAATGGTGCATGCTTCGGGGAGGGCAACGTGAGAAAATCACCAATTGCAGGCACATGGTATCCGGGAGATAAACAGAAATTAGTCAAGCAGGTTGAGGACTATTTTTCTCTGGCTCAGCCCTCTGCGGTGAAAGGCCGCATCGTTGTCCTTATCTCGCCGCATGCGGGCATGCAATACTCCGGGCAGGCAGCAGCCTGCGGCTATAAACTGCTGCGCGGTAAAAAGATTACGCGGGTTATTATGCTCGGCCCCTCACATTACGCAGGCTTCCGGGGCATTGCAACCTCTGCTGAAGACTTCTATGAGACACCCATCGGCAGGATAAAAGTTGACCGGGGAATATCTGATGCTCTCTATAAAAACACTCTCTTTAAGGGGCCGCGAACGGCAGAGCTTCAGGAGCACTCTCTGGAAATGCAGCTGCCGTTTCTCCAGGTGGCGCTCGGTGAATTTACCCTGGTGCCGCTGGTGGTGGGAGAGCTTTCATCAAAGGAGTATGCAGACGCGGCGCAGGCCATCGCGCCATACCTTGATAGCAGCACTGTCGTCGTGGCAAGCTCTGATTTTACCCACTACGGCTTTCGCTTCGGCTATCAGCCGTTCAAAGACCATCCCCGGGAGAATCTTAAAAAGCTTGACGGCGGCGCCATTGATAAAATCCTGGCAAAGGATTTTAAGGGCTTCCTCTCCTATGTGGATGAGACCGGAGCCACCATCTGCGGCGCCAGGCCCATCGGCATGGTGCTGAAGCTGCTTTCCCCCGCTGCAAAAGGAACGCTCCTCAGCTACTACACCTCCGGCGACCTCACCGGAGATTTTGACACCTCGGTAAGCTACGCAACAATCGTGTTCACTGTTGATTAGCTGTAGCTGCGCAGCCTTCTGACCGGCCTGCGCACACCAAAAGCCAGCAGGAGCAGTATGCCTGCCACGAACCCGCCGATATGCGCCCACCAGGCCACTCCGCCGGACAGTGCGTCCTGCATCGTCCCGCTCAGGAATTGAAAAATGAACCAGAAGGCAAGAAAGAAAAAAGCCGGTATCTCCACAATGTCAAAGAAGAAAAAAATGAATATGAGCGTTACCACGCGGGCATAGGGGTAGAGAAAGAAGTAGGCGCCCATCACGCCGGCAATAGCGCCGCTGGCGCCAATGGTCGGGAGGCGGGAATCATGATTGGTTATCAGGTGCGCCGCAGCCGCCAGCACGCCGCACAGCAGGTAGAACAACAAGTAGCGGGCGTGGCCGAGCCGGTCTTCCACATTGTCTCCGAAAATATAGAGGTAGAGCATATTGCCCAGGAAATGGAGCCACCCGCCATGTAAAAACATCGAGGTAAACAGGGGCAGGATTCTTTGAGAAAGGTGCAGATGTCCGATAGACAACGGGGCGAAGAATTGTGCCGGCACGACGCCCCAGGCATACAGAAACTTCTCCAGATGATGCCCGAGGGAAAGCTGATAGAGAAAGCATAAGAGATTGATCAGGATGATGGTGTAATTGATAAATGGAAAGGTGCGTGAGGGAATGGTATCTTTAAGGGGTATCATGTGCCGGAGTTACAGCCTCTGCAATGTCAAACCTTGTTAAAAGCATCTTAACAGATTTTTGTTTTCTTTTAAACTGGTTATGCAGGAGCTTTTCATATTCCTTTCCAAAACGAGAGATTACTTCTCCCGATGAATCGGAATTTTACAAAGCCATAGTGGGGACTTCGGCGAGCCTTTAGGCAACGAGCTCAAGGCCGAGTTGCTCAGCCGAGCGGTCATTGCGAGTCCGCTGCGGCGGACGCGGCAATCTCAGCCATAGAAGTCAAGTAATCCGCGTTTATCTGCGCAATCTGCGTCCTAACCCGAACAAGCTAATCCCAAATCACTAACACCAACCCAAACATTTAGTTCCCACGAGTCACAGGACACTGGTTACTTTGCCTGAAACCTCACGCTGCATAACGCAGGATTTCTACTTCCGTGCCTTTCCTGATAGCTTCCTCTGCTCTTTGAAGAATCTGGCCCGTTACTTCTGCGTTAAGATAGTATTCGCCGCAATTATCGCAAATATCAGCGGGGACATTTTTAAAAATAATAGTCGATTCACTCCGCTGAAGCATTACGGTAGTGTTGCCGAAATGGGTACTGCCGTTTTTACAAATAAGACACATCATGTCTTGCTCCTTGTTTTAAAATCGTTGCTCCAGAGGTTTTTGTCCGGGATGTAGGCGGTAACAATATAGCCTGTCTCATTAGTGGCATCATAAGCAAAAACAACATGGATAGGTCGTCCTTCCGAAAATCCAAGGATGAGCTTGCTGGGCAATGGTTTGTCGTCAGGATAGTCTATAATCATTTCGCCGGTATTTAAAACATTCCAAACATCTGTCTCAGAAATCTGTCGACTAAACATTTGTCTCACTGCGTGGCCGGTAAAATTCAGATATTTGTAACGTATCATTTGCAACCTTAATAATTAAAAAAGGATAAAACGCTTTTTTTAATTATTTATTAGTCACTTAATATTGTCAAGTCATTCCCATACAGTCTGTTCAGCTTTTGAATCTACAAGTTAAAATTGTATTTGTGCCTGTCTCGAGCTATTTCGAGTTTCTTCCCACGAGTCACCAACCACTGCCCACTTGTCACTGTTTATCATATAATATCGATATATTTATAAAGCTAGGTATATTTTATCTTGACAATAAAATGCGATTCAATGTATTTTGATGTAAATCAAAAATTTAATAGCATTATAAAAATAATTTTAAGGAATAATATGTAAAAAGATTTGGAGGGAACAATGGCTTTCGATAGGGGAACGAAAAGTCAGTTAGTAAAGACAGACAGACAGACAGACAGACAGACAGACAGACAGACAGACAGACAGACAGACTTTACTTCTTTAACAGTCAACGAAGTAAAAGAATTTAATAGAGAGTTCAAAGGGTGTGCCTTGATTTTTAAGGTGCGCCTTTTTGTTTTTTCTCAGCCCGTCCTCAGTAGTCCCGTCAGCGGGACGGAGGGTGGACACTCATCACTGAGAGGCACTTAGAACTATTTAATATAGAGGAGGAAAAAAACATGACCAGACGACTTATCACCGCATCACTCATCAGCCTTTGCGCATTTCTGTTTTCGGCCGCCGCTTCTTTTGCCGCACCCGTGCCTGACACGGGGCAGACGCAATCCTACACCAACACCTTCGGTGAGGATTCGGACTATAGCTGCAACCCCCATTCATACACCGTCATTGGCAACGGCGTTGTAAAGGACAATGTTACAGGACTTGAGTGGCAGCAGGCAACAGCCCCCGGCACCTACACCTTGCAGCAGGCTATTGACTATTGTAATAATCTCAGTTTTGGCGGCAAAGATGACTGGCGGCTGCCCACAATAAAAGAGTTGTCAACCCTTGTGGACAGCAGCATCCCCTATCCCGGCCCGACTATAAACACGAGTTATTTCCCGGACACTGTGGCGGCCAGGTATTGGTCGTATGCTATCGACGCGGACGGTATCGACCACCCGTGGTACGTGAACTTCAGCTACGGCAACGTGAGCACCTTCGTTGTGTCTAGCTACTACTATGTTCGCGCCGTGCGTGGTGGACAATCAAATAATGGTTTTGTGGACAACAGCGACGGCACAGTAACCGATACCGCCACGGGACTTATGTGGCAACAGGCAACTGCGCCGGGAACCTATACCTGGGAACAGGCGTTGACGTACTGCGAGAGCCTTACCCTGCCCGCCGGGGGTTATAGCGACTGGCGCCTGCCCAACAGGAATGAACTGCAGTCAATTGTTGATTACAGCAGATATAATCCGGCAATTGATACCACATACTTTTCCGGCACGGTGGCGTCCAACTACTGGTCGTCTACTACACTCGCGAACGGAACTAGCGACGCGTGGTTCGTGGTATTCTACAACGGCAGCGTGGGCTACGGCGGTAAGGCCGGCGGCTACTCTGTTCGTGCCGTGCGTGGTGGACAGTGTGAGTCTGGGCCATTTGGTTATTTGGGTATTTCAAAATCAGGCTATGGCACGGGCATTGTGACAAGTACGGACGGAAAGATAGAATGCGGCAACGACTGCAAGGAGCGTTATGGCATCGCCACACAGGTGACGCTTCATGCCGCAGCAGATGCCGGTTCGGTTTTTACTGGCTGGAGCGGCGAAGGGTGCTCGGGCACAGGCGAATGCACAATGATTATGGATGCCCCTAAATTTGTGACAGCAATATTTAAGATAGCGAACGACAGGGATGATGATGGCGTGACAGATTCAGTTGACAATTGTCCTAATACTTTTAACCCTCAACAAGAAGATGTCGATGAGGATGGAATTGGTAATGCGTGTGACAACTGCCTGAATGTATCAAATCCTGACCAAGCAGATTCCGACAACAATGGAATTGGCGACAGATGCGATACAGATTATTTATGGACTGCTTTGCAATCATGTCAAAACCCACCTGCAACAACCACGACAGTGCCACCGACTAATATTGAACTTTCAATATTAGATGCGATTCCTGCTAATGAGCAAGTTATCCTTCAATGGAAAACTGAAACCGAAACAGGTAACGCAGGTTTCAATGTATGGAGAGCAGATAACTTTGTAAAAATTAATGATGGATTGATACCAGCATTAGGTTCAGCAGTATCTGGTTCAGAATATGATTTTGTTGACCAATGGGTGCTGAACGGCAAGCGATATTTCTACCTGCTTGAGGACATTGATAATAGTGGAATAAGCACATTCCACGGCTCGGTGAAGGCAACACCACGGCTGATATTCGGGATAGGAAAGTAATGAGTGCTGAGTAACGAGCGATGAGTAATGAGTGCTGAGAAATTAATGTAATAAAAAATTCAGAACTCAGGCAGATAAAGTCCTTTAAAAACCAAGGCGGGGTCAACAATGGCTCCGCCTTGGTTTTAGGTGTTGATTATATTGATATTTCTATCTATAATCAAAAAACATCATATATATAAAGTTGGGCAGTTGAATTAATGTCAGAAATAGTAATCTCTCAAAACAACATTCCGGTAAGATTAAATGATGAACGATGGGCTCACATAACAGAAGAGCACTGTGAATTAGCCGGTCTTCGGGAGGAAGTGCTGGAGACAATCAACAGTCCCGAAAAAATTTATGCAGGGAAGCATGGAGAACTCCTGGCAGCCCGAGAAATCAATGAAGGCAAGCATCTGGTTGTTGTTTATCGTGAATCAGGCAATGATGGCTTTATAATAACCGCTTTTTTAACTCGTAAAATATCTTCCCTTGAACGGAGGAAACAGATATGGCCGAAATAGCAATACAAGACTACATAAATTTAATCCCTGCGGTAAAACAATCACCTAAAAAATATTTATGGTCTTCCTATGACGCAGAGGCGGAT
>Ga0209777_10004954_pt1 | contig 15557 bp, 17 predicted proteins | sample FrelakmetHBP12HB_FD_187147 | JGI IMG/M metagenome (GOLD analysis project Ga0209777, IMG submission 187147) | Freshwater lake sediment microbial communities from the University of Notre Dame, USA, for methane emissions studies -HBP12 HB (SPAdes)... | ecosystem: Environmental > Aquatic >... | reverse complement strand
TTCAGAGTGCCGAGCATCACGCCTCATCTTGTTGACGTGTTGCCAGCCGTGGTCACGGGAGCTTGGGGCTGGGATGCCGTGCTGCCGCCACAGTTCAGAGTGCCAAGCATCACGCCTCATCTTGTCGACGTTCCACCGGCTGTGCTCACGGGCGCTTGGGGCTGGGATGCAGTGCTGCCGCCACAGTTCAGAGTGCCGAGCATTCCGCCTCATCTTGTCGACGTTCCACCGGCCGTGCTCACGGGCGCTTGGGGCTGGGATGCAGTGCTGCCTCCACAGTTCAGAGTGTCGAGCATCACGCCTCATCTTGTTGACGTGTTGCCGTCGGTGGTCACGGGCTCATGGGGCTGGGATGCAGTGTTGCCACCACAGTTCAGAGTGCCGAGCATTCCTCCACATCTTGTTGACGTGTTGCCGTCGGTGGTCACGGGCTCATGGGGCTGGGATGCAGTGTTGCCACCACAGTTCAGAGTGCCGAGCATCCCACCCCACCTCATCGACGTTTTCCCCAACCTACTCACAGGACCTTGGGGTTTCGAGCCCGCGCTCCCGTTACCATTCCGTGCGTCGAGCATTCCGCCACACCTCATCGACGTTTTCCCCAACCTACTCACAGGACCTTGGGGTTTCGAGCCCGCGCTCCCGTTACCGTTCCGAGCGTCGAGCATTCCGCCACACCTCATCGACGTTTTCCCCAATCTACTCACAGGCCCCTGGGGTTTCGAGCCCGCGCTCCCCTTGCCGTTCCGAGTGTCGAGCCTTCCGCCACACCTCATCGACGTTTTCCCCAATCTACTCACAGGTGCCTATGGATGGGAAGCAAATCAGCTTTTCAGGTCTCGTGTTACATCAACACAACCGTTCATCATAGACGTTTTCCCCGAAATCATCCCAACGCCCCCAGGTCCCCCACCACTTCCAATAAACGTGGTCATTGGAGGTTGGCACTATCCAACTCCTGAGCTGGAAGACATACTTCTTGAACTAGAAGATGTCGATGCTGAATTGGCGGCTCTCGAATGTGACTACGATGAAGATCATCCTGATAAATACGATCCAGAGTGTAGAGTCATCGTTCCAGACATACTCCCTCCTGAATGGAGGTCTAGCGGACAAGGACGACAAGACAAGCAGAGTCCATTCAATGTAAGACACGTTCATTACAACTTCGCCTCTGACATCGACTTTGGTGTACGTCGCAAGATCGTCGGACTACTAGACCTGGCCGAACGTAGATCGCTAGACATTTTCGGTAGTGAAGCCTTTAGGACCTACGAAGATGTCAAGGTTCAAGACCTCGTTGTTCGCAAGGGAACGGATGCTTGGGTAGTTAGACTAGAGAATAAATCAAGACTTGAACTGGCTAGAATGGCAACAATGGTGGGCTTCAAGCTCATCTCATTCGATGCCACGAGTCTCAGCCTAATACACCGAAAAGCGTTCCCATGGAAGCCGGTCATGTTGAGCGCAGGGTTTGGCCTTCTAGCTGGTTATCTTATCTGGGGAAAGAAACCTGGCAAATAGTCATCTTTTAACCAAATGAAAGGAACACCATGGCAGAAGAATCGTTTCTAATTGAAGTGACAGTTAAGCGCAAGACTACAAATGCTTTGTTGGTGGAGGACGATTCTGGTGATGAAGTCTGGATTCCAATATCACAAATCATGTTCGATTCAGAGATCACAGAAGACAGCGAGCCAGGCGATACGGGAAAACTGGTGGTTTCGAAATGGATCGCCGAGGACAGAGGGTGGGTTTGACGTATTATGTCACCCTCCACCCATGCTGCTTGACACCTCGTCTTGCAAGACATACGCTAGTTGTTGGCTCGGCCCTCGGCCTGTCCGCGCGACACAACGAGGGTTTACACGAGACCACCAGATCAGCTCGACGTTTCGGCGATCTTCCAAGGTTCCTCGATTTCCCCGTGAGGTTCATGTGCTGCCACTTATCGCCATACCCGTCGGTCTCGTCGGTCTTCTGACCGGAATTTCGCTCGCCACCGGGCGACGTGGCCTCACCATGCTTCCCCAAAGCCCCATCAAGGGCGTCGTCCTCGTGCGCTGGCTGCGTTTCACGCGCACCATGGCCCGTAGACCGCGCGACTACGAATCGCCGCGTGGGCGCCTCGGCGCGTTCGACATGGATGCCCGCCGTCTGTCGGACGTGGGTTTCGCCGAAAATCCGCGCAAGGTCATCGTGGGAAGTGAGACCGGAGTGTGGACGGCCGATTGGAAGAAACCCATCTCGAAGGATGTCTTCCTTGGATCCTTGCCAGTTCAGTACGAAGCCTTCAAGCGGTCGATGGTGCAAATGACTCCCGCCGTTGTCGGTTTTGTCGGAACCGAAGTCGACGGTTGTAGATGCTCTCTTTCAGGGTTACTTGGTGTGGGGCACATGGCTGGTGTTGCAGGTGTGGCAAGCTGGGTGAAGAACCCTGATACACGAAAGAAGTTCAACAACACCACAGAAACATTTCAACTCACGAATGGAATCTTCTAACAATGAAACAAGTAATCTGTGGATACACCGTTCGCGAGGAAGATCGTGAACTCGCCCGCTCTTGTGGAGCCGAGCAAGAAGCTTTCGAGCGCCAGTCGCTCATGGCCAAGACCTTGCCTGGGATCCCCCACACACAATACCGGGTACTGGTCATGGGCGCTGCTTTGAAGCTTTCGAGCAACCCCACCACCCGACATTTCGCCATCGCCAAGTCGCAAGTGGACAAGATGCTCGTTGCCCGTGGACTCGGCGTCATCATCCCGAACGCGAAACCTCCGCGCGTTACACGCTAAAACGGAAAGGCCGCCATGGCAAACGAACTGATTTCAACGGCTCTCCTCGACGATCCCGATCCCGAGGGCACCGATGTCTACGGCATTCTGCCTCTCATCGCCGAGATCCCCGAGGATTCGGAAGACGACGAATCAATGATGGGCGCCGACGATGATGACGAAGAAGCTCTTCTTGAGCCCACGAGCCTTCAAATCAAGATCCCAGAGGGTGACGAGCTGCCCGACGATGATGACGACGCCTATGAAGCGCTCACCGCCGACGGCGATACGGATCTCGCACCCGGTGAAGCGGAAGATCTCATTGAGTACATGCGTCCCCTATCCGAGGACGAACGCGAATTCATCGAGACCACGCCTTTCGTCAACGACCTGCGATGGGTCGACGATCCTGCTCACATCGCCGATGTTCTCAAAGCTGGGAAAGACGGTCGTGGCATGGATACGTTCCTTCGCGATGCCAGCTACGGAGATGTCATGAACGAAGAAGAACTCGCAAACCTCAACGACACGGACAAATTCAGAGGATGGAAAAACATGGGACTTGAACCACGGCAGACCAGGCAACTCGTGAAGGTCGCCAAACCAATACCGATGTCCGTGAGAATTCAACACGGCAAACGAGCCTTGGTGAGCGAACTGCAAAAGAAGATGACCGTCGAGCACGCCAACTGGCTCGCCGACCAGGACAAGGCCCAAGGCATCCCCGTGCGTCCTCGCGCCTACTACGAAAACGTCGCACGTCTTTGGACGGCAAGCAAACTGAAAGGAACCGAGATTCCAGTTTCAAGCTCGGGAAACTGGAGCGTGTCTCCACGCACGATGCTCGGCAAGGCCAATGAAATTCTCGCCGCCACGGAAAAAGAGCGCTCGCGCTTCTCGTTCGCGCTTGGACTCGACGATTCTCTCGGCGGCTGGGGTTGGAACCCCATCAAGTCACTCAAGTCGGCCGTGCGATCCGTTGGCCGTGGCGTGAAGAAGGGTGCCAGCTTTGGCTACCGAATGGCCAAGAAGACCGCCCTGGCTCCTATCACGTACACCTACAAGGGAATCAAGTACATTGGAGACAAGGCCCTTCAATTGGCGTTGCGACCCATCAAGGCCATCATTGGTCGTTACACAAAAACGATGGTCAGTCGACGTGCCAATGCCCTCGCCAAGCAACGTGGTCTCAAGGTCCCCGGTGTTGCCGAGCGAAGTGAAGCTTCTTCGTGGGCCAAGCAACTCGTGCGCAGCAAAGGCGGCAAGTACGGCGGCGCCATTGCCTCGCTCATGGGCGCCGAATATGGACTTCACAAGGTCGACATTTCGCTCGGCGAAGCCACGGTTTCCCCCCAGGACATGGAAACGGCTCGTCGGAACCTGGAAACCCTGCGCGCGACCAAATGGAAGCGTCCTTATCCAATTCGTGCCGACAAAGCCATGTACGACAAGAAGATCGCCGAGATGGATCCGATTGGACAAGCCATCACGAAGCAACTGATTGCCGAAGGCAAGCTCGTGCTCGCGACAAAGGGACCGCGCTTCGGACTCGATCCGAAGAGCAGCTTTGAAGTGCTCTTGTCCTCCGGTGCCCTCTCCGACGAAATGGGCCTTAGCAAAGCGGCGGCAACGGGTCTCATCTTGCTTGGTCCCATTGGTCTCATTGCCATTCTCACGGGCCTCGTCAAGCTCTCAAGTCCCGCCGCTCCCCCTCCCGAGCCTGGTTCTGAACAGGCGGCGGAGGAGGCCGCCGATGCTCAAGCCGCCGATGAAGGAACACAGGACGAAGGACAGGTGAGCACGGAATCACCCGATGCTGGAGCGCCTGCCGACGAAGCTCCCGCCGACGCATCCGGCGCTTCATGGCTCAATCAACTGAAACGCCTCAAGAGACGCAATATCACACTCGAACAGCTCAACCGAATGGGCACCAAGAGGCGTGCTTTCATGCAGAAATTGATTCAGTCGGGACGTATCCGTCTCGTGTAACTAAGAACCTTTCACCACTACACAGCCGAACAAAGGAATGAATGTCATGAACCGAGACGAAAACGCTGGAACCCAAGAGTCATCCGACCTCGCCCAAGCTGTCGCTCTAGGTGCCCTTCCCGCCGAAATCCTTGGCGCCGATGCTCCCTCTCTTGAAGCGCAAACAGCGGTCGACCGCGCCGTGAGCCGCGCGACCTCGAATCTGCGCGCCTGGGATCGCAAGGTCTTGCGCAAGGCATACCACGCCGCTCGCCCCATCGTGGAGAGCGATCTCCGTCGGCAGGGCAAGGCTTTCTCACGCGACGACGTGCGCACGGGCGTCCGCATGCGCGTGCATGCCTACGTCGACAGGTACGCCGTGCAACTGCCTCCGGGCACACGCCTCGGCGCCACGGAGCTTGAAGCAGTGGCAGGCGACATCTGCGGCGCGTTCGGCTTGCCGTGGATGATGTTCATGCCTCCCCAGGTGCAATTGGCCGCCAAGGCGGCCGAAGCTGGAAGTCCACGCGCCAAGGGTTGGCTATCGAAACTGTTCTCGAAATCGAAGCCCGCTCAGGCTCCCGCGCCGACTCCTCCCGTCACCGCGCCTGTCCCTGTCGTCGCGACCGCTACCGCGGCAACCACCACTCCTGCCCAAGAGGCCACCGCCCTTTTGACTAGCGCGGCGGGCTCGGGCGATTCTCTTGGCGCCTGGATGCACCAACTCAATCCCCTCTATTGGCTCAAGAGCAAACAAGAGCGCAAGTTCATCGACGCCGAACGTGAAGCCTGGATTGAAAACGCCAAGCTGCAAAAGAAGCTCGGCAAGGAACAAGCCGTCCTCGAACAGGGCCAAAAGGCCATGGAAGCCAAGCAAGCCGCCGCCGCCGCCGCCGCTCGAACGGCCGAGATTGAAGCCCAACTCAAGTCCATCGAATCCCAGCTCTCGGGCGCTTGCTCGTCGAGCGGCATGGCCGAAATCGTGGGCGGAACCGCCGATGGATCAAAGCCAAATCCGTTCGATGGGCAGCAGAATCCCTTTGCTGGTCCCCTGGCCTACGCCGATGTCGCGCCCGTGCTCAAGAAAGTCAAGCGGGCTCGTCAACTCAACACCGAGAACGGCACCGCCATGGCTCCCATCTGCGACCGCGTGAAGGCTGGTTTGCCCCTCTCGCCCGAGGACACAAGCAACATGCTCTTCTACCTCGCGCGCAACGAACAACTCCACGAGTTCCGCAAGGCTCTCGTGAGTGGCGAAGCCTACTCGAAGTGTCCAGCCGCCAAGGCCATTCAGCGCCAGGTCGTGCTCGGCGCCGTCAAGGCACTGACTCCCACCGAGCAGTTGATGATGGCCAAGATGATCGCCATGGCCAAGGCAGGCAATCCCAACGCCAAGAAGGCGCTTGCCGCTCTCAAGTCCGAGGGCTACGCCGTGAGCATGGGCGCCACGGGACCGATGGCCAAGATCAAAGGCAAGCCTCTGACTCCCGTCGAGCAAAAGCAGCTCACCGCCATCGTGAAGATGGCCAAGGCTGGCAACCCCAATGCCAAGAAAGCACTCGAAGTGCTCAGGGCACAAGGTCACACCGTCGTCATGGGCAGCATGGGGATCTGGGGCCTCTCCACCGCGTGGAAAGTGGCCACGATGCCCGTCAGGGGCGCCATCGCCGCCACCAAGTGGACCGGACAGCAGCTCGGCATCATCAAGAAGGGCGGTGGTGGAAGTCCCGACCAGATCCGTCTGGCCAAGATGCGAGCTGCCTCTCAGCGATTGAAGGCCGCGCAAGCCCGTGCACGCGCCGCCGATGCGCAATCGGAAGCCGAGTACCGCGCACAAGCGCAACTTGCCGCCGCCGCCGATGCCGAAGCCGAAGCGGCCGATGCCGAGGCTTCCGCCCGTGAAGCCGTGCAAGCCACGGCCGAGGCCGAGGTCACTCCTGGCCAAGTCGCCGAGCCAACCGACGCCTCGGGCGCCGATTCCAGCGCCGCCAAGCTCAAGAAAACTCGCCGCGCCGTGGTCGCCAAGAAAGATCCTCGCGCTGCCAGGATCTTGGCCATGAGCGAGGAAAACACCCCCGCTGGCATGAAGCTGCGCGCTTCCATGGCGCTTTACAAAGCCGCCGAGAACAAGAAGTCCAAGGAGCGCAAGGCCGTCGAGATGATGGTGGCCAAGGCCAGGAAGGGCGACAAACAAGCCCAAGCCGATGTTCGCGCTCTCAAGGCCGCCGGACTCGCCGTCAAGGCCGAGCGCAAGGCGGGCAAGAAAGTGGCACGTGTGTACGCCTACCGGGCGACCACCGCCAAGGTCAAGGCCGTGCGCAAGCGCATGGAGATCGCTGCGGCCAATCAACTCACGCGCCGTTCGCGTGCTCGCCAGCTCGGCAAGGTGGCCAAGATCGAACGTCGCGCGGCAGCGGGTGATAAGCGCTGCCAGGTCATCATCAAGAAGCAAGTCGCCAAGGCCAGGGCAGGCGACAAGGGCGCCAAAAAAGCGGTCAAGGCATTCACGCTGGCCAAGCACGTGCGCACAACCGCTCCGACTGCTAGGGAGCGCCGCAATCTTCGCCAGGCCCAAAAACTCGTCAAACAAGCCGCCAAGGGCAACAAGAGGGCTCGGGCTCGCGTGAAGATCGTCGCCGCCGCCGCCAAGCACGGCAACCCCAATGCGAAGCGCGCCCGCAACCGTATCCAAACGGCAGCCGCGCTCGAAGCCACGCTGGCAACCGGAGCCATCGTCCTGCCGGGCGCTGCTCTGACGCTCGCGGAAGCCAAGAAGCGCAAGGAAGCCAAGAAGAAGGCCGACCAACGACAAGTCGCCTCGGTGGAAAACAAGATCACCAAGGGCACGGCCACGCGCGAGGAAACCGTCGCTGCGGCCAAAGCAGCGCAAGACGCGGGCGACGTGGAAAAGGCTCGTGAGTTGGCCGGAACCGCCGCCACCTTGCCTTCTGCTCGTGAAGAGCTGGCTCGTGTCGCGACCGTTGCCGCAGCCGCCGCCGCTGGCAATCCCAAGCAAACCGCCGCTGTCAACAAGGCCGAGGAATTGGCCACAGCGGGCGATCCTAGGGGCATCGAAGCCATGGGCAAGCTCGCTGGCGTCAAGGCTCTCGATCAAGTGTCGAAGGGCAAGGATCTCGATCCCGAGATGAAGACGGCGGTGAAAGATGTCGAGGCGGCGCAACAGGGCGATCAGGTTGCCGTCGAGAAGATCAAGGCCATGCAGGAAGGTGCCAAGGCCAAGGATCCGAAGGCCGTGCAATACATGGTCTACGCCACTGGCGCGACCGTTGTTGCGCGTTCGCTCGCCAACAGCCCCGTGGCCACGGAACAGTGGAAAACCAAGGCTGGCGTGGTTCCGGCTTCCACGGAGAACGAAGACGTTCAAGTGGTCTCGGCCGAGGTGGTTGGGCCGAGCCCCATGTCGTCTTTGCCCGACGCTCCACTGCCCCCCGTGCGCGGGTTCATGGGTCTCGTGAAGGCATCGCTCGCCGCGATTGCTTGCACGACGAAGGATCCGTTCGCGAACTACCGCGAAGCGGTGATGAGTCGAGGGAGGCTGCAACCCGTGACAAGCCCCGTGGCAGACGGGACGACAGGCGAGGCTGCGAATGTTCCGACCAAGAACAAGAGTCTCCCTGTCGCGAAGAAGGACAAGACGGAGCTGCTTGGCGCGGACAAGGACGAGGACAAGAACAAGCTGGCCCGTGAACATCACGAACGGCTTGTCGCTGTCACGAAGAAGCGTCTTTCGCCCATCAAGGAAACAGCGGCCAAGGGCGACGCGAGCGCCAAGAAGAAGTGGGAAACTGCCAAGGCCAATTTCGCAAGCGCCAAGACCAAGGCTGACAAAGGCGATGCCAAGGCCAAGGTGCTGGTCGCCATCCTCACCGACACAGGACTCTTCACGTAACTCGCTTACGATGTCATGGGAGCGCTTCTTCTTGCACTCGGATTCGTAGGGGGAATTGTCGGTCTGGCGGTGAACCAGGCCGACAATCCGACCATCAAACGATTCATGAGGAAGCGCCTTCTACTTGGCATTGCCCGCAAGCCAGACGAAGAGATCTCGCGCGAAGACGCCGAAAACGGTGTTGTACTCGCGCGACAATTCGACTGTCGAATTTTGTTAACGCGGTTTGAGAAGCTGGTAGCCTCCAAGAAAAACGCCCCAAGGAGGCCGCTATGAACATCACCCCCATTGTCGGTATCCCTCTGGCGCTCTTTGGTGCCTTGATGCTTTTCGCGCGTCCGGCCCACGCGCCGATGGGAGTGCGAAGAGAGCCCAGTAAGACGCGCATTTCCTCGCCCGAGGTAACAAAACAGATCGACGACAGAGCGTATCCTGAAACGGTCAAAACGCTGGCCGCGAAGTGGTCTAAGGTGTTTGGCATTCGAGTGTCCTGGATACGCTCCCAGGCATACGCCGAATCGAAGAACGTATTGCGAGCCAAGAACGTGGACTCGGGAGCCATGGGAGTTCTCCAGATACTCCCAGGCACGGCCCGAGATCTCCTCAAGAGCCTGAGACGATCTAAGTTCATGAAGAACAAGTTCGTGAAGGAAACACTTGAGGTTGAGCCAACCGACGACTATCTCTTCAACCCCGATGTCAATATCATGCTCGCTACTTACTACATGGGACTCTTGAAGCACAAGTTTGGCGACGACCACGATCTAGTGGCTGCCGCCTACAATATAGGACCCGGAAAGATAGCCCGCTGCCTGGCCACCCAGTCACCTCTACCGGAAAGGTCGCGCATCTACATAGCAATGGTCAAGGACGCCAAACGACGAGGTTTCGTCTAAAAGACACAGGAGTTGAAGTACAATGTCTCCACATGACGCCCATTCAATCATCAAAGAACCAATGCGCGAACAGCCATCGAAGTCGAGTGCAGCAACGAACGCCTGGAGGATGGTTTCACTTATCCTTGGTTTGATTCTAGCTGGTGGAACAGTCATCAGTGTTGCCGGAAAAGCATTCTTCGTATCGAGGAGTGAATACACGGAAAAGACTCAAACAGATGCAGTTGAACACTCCCAGCTTCACTCATCGGTGGATTCAATCAAGACATCGTTGAAGGAACAAGAGATGGCCTTCAAGGTGATGACCGAAACGGTGAACAATCTCAGGATCGAAATGGTCAAAAGCGTTCATCAGAGAATTCAATAGCTCGAAACAGACGAAGGCTCGCTTCGAGCCAGCTCAAAAGGACAACTACCATGATGGATCCAAAACGATTGGCCATGTTGCAAGAGGAACAAGGTCGACAAGCGGCCATGCGTTCAGGCAAGGGCTCTGGAACGAGGTTGCTCGATGACGTGGATCAGAACATCGGCAACTCTTCCGTATTCCAACCTCAGATGTTGGCTCCCGGTCAATACTACACCACCAAGGCCCAATCTCTCACCAACAACTCTCGATTGCTAAACCTGACGGCACAATCAAAGTCGGGGCAGTCAATCACGGTTGTCATGACGGTTTCAAGAATCGTCAACACTCCTGGGTGGATTGGACCAATCACAGGAATCATCGAGTTCGGCAACGGATCCGAAACGACACGCATCGAGTTCGACATACCTCCGGGACCGTATATCGGCTCCATCATCGGAACAGACCAGGCCGAAGCTCCACACGACTCGGGAGCTGTCATCCAGGTTCCAACAGGTGTGGTGAGAGCATTCGTTCGTTATGACAATGCCTTCTTGACACCTGAGCTTGGAGGATACGCTTTTGGAGGTGTTGGATCTCCGTTCCCCATCGCCCCCTTGTCTGGACCATTCGCTCCCAACTCCATAATAGATACACCGCCGAATCAGACGGCTTCGCCTATTAAAGCCAAGGCGTTTGCAAACTACTTCGGCAGGCACCACTCCAAGCTCTACAAAACCCAATACGTGTATTGTGGCAATGCAAACCTCCCTGTGTCGTTCTACTACGACTTTGGAGGGGGCAACATTCAGCCAGCACTCTACTGCATTCCACCCTTTGCCAAAAGCGTTCAACTAGAAAGAGTTCCCCAAACAGCAGCAATCAAGATGGTAATCTTCGATCAACTGCCGTCTCCTCCTCCATTCGCCGGGGCACCAACCTTGTTTGAACGAATCTACGACATACCAAGCGGCATTGCCCCTGTCATTCCAATTCAGGGGAACGATTGTCTGATTGGATTGCTCAGTGCCGACAACACCAACGCCAACAAAGTGTCGGCCGTCAAACTGGTCTACGAGATCGGGTTCTAACAATTGACGGTGAAGACTTGTGTATTGGGGACACATCTGAATCCGTAGTCGACCGAGGAAGACGATCCTTCCACGGTCTTTCCCCATATCTTCAACGTCCCAGGAGTAAAGGTGGCCTTTCCACCGTTGCAAACCGAACTCTTGGGCATCAAGTGAACTTGTACTGGAACATCAACCCAATAACCACCACCTCCGAGAACCGGCGCCCTAGTGGTATCGGCAATTTGAGTAACATCGCCCGAATCATTGAGCCCAACACTAGGAGCGCTATCCCCACACCAAATAGTTTTGACACAGGAATTGGTCGCAGTATCGAAACCGCACGTGGGTTGATCCTTTGTTCCACAGGTGATAAGTCCAGTAAGGCTGTGTTGGTTGGCATCACAGGATGTGTAGGGACATGTATCACGAACGTTTCCAAGACAAGGGTTGTTGACGAGTGTGTTCGAGGTAATGGAGTCAGGACTCGCGGTAGCTGGCAGAACGTCAGTAGTTGCAATTGCTGGTTGAACGTCCGTGGCCACTGTCGCGGGTTGAACGTCAGTGTTCGTGATGTTCGGGAGAACGTCTCCGATTCCACCATCGAAACCTTCACTCTCGAAGCCGCCTCGTGTCGGCGCCCCAACCTTGGAAGGGTTGGTAACGCCCTCCTGTTCACAAGCTGCGAATCCGAACACCAGAACAAGAATCATTGGAAATCGAATCATTTTCACCCTTCCTTTCTTTCTCATTCTAGCACAGAATCACCGAAAAGCGATCTCACGTAACATTCTGCGTCTGGAAATGACAACCTCCGAGTTTTCCTGGAGAAAAACCGATGGCTCACGATCTACTACACGGACCTACATCTCGAAATTGGAGCCGGAATACCGTAGCCACGAGCCTCGGCCGCGATAGCTCGGGGTACGTGCCAGAGAAGTGGTGGACCGCGAAACAGGTCGAGGAGAAGACCAAGGAGTTCGAGAAATCGGGAGGCATTTTCGGGACCAAGCTACCCCGAGAATTTGCCGAGAAGAAGACCCTTGAATTCCTCCGCGCTCAAAACATCGGTATCATGTCAGGCACCATGGGGTCATGGATCCTGAGTGAGAAAGATCAGAAGCGCATTTTGAACAAAATCGACGATGTACGGTTCGATTTGCGCCTGGCAAGCAAGCGCGTGTCCGTGGCAGGGGGCCTGCTCGCGGGAGCCCTGGGACTCCTCGGTATCGCCAGTCTCTACCGGACGTCGCAAAATTCTCGATAACCAAAGGCCATAGGAGAAAGTCAATGCCTAGAAAGCTACACAAAGACATCGAAATCCTCGTCGATGGCCGAACGACTTGCAAAAGCTTCGAGGAAGCCTCTGCCATGGCCATTCAACGATGCTTGTCCGATGGCTCCAAACACGACATCGACATCAATTTCATGAGCGAAGCGGGCGCTCATGCTTGGGGTGGTGACGAAGCCGTGGAGTCGTACCTCGAAGATCCCGAAGCGAGTTCCAGCGAACGAATCGTTGTCAAGGTTGACTACATCGGACGAGTGGCCTGAAAAGGTATTCCAATGCCAAAGCAAAAAATTGACGATTTCACCCAGGCATACATCGAGTGTGCTCTGTGGTCTTCAAACGATGAATCCGATGAATCAGGTGGTTCTCCTCTGGAGGACAACTACAGCATTGAAGACATCGCACCTGAAACCTTGCAGTCGATGATTGAAGACTGTCGAGGTTTTCAAGAGGAGGCTTCCGAGGAGCTTGCGGCCTCGGGCCTCGACGACCAGCGCGCTGGCCACGACTTCTGGCTCACTCGCAATCGCCACGGCGCCGGTTTCTGGGATGAAGGAATAGGGCAAGTGGGCAAGACTCTCACGGACATGGCCCACGCCTATGGAGAGTGCAACCTCTACGTGGGCGACGACGGTCAAATTCACGGAGGCTAACCCCATGGCTTACGATCTTCTCTCCCGTCGCCAGCGCCCCTTCAATTGGGCCATGCCCACAACCCTTGGAGCCGACGAGCCCCTAGTCTGGACCCACAGCGCGGTCAAGGCCGAACTGGCTCGCATTCGCGGCGTGCTCGACACCGTGAACTCGGAAGCGAGCCAAGCCGTGATCGACAAGAAAATCACCCCCTCCGAATGGCAACAGTGGCGCGAGACGTACTTGACCGGCCACAAATTCGTCAATAGCGCTTCAAGCTTCTGGGGCAGCAATGTGGCTGCTGCCCGTCAACACGAAAAAGAAGCGCTCAAGTGGCACGAACTCTTCGCCGAACTCGGAAGCAAGCTGCAAGGTCCTCGCAACCTCGGCCACGAAGAAGATCGCCTCACACGTGGAATTCTCATCACCTTGGGCGGCATCGCCGCCACGGCAATGCTCATCTCGGCAATCAAGAGGTAACACATGGCTTTCGATCTGCTTTTGATGCGTGAAACCGATGCGGATTGGTCCATCGACCCCGAAAGTCGCAAGGAAGCGGCTCAAAAGACCGCTCTTCCAATCGCTTTCACCGCCAACGAGCGCAAGGCCCTCAAGACCCTCGAACCTTCCACACAGACGTTCGTAGTGGCTGTCATCACGTGGGCGCGTGGTCAAGGGATCCCTGTGCGGCTATCGAGCACGACGATCTACACTCCCGAGCAAAGTGCCTCTTTTTACGAAGAGGGCAAAAGCGGTATCCGCCCTGGGAGACTCGACTGGCACAACGTCGGCCGGGCCTTCCATCTCGTGATTCCGCCCCAGGCCAATGGCACTCCCAACTACGATGCCTATGTCGTGGTCGGCAAATACGTGCGCGAGCAAGGGGGCGAATGGCTCGGGGACAAGCCCATTCGGACTCCAAAAGGTGTCATCTATGACACGGCCCATTTCGAGTATCATCCAGGTTTCGACCTGGCGACCTACCGCAAGTCGGAGCTGGCCAAGCTGGAATTCTCACAAGCCCAAAAACGAGCGAGGCAATACACATGACCAAGAACATCCATCTCCGAGCCCTCCGGGGCGCCGTGCGCGGCGTGCGGAAGCCGGGACACAAGTTGACAGTGGCCGAACGCCAAGAGGCAGCTCGCCGAGCGAAGGTGGCCGAAGAGAGCGAAGCCTATCGACTGCTCGAAACCAAGCAACGGCTTGCAATGCCCTCGCCCGAGGAGCAAAGGCGCATGCGCAAACAGTACGCAATGCGATACTCAACCGTAGACCAGGAAAATCCTGTCACTCGGCGACATCTCTTCGATCTGTCAGGGAAACTTCGGCCCGAACACCGAGAATCGCTCCTCAGACACGTGGAATCTCTTTCGAGGGCCAAGGACTCGGCAATGATCCCGGAACGTCTTCGCAAGCTACGGGAGACCGAAGCGCAGCTAAAGGGGCGCGAGACCTTGGCACTGGTTAGTGGCGAATGGTTCTACGTCAGTCATGTTCGCGGAAAAAGCGACGACTTCAACAAGCCGTACTTCTTCGGAGTGGGCAACGGCTACGACATCACCCGCTTCGTGGTTTGGGCTCCAAATCAAGAAGAAGCCGTCAACGTGGTCGAGGAGACTTGGCCAAGGTTCTTCTTCACCGAAATCGTCTCTCCAGAGAAATTGGAGAGGCTTGTTGCAAGTGGCAACGAAGTCGAGGACGACTGGAGGTTCATCGAAGGACTCGGAAAGTTCGGCAAACCAGAACAGGACATTCGCCTCTTCGAGCAGGCACAAGAAGTGGCATACCACGCCAAGAAGATCAACGGCTACTATCGCCTGACCGACGGTCGATTGATTGAGGCGCGATAAGACTTAAAGGACAATCGACCATGGCAAAGACATCGACAATGAAGTCCTTCAAAAACGTCTCGGTCTATCACCTCATCGGAGCACTTGGCGTAACAAACCAAGCTGACAGTGACGAGAACCCTAACCTCCCAAATTATTCTTGGGAAGCCGCAAAAGGTTTCATCGACGAGTGGGTTGCAAACGAGATCGATGAAAACGAAGTCGATCCCGAACAGGTCAAAGACGACATCCAAGAGGCTGTATCCACGGCGGTCGAGGAAAACGTCTCCCGCTCCATGTTCATGAAAGTCTTGAATGCTGTCGAATATGCCATCGGACAAGCGCTCGACAGAGCAAACGTTCCATACGACATCACAACCAACGAAAAGAAGGGCACACTAACCATTGCTGTTGACCGAAAAGCAATCATGCGTGCTTGGGCCGAGGAAACCGAAGGTCAAGGCATGGTATCTTGGGATCCAAGCCTCACTGCCAACAACATCGAAAACGCCACAGTGCTTGTGAATATCCTCCGTCATCGAGACGAAGTGTATGGAGGATCCATGAAGAGGGACTACGATTCCTCCTTCAATAGCCAATCAGAACCGGACACAGGCTCGTACAGCGAGCTTTCAAAGATTGCCAGAAAAGCTTACGTGCAAGGCTCTATCACCAGAAGTCGTGTCCGCAGATCTGGAAAGTAGTCACCAAATCCGTTCTGAGACAGCCATGGCATACGACCTCTTTCGCGGCTCTCATCCAAAGAATTTCGCAATCCAGAGCCATCCCCCTATCCACAGCTTCGAGTATGTCATGGCGGGAGGTGGATATACGAAG
>Ga0209777_10004953_pt1 | contig 15561 bp, 17 predicted proteins | sample FrelakmetHBP12HB_FD_187147 | JGI IMG/M metagenome (GOLD analysis project Ga0209777, IMG submission 187147) | Freshwater lake sediment microbial communities from the University of Notre Dame, USA, for methane emissions studies -HBP12 HB (SPAdes)... | ecosystem: Environmental > Aquatic >... | reverse complement strand
TCCAGAACCAGGAGGCCCAACCATAATGATGTTATGGCCACCGGCGGCTGCAATTTCCAGAGCCCGTTTTACATGCTCCTGACCTTTCACCTCATTAAAATCAAAAGGATAGCCTTGCTGAAGGGAAAAGAGTTGCTCTCGATTCCGGCTCAACGGAAGGATAGGCGAGAGTCCTATTAGAAATTCGGTCACTTGTCCAAGGCTCTGAGCCGGAATGATCTCAATACCTTCTACTACCGAAGCCTCCAGGGCATTGGCTTCAGGGACAATAAGGCCACGGAAGCCATTATCCTTAGCAGATAACGCCGTTGGCAAAGTGCCTCGAATCGGCTTGATTTCCCCATTCAAGGAAAGTTCTCCTAAAATCAAGTATGAGGACAGGATAGAGGAAGAAATTAATTTTGTAGCCGCAAGAATACCTATGGCGATTGGAAGATCAAAGGCTGACCCTTCTTTTTTAATGTCTGCTGGAGCCAAATTGACGGTAATCCGATGGCTGGGAAATTCAAAACCGGAATTTTTAATAGCCGATTTGACCCGATCTTTACTCTCACGAACAGCCCCTTCCGGTAATCCAACAGTCGAGAAAGACGGCAACCCCCGGGCAATATCTACCTCAACCTGGACCACATAGGCATCGATTCCTGAGATGGCGCTACTGAAGATTTTGGCGATCATTATTTTAATAGGCTTTCATGGGGTTATGGTTTAGGCCTTATTTTTCAAAATTGTCGTTCATGATTATAGTGCAAAAAATGGAGCGCAAAGGGTTTTCTTTTTTAGGGTTGTCTATATTAAGGCAAAGGGATTACCCGAATAAACCGGGCTTCAGGAGCATTTCACTTCAGGCACATGACAACACCCTTCAACCTATTCCCTTAGGCGATAGTGATCCTATGTCGGGGTGGACCCTATAATTGGATCTTCGATGAATCTATTAAAGATTATAGAAAAAACAAGATTTTTTTTCAAGGAAAGTTATTTAGCTTAAAGTCTATTAGGTTTTCAAAGAAAAGAATTTACATTTGATAGCAAATGAGTTATATATTTAAGTTTAATTTAGAAAAATACTTTAGAAAGGAGTTGGCATGGCCCGAGTTACTATTGAAGATTGCCTCGAGCAGGTGCCAAATCGGTTTTCATTGATTCATTTGGCATTTCAAAGAGTTAAGCAATTGCGGAGCGGGGCTGTCCCCAAGATCCAATCAAAAAACAAGGAAGTAGTCGTGGCCCTTCGGGAAATTGCTGCCGGTAATGTGGATTTTCCTTTTGAAAGTGAGTTAAATCTTGGAAGGAAAGAAATAGGAACGGATAGTGAAAAAAAGGGCGGGAAAGCACTCCCTTCATAAACCTGACGACCGGGAACATTCTATCGGTGGGAATGACTTGACCCATATAGATCCGAAGGGCAGGGCTCGGATGGTCAACGTTAGTACCAAGAGGGTGACTCAGCGGGAGGCCTGGGCTGCTGGAACGGTCCGGGTGAAGGCGGAGACCTTAAAAAAGATAGAGGAAAATTCTATTGCCAAAGGGGATGTCCTGTGTGTCGCCAAGGTATCGGCCATTATGGCGGCCAAGAAGACCCACCAGCTTATCCCCATGTGTCATCCGCTTCAGATTACCGGGGTAGAACTTTTCTTTTCCTTTGTAAAGGAGCCTCCCCAGGTGGATATACTGGCAAAAGTCCAGGCCAGGGACCGAACCGGCGTAGAAATGGAGGCCTTAACGGCTGTGGCAGCAGCAGCCTTGACCATTTATGATATGTGTAAGGCCATTGATCGAGGGATCCAGATTACCGATATTGGTTTGATCAAAAAATCTGGTGGGAAGAGCGGGGTTTACCTTAGTACAAAATATTCTCCGGCAAAGAAGTTAGCAAAGGGATAGGAGAGCGGTAATGAACGCTAAAAAACTATCATATTTTAAAAAACTCCTGCATGAACAACGGAATGCTTTGATTCTGGAAGCTCAAAGAACAGTCAGCGGGATGACCGATTCCAAAGAAAATTTCCCCGATCCGACCGACCGAGCCACCTTGGAATCGGACCGCAATTTTATGCTCAGGATTCGGGGACGGGAACGAAAACTCATTTTAAAGATTGAAGAAGCATTGGAACGGATTGAGGACAAGAGTTTTGGGATTTGTGAAAAATGTGGAGAGGATATTTCCGAGCAGCGTTTAAAGGCTCGACCGGTTACTACCCACTGTATTGACTGCAAGAAAAAAGAAGAAGCACTGGAAAAGGCCCGGGGGGACTAAAATTCTCCTTTTTTCTCCTGCCCGATTTCCCACTCTTTCTTGAGCCGTGAAGAGGCCTTTAAAACATGTTTAAAAAAAGATTACACTTATTCCAATCCTTATTTCTTCTCAACGATCTTTTCATCCTCACGGCTTGCTGGATTGCTGCTTTTTATCTGCGATTTTATGCCCCCATCATTCCGGTAACCAAGGGGGTCCCTCTACTCGAAGATTATCTGATCCTGCTTATCTTTGTCCTGGCCATCTGGATTGGCACCCTCCGGCTAACCGGAGTGTACCATCGTTTTTTTAATCGAACCCAGGAAGTTTTGGCCCTATTTAAGGCCAACTTCATCGCCTTGATGATCTTGGTCTTTATCACCTTTTTCTTTCAAAGAACCGAATTTTCGCGTTTGGTCTTTCTTTATTTCAGTCTCTTAAGTTTCCTGTTCCTTTTATTGAGTCGGCTGTTTTTTAAAGATTATTACATCTCCTTACAAAAAAAACATCTTCCTTCAGAACGGGTCCTGATCGTTGGAGCCCGAGAATTAGCCCAGGATGTAGCCGAAACCATCCAGAAACATCCCGAATTGGGCCTCCAGATTAGCGGGTTTTTAACTCGGGTGCCTCAAAAGGTGAGGACGTATATCCATGGGATCGAGGTGCTTGGATTATACGAAGAGATCGATCAAGTGATCCAGAATCATAAGATTAATCTGGTCATTTTTGCCTTGTCTTTAACCGCCCACCAAAACCTGGAAGAGCTTTTAAACCGGATTCGCGACGAAATGGTGGACATCAAGATTGTCCCTGATTTATATCGATTTATTAGTCTGCGAGGAGGAGTTGAGGAATTTGAGGGCTTGCCCTTTATTAATTTAAGGGAATCCCCTATGGTCGGCTGGAACCGAATCTTGAAAAGGTTTTTCGACTTACTCCTATCCTGCCTGGGACTGTTAATCCTTTCTCCATTGTTGTTATTGATTGCCTTGGCCATAAAAGTCACCTCCCCGGGACCGGTTTTTTACCGCCAGGTGCGAATGGGACTTGATGGTCGTGTCTTTGAAATGCTGAAGTTTCGTTCTATGGTGGTCGGAGCGGAAAAGGAGACCGGACCGGTTTGGGCCCAAAAGGAAGATCCCCGCCGGACCCAATTAGGCCGGTTCTTAAGAAAAATAAGCCTGGATGAGTTGCCGCAACTGATCAATGTTTTTAAAGGTGAGATGAGCTTGGTCGGACCTCGACCGGAACGTCCGGAACTGATCAAAAGTTTCAAAGACAAGATTCCTAATTATATGTTACGCCATAAGATGAAGGCAGGCATGACCGGCTGGGCCCAAATTCATGGCTGGCGAGGGAATACCTCTCTGGAAAAACGGATCGAGTTTGATCTTTTTTATATTGAAAACTGGTCTCTGTTAATGGATTTAAAGATTTTGATCAAGACTTTTTGGAAGGGGATATTGAGCAAGGAGGCGTATTAATGCTAAGGGGTCGAGAGGTCAGGGGACCAAGGATTTGAGGGAAAAGATAAAAACACAAATCCACCCCCTTGAACCCTTGAATCCTGGACCCCTTGGATCCATTAAACCAATCCGAGAGAGAGGATTCAAAAATCAGGTTGTATTGTGAGTAAAATATTAAGAATCTAAAACCATGTTTTCATTGATCCGCCAACATATCCAGGAATTAGTTCGGTACCGAAGCCTAGTGAACAGTTTAGTGGTCCGCGAACTAAAGGCCCGTTATCGAGGATCCTTCCTTGGCTTCTTGTGGACCTTCCTAAATCCACTTCTGCTCTTAGGGGTTTATGCCTTGGTTTTTAATGTCTATCTAAGAATTCAGATAGAACATTATGCCGGATTCATGTTCGTTGGGCTTTTGCCTTGGATCTGGTTTTCCTCCTCTCTGTTGGAAGGTACCCATTCGATTACCTCCGGCGGCAGTCTGGTAACCAAAGTCATCTTTCCCAGTCAGGTCTTGCCGGCAGTCAAGATTTTAGCCAACCTATTAAATTACCTGTTGAGTCTGCCGATTCTTTTTGGGTTCCTGTGGGCGATGGGAATCTATCCCTCATGGCCCCTTCTCTGGTTGCCAGTAATTATAGGCCTCCATCTTATGTTTATTGAAGGGTTAGTTTTAATATTGGCCACTATTAATGTCTTTTTTCGGGATGTCCAACATATCTTGGCTAATCTCTTGACCCTTTGGTTTTTTTTGACCCCGATCATCTATCCCCTTTCCCAGGTACCGGCCCCTTTTAACAAATGGGCTATGCTCAATCCCATGTCCCAAATCACTCTGACTTATCAGGATATTTTTTTTTATAACCGAAACCCGAATTTGAGGATTCTCTTTGTCTTTCTGTGCCTATCTGTTGTCTTGTTAGGGCTTGGTATGTTCTTTTTTGAAAGGTACAAAGAAATCTTTGCCGAGAAGGTATAACTATCAATGCCCCCAGCCATTCTCTTAAAAGGGATCTCCAAAGGATTTAAACAAACCAATCTTCGTCGGGATTATATTACCCTGAAATCCCTTCTCCTTAATCCGTTTTCTCGGAAGGGCCGACCCAAAGAAGAAACCATGGTTGTTTTTCAGGATTTGAATCTGGAGATTCCCAAAGGAATCAGTTTGGGAGTCATTGGACGGAACGGGTCCGGTAAAAGCACTCTCCTTAAGGTAATGACCGGGATTTATAAACCAGATTCAGGGCTCGTTCGGATGGACGGTCGGGTCTCCTCTTTGATCGAATTAGGAGCGGGATTTCATCCTGAATTCACTGGACGGGAAAACGTTTTTATTAACGGGACTATCCTTGGATTAAGCCGTAAAGAAATCGAAAAGCGATTTGATCAGATTGTTCGTTTCGCTGAATTGGAATCCTTTATCGATGTTCCGGTCCGGACCTATTCCTCGGGCATGTATGTTCGGCTGGGATTTTCAGTGGCCGTCAACGTCGATCCGGATATTCTGCTGGTTGATGAAGTTTTGGCCGTAGGCGATGAATCTTTTTCCCGCAAGTGTATTGAAAAGATGATGGCCTTCAAGAAAGCGGGGAAGACCATTGTCTTGGTGACCCATGATCTGCCGACCGTGGAACGGTTCTGTGATCAGGCCCTGTGGTTGGAGTCGGGATGTATCCAAGCCCAGGGAGACCCTCGTCAAGTGATAGACGCCTATCGGCAGGAAGTGGCCCGAAGGGATGATGCCCGATATAAAGAAGAACAATCCCATCTGGCCTGCAGTGGTTTGGAACGCTTTATTTCAAAAAATCGTTGGGGCAATGGCGATATTGAAATAACCCGGGTCCGGCTTATGGATAGTCAGGGTCAAGAAAGGCACGTCTTTCAGGACGGCGAGGACATTCTTTTAGAAATGAACTTTCAGGTTTTTCGTCCTACCTCGGATGTGGTTTTCGGGGTTGGCATATTCGATGGGAATGGGACCTGTTGTTATGGGACCAATACCGATCTGGATCAAGTTCGTTTACCCCAGTTTTCTGAAACCGGCCGAATAGCCGTGAAGCTCGAAAGCGTCCATTTGATCGAAGGAACCTACTATCTGGATGTAGCGGTTCATGCTCGGGATGGCCATTGCTACGATTACCAGAACGGTTGTTTTTCTTTTGCTATGCGCTCGGCGATGAAAGATGCCGGGATCTATCGAATTCCCCATTGCTGGATTATTGAAAATGCCCAGCAAGCATTAACCTTATCCGCCGTGACGGATGAGATTAGTGAGCAGAGCAAATAATAGCCTTGCATTTGAAGATTCCCTGAAGCGTACCCCGAGGAATCTTCAATAGAAAGCAGGTTTTTGATGGAGCACAACAAACCAGTCAAAGAAAAAGTGGATGTGGACCGGATTATGGAGCGGATTCGTTTACGTATTGAGGAGAAAAAAAGGACCGGGATGTATTCCCCCGAAGAATTAGAAGGGATTGAAAGGGTGACGCTTCAGATACAATCCGAAAACTCAGAACCTCAGGAAGGAGATATCCAATACCATTTATCCCATGTCAATTATCTCTGTGATACCCGAAGACCTCCGGAACTCGCCTCTCATCGAAAGATACTGGGACCCTTAGTCATTGGATTTAAAAAGGCTATTCATAAGCTTACCGAGCCCTATATTCAGATGGTCCTCAAACGCCAGGTGGAGTTTAATACGGAACTTGTCCGCTTGTTAAATCAAATGGCCCTTGATGTTCATTATCGCTGGTCCACCCAAGAAAATCAAATTTCTCTTCTGGAGAAAAGATGGGAACAGGTGACCAAGTCTTTAGAAGCCATCCCCCAGGAGCTCAGGGCTCAAAAAAACGTTTTTGAAGAGGTGTTGTCCCAAGTTAAGGAGATGCAAAATCCAACACCTGAGACGGCCAGCCAAATGGACGACTTGAAAGCAAGGGTTCGAGAGCCGGAATATGTTCGCTTCGAGGACCTGCATCGCGGCAGTCAGGAAGAGATTAAGTGGAAGCAGAAAAATTATCTGTCTTATTTTAAGGGGAAAGGGACGGTCTTGGATATTGGCTGCGGCCGAGGGGAATTTCTGGAGCTTTTAAAAGAAGCCCAAATTCCGGCCTTAGGGGTGGATACCAATCAAGAAATGGTCCGACATTGTCGGGCCAAAGGCCTGGAGGCAATTCACGGTGATGGGCTGGTCTATTTGAAGAGTTTATCGGAACAGAGCTTGGGAGGGATCTTCTTGTCCCAAGTGATTGAACATTTGGACCCGGAGACTCTCCGGGAACTGGTCCGAGTAAGTTTCGCAAAACTGACTCCCGGCGGGATCCTGCTGGCCGAGACCATTAATCCCCAATGCCTGAGCACATTCAGCGGAGCCTTCTATCTGGATCTTTCCCACCATAACCCGATTCATCCCGAGGCGGCCCGCTATCTCTGGGAATCCCTGGGTTTTCGACAAGTGGAAATTCTGTATGCTTCACCTTTTCCCGAAGAGATGAAACTGAAAGAAATGATCCGACGGGAGGACGATTCTTATGAGGACGAACTGGCCCGGGTCGTAAATGAAAATGTCCGGCGACTTAATGCGCTGTTGTATGGATTTCAGGATTATGCGGTATTGGGGTATAAATAAAAGGTAGAAGGCATAAGACCCAAGGTTCAAGGGGAAACCTTAAACCCATGGGCCTTGAGCCAAACGAATCAAACCCAAAAACTGAATAGACCAAACGAACTGACATGAGAATCGCCTTTGTCTGTCCCTGGTACGGTCCGGATATCCCTGGTGGGGCTGAGGCCGAAGCCCGGAGAACCGTTGAAAACCTTCATCAACGGAGGCTTCCAGTGGAAGTTTGGACGACCTGTGTTAAGGATTTTGAAGGGGATTGGTCGTACAATTATTATCCGGCCGGGGATTCTCTGGTCAACGGCGTGTTAGTCAAACGATTCCTGGTCAGTCCTCGAAACGGGGAACTTTTTGCTACCTTGAATCGGCGAATTCTCTCTGGAGAGAAACTCTCCCGCGAGGAAGAAGACCTCTTCTTCCAGCACATGATTAACAGTCCTGCCCTTTATCAACACATCCACCGACACGGTTCCGGCACCCTTTTGTTTTTCATCCCATACCTTTTCAGTACTTCCTATTACGGGGCTCGGATCTACCCGGATCGCTCCTTTATCATCCCTTGTCTTCACGATGAAGGCTATGCCCGTTTGGAACTCTTGAGCGAATTGTTTCATAGGGTGCGTGGAATCATTTTTCATACCCGGTTCGAGATGGAACTGGGCCGGGAGTTGTATGGGCTGACCCAGTCTCAAGCCCATCTTTTCGGAGAGGGAATTGATACGGAGATCCAATCTGATCCTGAAAGGTTTCGCTTGAAGTATCAAATAAAAGACCCTTATCTCCTTTATGCCGGCAGAAGGGATGCGGGAAAGAACACCCCTTTATTGATGAGCTATTTTGCGCTATTTAAAAAACGCAACCCTTCCAACCTGAAACTTGTTTTAATCGGCAATTTGCCGGTTCAGATCCCTCTTGATCGACAGGAGGATATCCTGGATCTGGGCTTTATTCCCAAACAGGACAAATATGATGCCTATGGCGGGGCCGAACTGTTTTGCCAGCCTTCTGTGATGGAAAGTTTTTCTATTGTCATTATGGAATCTTGGCTCTGTGGGACCCCGATCCTGGTCAATGCCCATTGTCCGGTAACAGTCGAACACTGTCAAAACAGTCAAGGAGGATTGTTTTTTGGAGATTACTTGGAGTTTGAAGGGTGTCTGCAGGAAATACTGAATCATCCGGAGATTGCCAAGGAAATGACTAAAAATGGACGGGAATATGTCCTCTCTCATTTTCATTGGGATTTGATCAGCCAACGATATATCCAATTGATTCATCAAACCTGGGATGTTCTGGGTGGCAACAGGGGGTCCGGACAGGAGGAGGAAGTTGTGAGAAGTCATCAAAGGCAGCCTAAAATCTCTATTCATCAAATACTCCCTGATTTCGGTTATGGAGACGCCATCGGCAACGATGTCCTGGAGATCCAGAAGGTGTTGAAGGCTTGGGGATATGATTCGGAAATTTATGCCCAACATGTCCATTCCAAATTATCCGGAGTGGCCCGCCCTTTCTGGGAATATAAGGAAGTCAGCGGTCCCGATAAAATCTTGATTTTTCATTTCTCCATTGGCTCTGAACTTTCGGAATTTGTAAGACGACTTCCAGACCGCAAGATCCTTATTTATCATAACATCACCCCCCCGCATTTCTTCAAAGGCATTAATGCCGAGGTGGAAAGGCGTTGTGCCTGGGGCTATGAAGAATTAAAAAAACTGGCTCCTCATTTTGACCTGGGCCTGGGGGTGTCGGATTTTAATCGCCAGGATCTGGAACGAGCGGGTTTTCGAAATACCGGTGTGTTACCCATTTTTTTAGATTTCAAAAACTACTATCTGAACCAAGAAGAGGCCCTTAAAAAGAGTCTTCAAGACGGAAAGATCAATATTCTCCATGTGGGACGGCTGGTTCCCCAGAAAAAGATCGAAGACCTGGTCAAAGTTTTTTATCTATTTCAGAAACGTCTTTATCCGGAAAGCCGTTTAATTTTAATCGGTACGGACAGCGGGGTGCGCAACTACAGCCGGGCCATTAAAAAGATGGTTGAAGAATTGGCCATAACTGAAAAAGTCCTTTTTGCCGGCGTTGCCTCATTTCGGGAACTCATCACCTATTATAGTACGGCCCATCTCTACCTTTGTTTGAGCGAGCATGAAGGATTCTGTGTCCCCCTGGTGGAAAGCATGTTTTTTGGTCTGCCGGTTATTGCTTACTTGACAGGGGGTATCCCGGAAACCTTGGGGGGCGCCGGTATTGGGATTGAACAGAAAAATTGGGAGGAGATTGCCGAACTAATGGCTCTGATCCTGGAAGATCAGGATCTTCGAGAAACAATTATTATCCGTCAAAAGGAAAGACTTGAGGACCTGTCCCTGGAAAAAAATAGGGAACGGTTAAGACGCCATCTTGAGCCTTTTTTAAAAACGCAATGAATCGATTTAAAGGGTATTTCGAGAAGCTCCATTGGACCTATATCCTGAACAGCCTGATTACCGCTGGCCATACGGGGAACCAGTTTATTCGTTTCGCTCTTGTAGGCAGCAGCGGGGTCTTTGTCAATATGGCTGTTTATTCCGGTTCTATTTATCTACTCCACGTTCATTATCTGTTGGCGGCCACCTTTTCCTTTATGGTGGCCATGACCAACAATTTTATTCTGAATCTGCGCTGGACCTTTAAAACCCATGATCAGGGAATCAAGAGGATTCGAGACCAGTATCTAAAATATTTTATGGTCACTTTGATCAGTTATGGGATCAACATGGCCGTATTGTGGATCCAGGTCGATCTCTGGCACTGGCATAAGATCTTAGCCCAATTAGTCGCTATTTTAATAACTACCCTAAGCAATTTCCTGGGCAGCAAGCTGTGGGCCTTTAAATTGAATCCTGTTTAAATTTTGAATAGCCAGATTTTTATTCCCCTATAAACTGCAGGACGACTCTCCTTTCCCTGGTGCGGTTATCAAAATCCACCAGGACAATTTGCTGCCAGGTACCCAAAAGCAAGCGGTGGTCGGCAAAAGGAACGGTTAGAGAGGCCTTGCACAATGCGGCCCGGACATGAGAAAAGCCGTTTCCATCCTCCCAGCGCAGATCATGCTCATAATTTAAGCTTTGGGGAATCAGCCGCTCAAAGGCCTCCTTTAAGTCGTGAATCGCGCCGGATTCAAATTCAATGGTGGTTATCCCGGCTGTGGATCCTGGGATAAAGACGGTAACGATTCCATCCTTGAGAGACAGGTCTTGGATGGATTTCTGAATCCGGGGAGTAAGGTCGACGATGTCGTTATTCCCTCGAGTTCGAACCGATAATTCTTTTGTGATGACCGACATGATAAATTTTCCTATCCTTAAAACCTATTAAAGTCTGAGATTCGAACCACGAAATCCGGAATAAGCGCGAAGGTTCAAAATACAAATTATCCAAACAAAGAAGCTGAGAATCTTTATTTCTTGTCGTTTGAACTTGTTTCGGTTTTCGATAATCTGGCCTAACAGGGTTACTTTTCTATAGGCAGAATTATTACCGGTACCGTAGCCTTTTCTTTGAAGCGATCGGCGTCGGATAGAGAACCGACCGGGCCGCCCACATGCATGGGAATGGCCAGCTTGGGTTTTATAGCCGCGGCCGCCTCGGCTGCCTCTTCAGCGGTCATGACATAGGTGCCGCTCACAGGTAAGAGGGCAATGTCCGGGCCAAGCCCCTTCATTCCCGGAATGAAGTCCGTATCCCCGGCATGGTAAATGCGCAGACCGTTGACGGTTAAGATAAAGCCCACATAACCCGATTCCTTGGGATGAAAGGGGACCCCTGGACTCCGGAATTTGTTTATATTATAGGCCGGTATTGTTTTTACGGCGATGCCTTTAACAGTGAAGTCGTCTCCCGGTTTAACCGTTTTAATCTGGCCTGAGAGTTTGGTCGCGGCCTGGGCTACGGTGACAATGACTGTCTCGGGCTTTTGGATTTTGGCCACATCGGCCGGCGAACAATGATCAAAGTGGTCATGGGTGATCAGGATCAGGTCGGCCTTGGGCCCTTCATTTATCTTAAAGGGATCCAGGTAGATCACTGCCCCCTGGCCTTCAATCCGAAAGCTGTCATGGCCCAGCCAGTGGATATTTGAGGTCATTTTTTTCAGATCCGTCTGTTCCGCCCCTTTTGAGGAACAGGCCCAAACCGCACCCTGAAAACAAATGACCGACAGAAAAAGCAATAGAAAAGCAGAAATCCTGTTTAACCAAATTATTTTGAACAGTTTCATTTGGCCGCCCCCTTTCTTCTTTTGGGAATATCCAAGGTCTTTTGGCCTAGCCGCAATAATTTATAACTATCCTTAATAGTTGTCAATTTATATGAAATCCTCAGGCATAAATATTCTGCAAATTTCAAAATTTTCGGGATTATTCACTTGACACAAGGATGGGGGATGGTAAAATGAAAGAATGGGAAAAACAAAACAATTACATCGCAAAGAAGCGAGAGTTTCTGTGGAAAAATCATCACCACCGACAATCCTCCAGGGGATGTGGTCATGGCCTGTCGTCGGCTCTGTTGTTTTGTTTGTTTTGGGGCTTGGGGTATCATTTATGATTGCCAAACTTCCTTTAATTGCAGATTTATTTTTTCTGGGGAGTGGAGTTCTCTTTAGTTATAAATTTTTCACCTGGGAATTGCCAAAGAATCATAAGAAAAAATGGTTAATCCGGATCGAAACATTCGTTATTTGTTTATTTCTTGTTGGTGGGTCTATATATGGCAACCATTATCTCAATGTTCCTATCAATACAACGGCATCCAAGGAAATACAATTTGAACAGTTTAAGGAACTTCATAATTTGTTCGGAAATTTTAATGAGACAGGTCTTAGAGATATTTTCGGTTTTTCTGCAATGCTCGCTCTAAATATTTCAGTGGTGATGGATAAGATTAAGAACAAAAATTTCGACATAAACAAATATACCACCAACGGCAGACAACTCTTAATAAATACTAAAATTGCTGGTTATCACATAAGGCGTCAGGCGGGTGGCGTTGTCTATCACGTTGATCCGAGTCAGGTAAGTGTAATCGTGTTGCCTATGCAATATATCCAGGGACAGAAATTGATATTACATTATAAAAATTCACCCACATTACCGACTATCGTTGTTGATGCAATTAAAGAGTTTGAGTCAACCATAAATAACAATGCCACACTATTAATTGAAGTGTTGAATGAAACATTTCAAAAGAATTTTAATTATTATTTACATCACGACGACATAAATTCTCCCTATTGGGGAATTATAACCAGTATTTACTGGAGAAAATTTGCAGAACTTAGACCAAAAGCGGAAAAAATTATTAAAGCCATCAGTCAATCGCAGGGAATGAAATGATTTTTATTTATGGAACTTATCATGCTTTGTCTATTAATTCCTTAAACTCCATTTTGGGAGAATTGAGTAATCTCATAAGAGTATCTCTAAATAAATACGGATTTTCACGACCATTAAATCGCCAATCAAATTCATTAAGGTATTGATTTATATGTTTTTCGCTGACATGATGGAAAGCCCCTATAACGGAACGTTTAAACAAAGACCATGCATTCTCAACCCCGTTGGTATGGATATTTCCCCTTACCCATTCTTCGGCAGAATGATAAACCTTTTCGTGATGGAATGTTTTATCGAGAGATTTATAGGCTGGCCGTTCATCGGTTATAATGAGTGCCTCTTTATCAATACGATCTTTTACGATTCCGGTGAGAACCCGTTTGCTTGGGGTTCGGATAGATTTGGCCTCAAAGGTTCCATTTCTTTGAAGCAAACCGACGACGGCTTGTTTTTTATATTTATCACGCATTCTTCTGGAATCGTATTTTCCCCCCACATAGGTCTCATCTACCTCAATAATGCCCTTCAATTTGGGTTTTGGGCCATTTTCTTCCATAGACTTTCTGATTCTATGGCAGAGATACCACGCTGTCTTATAGCTGATATTCAGGCTCCGCTTAAGCTGGTTAGCAGAGATCCCCTTCTTGGATTCAGTCATGAGATAGATTGCAAGAAACCACTTCCAGAGAGGCAAATGAGAATCATGGAAGATTGTACCAGCAGTTACCGAAAATTGGTAACGGCACTTATCACAATCGTATTGATCTCGCTTTTTTATTTGCGAGACTTTTTCCGATCCGCACCGAGGACATTTGACCCCATCGGGCCACTTAAGACCTTGCAAATAATCTTGGCACTTTTTTTCATCACCATAACGTTCAATAAGATTTATAAGATTGGTTTCCATGGAGTAACTCCTTTATGAAAAAGAAAATTAAACATCCCAAACACATGACCACAGACGAGGCGATTTCTCATTTATTTCATCCAAAAGCATTAAAACACCTGAAAGATCATGTTGAAAAATTGGAAAATAAAAAAAATAAAATACGTAAGCCATTAAATAAAGACCATTAATTTAATTTGTTAATTATACTATAATACAAAAATAGCCTTGTGTCAAGTAAATAATCACGAAAATTTTTATTTGACAAAAAGAAAAAACAGAAGTAAATATAATAATTTCCCCTTGCTCCCATTAGGGGGCTTTATTATCCACAAGGAGGAAGTATGAGGAGATATGAGCTTATTTTTATTGTTCAGCCGGAGCTGAACGAGGAGGAAATCAAGGCAGTTACGGATCGATACCTGCAGATCATCACTGCCCAAAAAGGAACCATTATTAAAACCGAGGACTGGGGCAAACGGCGTCTGGCCTATGATATTAACAAGCAATCCAAAGGGAACTATATCCTGGTTGATTTTTATGGCTTGGGTTCCATGATTAGGGAGATTGAGCGGAATCTCAAAATCGATGATAAGATTTTGAAATTTCTAACTGTCAAGACCAGCGATCCCTTTAATCCTGAATCCCTGGAAGAAGAGCGAAGAAAAGAACAACTCCTTCAGGAAACCCAGATCACTCCCGAGGAACCTGAGCTGATTGTAGTTCAGGAGGCACTTGTGGAAGAAAATGACTCAGAAAAGGAAGGAGAATAAGCCATGATTCAACAGAAGAGGAAAAAAAGGATATTCACCCGCCGGAAACCGTGTCGTTTTTGTGCCGACAGTTCCATGATTATCGATTATAAGGATTCCAAAATTTTAAAGCATTTTACCTCGGAACGGGGAAAGATTATTCCCAGGAGGATCACCGGGAATTGTGCCAAGCATCAGAGGGAACTCACGGTGGCAATAAAAAGGTCCCGCCAGATTGCCCTCTTACCCTATCTGGCCACCTCCATTCAACATTAATTTAATCATTCTTGGGTTGAAGAAAAGCAAGGGGGCCCTAAAAAAGCCCCCTTTCCTTTTTCCCCTTGGTCGAGGCCTTCAGCCCAAAAGCTTGCTTTGCACGGAAAAATTAGATAGAATCATCCCATCATCTTCAGGAGGTTTAGACTATGAAAGTAATTTTAAAAGAAGATATATCCGCCTTGGGGAAAGCCGGTGATTTGGTTGAGGTGGCTCGTGGCTACGGTCGGAATTTTTTGATTCCCCAGGGGAAAGCTCTGGATGCAACCCCTCATCACCAAAAAGAGTTAGAGGAGCAAAAACGAATCATCCTCAAAAGAAAGGCCAAAGATCTGGAGGAAGCCCAAAACCTGGCCGAACAATTAGAAGCCGTGAACCTTGAAGTGTCGCGCAAGGTGGTGGAAGAAGGGAAATTGTATGGATCGGTCTCGGCCAAAGACCTGTTGGAAAAATTAGCCGAGAGAAACATCTCCCTGGACCGGAAAAAGATCCTATTAAAAGATCCTATCCGTTCCCTGGGGAACTTTGAAGTTCCTATTAAACTGGATCAAAAGGTCACGGCTACTCTTAAGGTAACAGTGATTGAAGACAAATAAAAACCAATGAACAGCCCTGATGGAACAAATCTGAAAATCCCTCCCCAGAACATTGAGGCCGAGCAGTCGGTTCTGGGAAGCATCCTGCTGGAACCGGAAGCCCTCTCCAGGGTCCTGGAGGTCATGACTGGGGATGATTTTTATCGACAGGGCCATCGAACGATCTTCAACGCCATGTTGGATCTTTATCAAAAAGGGACCCCCGTAGATTTGATCACCCTGACTGAAATTCTGCAAAACAAAGAACAGTTGGAGGATATCGGAGGGGCCAGTTATCTGACTTCCCTGGCCGATGCCATCCCCTCGGCCGTTCATGTTGACTCCTATGCCCATATAGTCC
>Ga0209777_10004952_pt1 | contig 15563 bp, 17 predicted proteins | sample FrelakmetHBP12HB_FD_187147 | JGI IMG/M metagenome (GOLD analysis project Ga0209777, IMG submission 187147) | Freshwater lake sediment microbial communities from the University of Notre Dame, USA, for methane emissions studies -HBP12 HB (SPAdes)... | ecosystem: Environmental > Aquatic >... | reverse complement strand
CTTGCATGTATTAAGCACGCCGCCAGCGTTCATCCTGAGCCAGGATCAAACTCTCCGCAAAAAAATCACCCTTGCGGGTGTAAGTTACGGAATAGAACGACAGGCTTACTTCCTATCACTTTTCAGTTGTTAAGGTCCGGTAAACAAAGCGGGCTGGATTTTACCCGCAAGGCCCTCCAATGTCAAGTCCCAGAGAGACAAAATCGCCGATGTTTTAGTTCGACATCGGCTCGTCAGACTGCGAAACCTGTTGGTTTGTGTCTCTGACGTGAGACGTTGCTCTTTTGTCAACGATCTGTCCGTGTGGACGAGATCTGCGTGGGGGTCAATGTGCGTACCTATTATACGCATTCGAAGTGAGTTGTCAAGGAATTCTCACCCCCAATTTGGATTCTTTAAGGTTACGTCATCTCCTGCCGCCCAGATAGGGCTCGCAGCAGCGTATTTTGGTCAGCATATTCCAGGTCACCGCCAACCGGCAGCCCGCGCGCCAACCGCGTCACACGCACACCCAGGGACTGAAGGCGTGGGTGCAGGTATTGCGCCGTGGCCTCCCCCTCCATGGAAGGGTTGGTCGCCAGGATGACTTCCTGCACGCCACCGCGCTGGATGCGTTCCAGCAATGGTTTGATTTTCAAGTCATCCGGGCCAATGCCCTCAATGGGTGAGAGAACCCCCTGCAGGACGTGGTACTTCCCCCGGTACGCGCCAATGCGTTCCAGCGCCAGCACATCCAGTGGCTCCTCAACCACGCAGATAATCGCCCCGTCACGTTGGCCGCTCTCGCAAATTTCACAGCGTTCGCGCCCGGCAGAAGTGATATTGAAACATTCCTGGCAAAAGGCGATCTTGGTCTTGAAGTCAGCCAATGCTTCCGACAGTTGACCGGAAACTTCCTCCGGGGCGCGCAGGAGGAAGAAGGCCAGCCGGGAGGCAGTCTTCGGGCCGATGCCGGGGAGACGTTCAAGGGCAAAAACAAGGTTTTGAATGGGTTCGGGTAACATATTTTCGCTTGCAAGTTTGCACGTTTGCACGTTTGCACGTTGACAAGTAACATGCCAGCGTGTCAATATGCAAACGTTATACCGGAAGCCCGCCCGCCAGCGGACCCATCGCCTGCTCCTGGAGTTCGCGCGATTTCTCCAGCGCCAGGTTGACTGCCGTTAACACCAGATCCTGGAGCATTTCGGCATCCACGTCTTTAAGCAGAGCCCGGTCAATCTCGACCGACTGACATTTCTGGTCGCCGGTCATCGTGACTTTGACCGCGCCGCCACCCGCCGTGGCTGTGACGGTTTCCTCAGCCAGGTGTTCCTGCGCCTCAGCCATCTGCTGTTGGAGACGCTGGAGTTGTTGCATCATGCCACCCTGCCCACCGCCACCGGCAGGACGATTAAATCCTTTAGCCATAGTTACTCCTGAATATCCACAATTTCGCCGCCGTGCTTGATGGCCGCGGCCACCATCCCGTCCGCCTTGACATCCGACGGGGTAGACTGCTTCGCATTTGAAATTACACATCGCAACCGCAAGTCCGTGCCCACAACCTCAGCGATCGCCTTGCGGGTCAACTCCAATTGATCAGGCACTTCCATTTTCGAGCGCAGGACTTCGCTGGCAAAACCGAGCACGAGTACCCCTTCTTTGATTTCCAGCAGCCGTGAAGAGTTCAGCAAGGCCACCAGCGATGGCTGGGATCGTAAGGAATCCTTGATATGTTTCCAGGCTTTGCTGACCTGCGCCAGGGTGACAAATGATTCTGCCTGCGATGCGGACGCGGCTTCGGGTTTTTTTACATCCTTCAGGTTCCCTTGGTCTGCGGTTTGGGAGGTTGCCCGGGGTCTGTCATCGGTTTTCCCGGGTTTCTCCTCTGCATGGATTTTAGCCTCCGAAGAGAATTTTTTCGTTGGTGCGGCCGGTGCAGGCGGCGCCACAGCGGGTATATCCATCAATTCAGCCAGCGCCAGTTCCAGCGGCAGGGACGGCTGCCAGCCACCGCGCAGGTCGGTAGCAGCGATGTTGAAAGTTTTAATCATACGAAGCACATCCGACAGGGAAAAAGCCCTGGCATATCTCTCGGCCTGGGCACGCGTATCCGTCGCCAGGTCCACCTGCGAGGCATTGTCCATCTGGACAAGCAGCAGCGCCCGCAGATAATCCACTACCTGACGCGCCAGCAGGCGCGGGTCGGTGCCGGAATCCAGGGCAGAGTGGATGGCGTCCATACCGGCAGCAGGTTTCCGGTCCAGCACCGCACTGATCAGCTCAATGACGGTTTGGCTGGTGGCTGTGCCAAGCACGGTCTGCGTCAGGCCAAGTGTGATTTCTTTTCCAGTGGAGGCCATTTGATCAAGCAGGGATATGGCGTCGCGCATTCCTCCCGCAGACTGGCGGGCGATAAGTGTCAGTGCTTCGGGTTCGGCTGTAAGTTTCTCGCTTGTAACGATGTGCTGCAACTGACCCACAATTTCATCCACTGGGAGGCGGCGGAACTCGTGGCGCTGGCAGCGGGAGAGCACCGTCGCCGGGATTTTGTGCATCTCAGTTGTAGCCAAGATGAAGATGGCGTGAGCAGGCGGCTCCTCGAGGGTTTTCAACAAGGCGTTGAAGGCCGCCGTGGAGAGCATGTGGACTTCGTCAATAATGTAAACTTTGTAGGTGCCCTGGTTGGGGGTGAAGTTGATTTTATCGCGCAGGTCGCGCACGTCTTCAACAGAAGTATTGGAGGCAGCGTCAATTTCGATGAGGTCGAGGAAGCGGCCCTCGTTAACCGCCACACAGTAAGCGCACTCGTTGCATGGACGGGCCGCCAGGTCTTCGTTCAGGCAGTTGACAGCCTTCGCCAGCAGACGGGCAGCGGTGGTCTTGCCGGTGCCTCGTGGACCCGCAAACAGGTATGCATGGGCAACGCGGTTGCCAACGACGGCATTGCGCAACGTCTGGACAACGTGCTGCTGCCCGACGATTTCGTCCCATTTCTGTGGACGCCATTTATTATAGAGGGCCTGGGTCATAAGCAATATCCATTGTTCCGTCAAGGTATTCGATAAAAAGCGCGCACAATATTCTGGGTATCGTAAAGGGCAGCCAGTTCGCCGGATTCCCAGACCGGCTCAGAGCGCTGCCAGTAAAGGTCTGCGGAAGTGTCGGTCCCGGGTCCCGTATGAACCTGCACCGTGCCTCCGGGGTAGAGCGTCAATTGCGGAAAAGTGTAAGTGTTGCCCTGGCTGTCTTTTAGTGTCCACCCGGTCATCAGGAACTCCGTGTCGCCGTTGTTCTGGATGGTGACGGACTCGCTGGCAAGCACTCCCACGCTGGTGACACCGACGATTTCCGCGTTTACGCTGCCGGAAGCGAGTGTGGGAATCGTTTCGCTCGTTGCACAGTCCGTTTTATGGTTAGCGCGATCGTAATAGAACAGGATTGTCCCTGACACAAGAGCCGAAACGAGGACATTCAGCAGGACGTAGAGTACCAAACGGCGGCGCGTCATCGTGTCCGTATGATAGCACAAAATTGCTGAAGGTTTAAGCTAAACCTTCAGCACATGGTAAGCAAACAGGAAACCGGCAGGAGCGAAACAACAGCCAGGAAGTCAAACAAAATTAATCTTGTTTTTATGGAACACCCCTTTCCTGAAAGTATTATCGCACCAGCAGAGCCACCCAGTCCCCTATCTGGTGCTTTTCCACTAATTTTAATCCATTTGCTTTAGACGAGAAAATTACCCCTTCGGCCTGTTCTGCCAGGATACCCGAAAGGATGAGCGCCCCGCCGGGGCTTAACAGGTCTGCAAGGCCCATGTCAAATAAACGGATGATGATCGGGGCAAGAATATTTGCCAGCACCAGTGGGGCATTCCGGATCTGGAACCTGCCAGCCAAAACCTCTGTCACCGAACCCAGTCCGATGACAAATCGATCCGCAGGGATATCGTTGGCGTCCGCGTTCTCGCGGCTGGCTTTGACCGACGCCTCGTCAATATCTACGCCCAAGGCAAAGCCTGCGCCGAGTTTCAGTGCAGCGACCGAGAGGATCCCTGAGCCGCAGCCGATATCAATGACATCGCCATCTTTCGGTGTACAGGACTCCAGCAACTCCAGGCACAACTGCGTCGTAGGGTGTGTCCCGGTCCCAAAGGCCATGCCCGGGTCAATTTTAATAGAGATGCGGGAGGCATCCGGCGATTCGAGCCAGGCCGGAACGATGATGAGCCGCTTGCCAATCGGGATCGGCTGGTAGCGTATCTTCCAGACTTCCATCCAGTTTTGGTCCGCCAGCGGGGTGAAGACCGGCGCGGGTAGAGGCTGGATCATACCCAAAAAGTAGAGCGACTCCTCAAGTTTTTGGCGCCTCTCTTCGAGCTTCTCATCCGCCGGCAGGTAGGCTCGCACGGTGATCGGTCCGACCGGCGTGCCCTCGTCCTCATCATTGACAAAATCCACGGCCTGCTCGGTGGTCACGCCATTGGGAGCAATACGCGCCAACACATCGGCTACCGCCTCGGCCAGTTCACCGTCCACGGTCAAAGAAACTTCCAGCCAGCTCACAGGGTCATCCCGCTTCAGCCTTAAGGACAGCCAAAGCCCTCTCTATGGTTTTACAGTGCTCCTGGAAGAAATCGGGTAGGTGATGGGTGTCGAAATAACGTATCTCCAAGACTTCAACGTTCGGTACAAAAGCACCGCTCACGCCAGTACACAGGTATGTCAGGCTGAGCTGGTGGAACTCCTTGGAATTCTCCACCAACAAGAGCCGGGTTTCTTGAACTGTAAGACCGGTCTCCTCCAAGAGTTCTCGACGGGCTGCCTCGGCCGGGTCTTCGCCGAATTTCAAACCGCCGCCAGGCAATCCCCAGGGATGTAACCGGCGATAGGCATGCTTGCAAAGTAGAATTTGGCCCTGTTCGTTGAAAATCATTGCCCCCGCGGCAACCTGATAACGCGGTCGAATGAAAAATGATGCCATTCTCTGCATCCAGAATGGCATCAAGCGCCATATGGAAAGCATCGAGCGTTTCAACGAATCACCCTCCCAGCGCCTCGTTCAACCAGTCCAGGAAACCCTTTTCCTTCGGCTTGACCGTCGTCCCGAGTGTGGCAGATAGTTTCTCGAAGAGGTCTTTTTGTTCCTTCGTTAGCTTGGACGGGATGTCCACGTTGATGATCACCAGCTGGTCGCCGCGTCCGCTTTTGCGCAGGTAGGGCACGCCGCGCGCCTTCAGCGTGAACACCTTGCCCGGCTGTGTCCCGGAGGGGATTTTTAGTTTTGATGTTCCATCCACAGTCGGAATCTCCACCTCCGCCCCAAGCACGGCCTGGGCCACGTTAATATCCAGGTTGAGCAAAATATCATTCTCGCGGCGTTTGAAGAACTTGTGTGACTGGACAGCCAGCAGCAGGAAAAGGTTGCCTTGCGGCCCGCCCAGTGTGCCCGGCTCGCCCTCCCCTGCCAGGCGGATCTGCGTACCGTTATCCACACCCGCCGGTACCTGAACGGTTTTCTTGACCGTTTTCCGTTCCAGCCCGGACATCCGGCATGTATGACAGGGTGTGGTGATAACCTCACCGCGTCCGCCGCAAGTGGGGCACGGCCCGGATTGCATCATCGAGCCAAAAATCGTCTGGCGCACCTGGCGCACTTCGCCGCGCCCGCCGCAGGTGCCGCAGCGCTGCGGGCTGGTACCCGGTTCAGCGCCGGTTCCGTGGCAAGTCCCGCAGGTTTCGTTACGCGTCACTTCGATGGTCTTCTGGGCGCCAAAGACAGCTTCCTCGAAGGTCAGGTCCAGGCGCACTTGTAGATCGCGCCCCCGCCGCGGGCGGCGCGAACGCCCCCCGCCGCCCATGTTAATCCCGAAGAACTGCTCAAAAATATCCGAGAAGTCCATCGTGGCGTAATCAGGCATGCCGCCCATTTCGCCCAGGCCGGCACGGCCGTACTGGTCGTAGCGGGCGCGTTTCTGCGGGTCCGAAAGGACGCCGTAAGCCTCGTTAATTTCCTTGAATTTTTCCTCAGCGTCCGATTCCTTGCTTACGTCGGGGTGATACTGGCGCGCCAGTTTGCGGAAGGCAATCTTGATGTCATCCGTGGAGGCGTTTCTGGGAATGCCGAGGATCTCGTAGTAGTCGCGATTGGTCATTTATTTTCTCGCCGTCGAGAGCAGGCTACTTATCTTTTGCTTCGCCGCCCGTCACATCGGGATTGGAATCCGGTCCGGGTTGGCCGGGATTGGCTTCCGGTTCAGGCTGTGGCTGCGCTTGCTGGTAGGCTGCTGCGCCGACCTTCTGGACTGCCTGGCTGAGAGCATCCACCGCCTTGCGGATGGCCGGCTCGTCTTCGCCCTCTTTCACTTTCTTGACTTCATCCATGGCTGCCTGGACCTCGGTCTTGATCTCCGCCGGGACCTTTTCACCGAGCTCATTCAAAACCTTCTCTGCGCCGTAGATTGAATTATCGGCGGTATTTCTTGCCTCGATCAGATCGCGGCGCTGCTTGTCTTCGGCGGCATGGGCCTCGGCTTCCTTGCGCATGCGTTCCACTTCGTCCTTCGCCAGGCCAGACGAAGCCGTAATGGTGATGTGCTGGCTGCGTCCGCTGGCCTTGTCCTGTGCGGTCACTTTCAAGATGCCGTTGGCGTCAATATCAAAAGTCACTTCGATCTGAGGGATGCCGCGCGGGGCAGGCGGGATGCCATCCAGGATGAATTTTCCAAGCGACTTGTTATCCACAGCCAGTGGGCGCTCCCCTTGCAGCACGTGGATTTCAACCTGTGTCTGACTGTCACTGGCGGTCGAGAAGACCTGGCTCTTGCGGGTCGGAATAGTGGTGTTTCGCTCGATCTGCGGAGTGGCGACCCCGCCCAGAGTCTCGATGGAAAGCGATAGGGGGGTGACATCAAGAAGGAGGATGTCTTTCACATCGCCGCCCAGCACACCCGCCTGGATGGCTGCGCCGACGGCTACGACCTCGTCAGGGTTGACGCCTTTATGGGGCTCCTTGCCGAAGTACCGGCGGACGGCTTCCTGTACAGCAGGCATACGGGTCATGCCGCCCACCATGACGACCTCGTTGATGTCGGAAACCGAAAGACCGGAATCAGCCAGTGCCTGTTTTAACGGGGCGAGCGTGCCTTCCACCAGGTCAGCAGTGAGTTGTTCCAGTTTGGCGCGGGTCATGGTCATGACCAGGTGCTTCGGCCCGGAAGCATCGGCAGTGAGATATGGCAGGTTGACCTCGGTCTGCATCATCGTCGAGAGTTCGATCTTGGCCTTTTCGGCGGCTTCTCGCAGGCGCTGGAGAGACTGCCTGTCCTGGCGCAGGTCAATGCCGCTCTCTTTCTGGAATTCCTGGGTAAAATAATCTATGATGCGCTGGTCGAAGTCGTCGCCGCCCAGGAAGGTATTGCCGTTGGTGGAACGCACCTGGAAGACACCTTCGCCGACGTCGAGGATGGAAATGTCGAACGTTCCGCCGCCCAGATCGTAGACCGCGATGATCTCGTTGGTTTTCTTATCCAGGCCATAGGCCAGCGAGGACGCGGTCGGCTCGTTGATGATGCGCAGCACATCCAGGCCGGCAATCTTGCCGGCATCCTTCGTCGCGTTGCGCTGGGCGTCGTTAAAATACGCCGGGACGGTAATCACCGCCTGCGTAACCGGTTCACCGAGATAGGCTTCTGCATCGCGTTTGATCTTGGCCAGGATCATGGCCGAGATTTCTGGCGGGGAATATTCCTTGTCATCCATCTTGACGCGCACGTCCCCGTTTTCAGCAGGAAGCGCCGTATACGGGACGCGCGGCAAGGTGCGCTGAACTTCCGGGTCTTCGTACTTGCGACCCATGAAACGCTTGATGGAAAAGATGGTGTTCTGGGAATTGACGATGGCCTGGTTGCGGGCCACCCGTCCCACCAGTCGCTCGTGGTTCTTGTTGATCGCCACCACCGATGGCACCAGCCGCTCCCCTTCTGAGGACGAGATTACGACCGGTTCGGCCCCCATCATCACCGCCCCTACTGAGTTTGTTGTTCCCAGGTCGATTCCAATAATCTTAGACATGAATATTTCTCCAAAAAATGTAGTTAGGCGCAGCGTTGCTGCGCCCTTACTGTGCCACCCTCACCTGCGCCGGGCGGATGACTCGCTCACCCAACATATAGCCATTCTGCACGACCGCAATAACCCGTCCGCTTTCGTGGCCTTCGCTTGGTTCCTGCAAGATAGCCTCGTGGAAATTCGGGTCGAACATCTGCCCTTCAGCCTCGATGCGTTTCAGGCCCTCGGCCTCCAGAATGGATTGCAGTTTATGGTAAATCAACTCGATGCCGTCCACCCAGGCCAGGTTGGCAGGACGCGCTGCCAGGGCACGCTCCAGGTCGTCCAATACCGGCAGGTAACGCTTGACAATGTTCCCGACTGCGTTCTGATAGGTTTCCTTATTCTCGGCGTCAACGCGCCGCCGGTAGTTCTGGAATTCAGCCACGGAGCGCTGCCAGCCGTCCTTGTATTCAGCAGCCTGGGACTGGGCTTCGGCCAGCTGTTTTTCGAGTTCGGCAATAGCGGAGGAGGTGTCCGGCAAGGCGGCGGCCTCGGGCGCACCCTCCCCCTCGGTTTCAGTCTGATGCAACTTCTCTTTCTTAGTCGTCATCTTCTTCTCCTACCATTGTTTCAGATACCAGGCCGCTCAACAGATCGGCCATAAAGCGGACGGTGGGGATGGTGCGGGCATAAGGCATGCGCATTGGCCCAAAGACACCCAGCGTGCCGGTGATGAGGCCGGGAATGCCATAGCGGGCCAGGACCACCGAACATTGTTTCAACTCTTCCCATTTGCCCTCGCCGCCGATCAGCACCTGCACACCGCCCACCGTGGCCTGGTTGGTGGTGCGAGCCAACAGGTCTTGCAGCAACGAACGCTCCTCGAACAAATGCACTGCCCGGCGGGCATCGCCGGATTCGAGGAATTCGGGTTCGGAGAGAACATTTGTCAAGCCGTCCAGATAGATTTCGCCGGAAATGCGCTGTTCGCCGCGGTTCATATCCTGAAGGACAAGCGTCAGGATATCCTTTTCTAGGGAATCAGCACGTGGAGGAAAGGCTGCGATTTCTTCGGTGGTCTTGCCCAGGCAGATCTGGTTGAGTCGGTCGGCGGCGGCAGACAGGCGTTCCTGCACCACTGGCTCGGCCAGGGTCAGGATTTGCTGGCTGACCTCCCCCCCGGTCATGACCAGTACCATCAGCACCTGTCGTCCCTGGGTGGAAATGAGTTCCACGTGTTTGTAGTGCGAACGCTCGGCATGCGGCGCAGTGACAAGGGAAGCCGCGCGTGAATGCTGCGCCAGGATGGACGCTGCCAACGGCATCCACTGCTCCACATCCTGACGGGCCTGGTAAAACTGATGCGAGATGGTGTCGCGCGCCGGTTCGGGCAGGTCGGACGGGTAGACCACGTGGGTGACGAAATAGCGGTAGCCCTCCTCGGTGGGAACACGCCCCGCAGACGTGTGCGGCTGGCGCAGGTAACCGGACTCGGTCAGCGCGGACATTTCGTTGCGGACGGTGGCGGTGCTCATTTCAAGTTTATAATGCTCAACCAGGCGCGCTGAACCGACTGGTTGTGCAGTTTCAGTATAGTGACGTACAACAAGGGCAAGGATCAGGCGCTGGCGTTCGGTGAGGTCATTCATTATTTGTGTTTGCAGTTTTAGCACTCTCAAGGCGAGAGTGCTAAATGGACAGGAATAATGATACCATGCCCAATCGAGAGGCGTCAATAAGAGGGGCGTTAGAATTTTGGTAGTGCATTATCCCGGGAGGAAAGTCCCCCTGAAAAAAGGTTGCTACCGCCAGAATTGGAACTGGTTAAAGCCCTGGATTGCCAAAAGAACCGGCACGTGCAGCCAGCCGGAAATCTGGAAAACGACCTGCCAGAAAAAGGTGTTCACGGCCTGCACATACCACAATACAAAGAATGCCAACATCACGGCGATACCACCGACCTGGTCAATCCTGGCGCGCAGTTCTTGACCCAAGTAAGGTGCCAGGGCGCGATACCCGTCAAAAGGCGGCATAGGGATCAAATTCAGCACCACCGCCGAGATCTGCATCAGGGCCAGGAACGCCAGTCCCGGCCAGATGCCGCCGGAAGTGAGAGGAGCAAAATGCAGGATGACCGCCAGGACGACCGCCACGACCAGGTTGGCAGCCGGTCCAGCCAGAGAGACGGCGCTCTCCCAACGCTTGCTGCGCAGCCTCCAGGTCTCGATGTAGATCGCCCCACCAGGCAGGCCGATTCCACCCAGCAGTAAGAAAACCACCGGCAGGACAATCGAATAAACCGGGTGGGTGTACTTGAGCGGGTTGAAGGTCAGGTAACCCTTATCCTTGACGCTGGTATCCCCACCGTAATACGCCACCACAGCGTGCGAGAACTCGTGCAGGCACAGCGAAAAAATCCAGCCTACGATGACAACGATGAAGGTGATTACTTTTTCCATTAATTCTCCGGATAGCCTTGCGGGTGTGCGCTGTGCCAGTCCCAGGCGCTGGTGACGATGTCGGTTAAATCAGGATGAAGCGGCGTCCAGCCCAACTCGCGGTGGATCTTCTCAGACGAAGCCACCAGACGCGGCGCATCGCCGGAACGGCGCGGGGACTCGACCACCGGGATCGGGTGACCGGTCACGCGGCGGGCGGTCTCGATCACTTCCCAGACCGAGTACCCGCTCCCGTTGCCGAGGTTATATACCAGCCGCTCACGTCCACCTAACGCTTCCAGCACCAGCAGGTGCGCCGAGACCAGGTCGGCGATATGGACGTAGTCACGGATACAGGTGCCGTCGGGGGTGGGGTAATCCGTCCCGTAGATGGAGGCAGCGTCGCTCTGTCCGAGGGCCACTTTTAACACCAGCGGGATGAGATGTGACTCGGGCTGGTGTGCCTCGCCCCGTCCTGGCAAGGCGCCGCAGGCGTTGAAATAGCGCAGTGCGGAGAAGTGCAGTCCGTGGATCTTGCGATACCATTCCAAGGCTTGCTCGATGGCAAGTTTGGTGAAACCGTAAGCATTAACCGGGTCAATGACAGAATTCTCATTTAATGGCGCATCGTTGGAAGCATAGACTGCCGCCGTGGACGAGAGCACAAACCGTTTTACCCCGGCGCACTTCGCGGCTTCGATCAGTTGCAGCGAATTTGCCAGGTTGTTTTTAAAGAACCTGCCGGGGTCTTTCATCGACTCGCCCGCCTCAATGAAAGCCGCGAAGTGCATCACCGCCTCATACTTTTCCGAGGCCAGGGCAGCCATCAAAGCCGCGGAATCGCCCAGGTCGGCCTCGATAAAGCGCGCCGCCTCGGGTACGGCGCTACGGTACCCGGTCACGAGCGAGTCGTAGACGGTGACGGAATGTCCTGCCTTGAGAAGTGCTTCTGCGACGGCCGAGCCAATGTAACCAGCCCCGCCAGTAACAAAGATATCCATGGTTTCTCCAATAGGAAAATTATATCGTACTCTCCTGCTTGACGGGCGTGCCCGTTACGCATTATACTCACGCCGTCCGGGGTGTAGCGCAGCTGGTAGCGCACCGCGTTTGGGACGCGGGGGTCGGCGGTTCGAATCCGCCCACCCCGACTGACCGCCGAGACCGCCCTGGTTATCGGCGTTTATGTTCCCGCATGAAACAGGGTTGCTACAGAGTATAGCGATTTGCTAAACCTAAATCTTATTTTTTGCCCGTGTTTTCGCAACTGAAAGTTTAAAAAAATTTATACGACAAGCAATAAATCATGATATACCAAAGCATCCTATGCTACAATAGCAAAGAGGAATTCAATTATGGCAAGAAAGAAATTGGATGGTGTCATCGAAGCTGTCCGCTATACCCCGGGAGGTAAAATTGTCATTGTACGCGCATATGAACGCCGTGGCGTAGTGTGGTCTGATCATGTATTGCTTGAACGTAAAGAACTGTCCGAACGACTCAAACAGGGCAAGCACTTTGTGGTTGGGGAACGCAAACTTTATCTTGGAAGCGTTTTTAAAACCGGTTCGGTAGTATGCCAGATGGATGGCAATATCGTTATCGAAGGGCAGAGGAGCACGCGCGACCTCCTGACCGGAGTTCCGGTTTTCTAGTCACTTTTCCTGGAAGGCTGTCCTATGAAGATCATTGACCAAACCCCATTCTTTAACAAAGAGGCCGATGAGATCACTATCCTCGACCGCATTAAGGCGATAATGAAATATGGAACTTCCTGGATTAAAGAAGTTGAGGCGCAGAAACTAATCATCGCTGTACTCGATAATGTGCTGGACAATCACTATGTTCTCCTGCGCAACGTTACGCCTCCCGGCTTGGAGGCCACTTTCCCTTTCATTTTGGTCGGGCCGACCGGGGTGTTCGTCATGTATGTCACACCGTTGACCGGCGTGTTCCGCGCCAAAGGTGACCAGTGGGGTACCATTAGCGGGAATGCCTTCAAGAATGAAAGACCCAACCTGATGACGCGTACCGAACACATGGCGCGCGCCATCCAGGTATATCTGCAGCGTCAGGGTTACTTGGAGTTAATCAATGTAGATGCCATTTTGCTTTTCTCCGACCCCTCCGTCCACGTGGACAGCATTCGGCCCATTATCCGCGTGGTCATGCGCGACGCATTGGAACGCTTTGCCATCTCCATCACGCAGGCACGGGTTGTGCTCAGCCCTGAATCCGTCCAGGATGTTATCAACCGCATCCTGAATCCACCCAAACCGGCTCCGCCCCAACCTGCCGAGACCCCTGCAGCAGCTGGCCCGGAAGCACTCGCTTCCGCACAGGCGGAAAATCCAAACGTTCCCGCATTCGCTTTACCCGAATCACAAGCCCCGGCATGGAGCAACGAATCGGCCCATCCCCCAATCGCCGGAACGCAGGCCGGCTCCCGGGTCGCGCTGCGCCAGCGGTTTAACAGGAAGCAGTGGGCTTTCTTGATTGTAATGTTCGTTATCTGGTGTTTGCTGATCGCTGTTTTCCTATTCCTGGTCATTAAAGACCAGGGGTCTTATCTCTTGAGCCTATTGCATTGAACCCCCCGTTCCTCTCCATTGTCATCCCGGCCCACAATGAAGAAACCCGCTTGCCGCCCTCCCTGGCGCAGGTATTTGAATTTCTGCAGAAGCAGTCTTATTCGGCGGAAGTGCTGGTTGTGGAAAATGGCAGTGTCGACAAGACACTGGAAGTAGCCCGCAGCTTTACTGCGCGTTATCCCATGTTGCGGGTGCTCCATGAGGATCGACGTGGCAAGGGGCTGGCAGTGCAACGCGGTATCCTGGAGGCCCAGGGAGCCTATCGCTTCATCTGCGATGCTGACCTTTCCATGCCGGTCGTGGAAGTCAACCGTTTCATTCCACCCCAGCTTGCCAGCCTTGACATCGCCATTGCTTCACGGGAAGTCCCCGGCTCCGTGCGTTATAACGAACCACTTTATCGGCACTGGGGCGGGCGTGGGGTAAACTTGTTGATCCGCCTGCTAGCCCTGCCCGGTCTGCGCGATACTCAATGCGGCTTCAAATGTTTTCGCGCCGAGGTCGCTGAGGATATATTCCGGCATCAGACTATTACGGGAATCTCCTTTGACCCTGAGGTGCTCTACATCGCCCGGAGGCACGGCTACAGCATTGTCGAGATTCCGGTACCCTGGTATTACAGCAGTGAGAGCCGTATTCACCTCTTTCAGGACACATTATCGCTGGTGCATGACCTGCTGACCATCCGCAAAAACGCCCACCGAGGCGTCTATGACGCCCACTCTTGACCCTTCTAAATATCCCACGCTCGATTTCGAAAAGAACCTTTGGAAGGCCGGTTTTACCCACATCGCCGGGATAGACGAGGCCGGGCGCGGCGCTTGGGCCGGACCGGTGGCTGCAGCCGCTGTCATCCTGCCATCCATCCCATCTCTTACGCGGACCCTGAAGCAGGTGCGTGATTCCAAACTAATGACCCCGCTGGCTCGTGAGACCTGGGCTCCGCGTATCAAAAGATCTGCCGTAGGCTGGGGGGTGGGCTTCGCTTCTGCAGAGGAGATTGACATGCTGGGCATCGTCCCGGCTACGAAGCTGGCAGCAACGCGGGCACTCGAAGACCTGTCCCCTGATTACTTGATCACCGATTACCTGATCTTCCCTGAAATTGACCTGTCCCAGACTGCGCTGGTTAAAGGCGACCAGCGTTCACTCAGCGTGGCGGCAGCTTCCGTGCTGGCCAAGACCGCCCGGGACGCTTTGATGCGCAAATTGGACGGTCAATATCCCGGTTACGGGTTTGCCCGTCATAAAGGCTATGGGACGCGCCTCCACCAGGAGGCGATCAAGAAGCTGAAGCGATGTGAAATTCACCGGAATTCGTTTTCCATTCCATAACGGGAGATCGGGCCAGATTCTTAGCTGGTTTTGTCAACTTCCCCACATTCCTTTTACCAGTAGATGAGTAGATTAAATTAAGAGAGCACGAAGTTTATCCGTTTTCGTGCCTTCTCAATAAATACCGATGGGGATTTATCAGCCGCTAGGCGATCTTCTCGAACATCTCAGCCGGCGTATTGCAGACCGGGCATTTACCGTCAATCGGACCTTCATGGGTGTAGCCGCAGATTGGACAAACATAATAAGTCGTTTCCGGGGCGTCTTTGCCTTTGTTTAGCAGGTCAGCGGCTTGGCGGTAGAGGCTTTCGTGAATTTTCTCTGTTTGCAAAGCATAGTTGAATGATTTGGCCGCGCGTTTATCCCCCTCGCTGTCAGCTTCGGCCAGCATGGTCGGGTACATCGTCACAACCTCGTAGTTCTCTCCGGCGATGGCTACTTGCAGGTTGTCGGCGGTGGACTTGATGCCGTCCATGGCCCTCAGGTGGTTGGTGGCATGGACAGTCTCTGCCGCAGCTGCAGCCCGGAATAATTTTGCGATCTGGGGCCAGCCTTCCGCGTCCGCTTTTTTGGCAAAAGCCAGGTACCTGCGGTTGGCTTGAGATTCACCGGCAAATGCAGTCTTCAGGTTATCAAGAGATTTCGACATAAATTTCTCCTTTTCTTGATTATGGCGTTTATTTTGTTTCCTTATTATACCCAATTGTCCGCTTACAGTTTTCTTAAAGTTGAAGTTCAGGCGCTCTCCCCCTTACTCCCATCCGCACGGACGATGAAAGGTTGAAAGAACATGGATTTTGCGAGCGAAGCTCGCAAAATCCATGTTCTTTCACATTCTCCCCGCCCCTGGCCGAGGCAGCTTCAAGCCGCCATTGGTTGTTTTGGCACCGCGAGGCGCCGAAGCTCCATTCCGGGGCGGGGTTGGGGGTGGGGTTGAAGATTAGGCCTTATGAACACCCTGATTGTCCACTGTCAGGTGATTGACGCATGTTCCAAGAACAGGTATGATAAAAAAGCCTCAGGTTGGCTGGACGGTCGCGGTTTTGCGCTTTGACGCAGAGTCGAGGAAAGTCCGCACTCCACAGAGCACGGCACCGGGGAAACCCCGGGGCGAGGTAACTTGCCGGATAGGGCCACAGAAACAGACAGCCGCCGCAAGGCGG
>Ga0209777_10004951_pt1 | contig 15564 bp, 33 predicted proteins | sample FrelakmetHBP12HB_FD_187147 | JGI IMG/M metagenome (GOLD analysis project Ga0209777, IMG submission 187147) | Freshwater lake sediment microbial communities from the University of Notre Dame, USA, for methane emissions studies -HBP12 HB (SPAdes)... | ecosystem: Environmental > Aquatic >... | reverse complement strand
ATCAAACCCTACAATTCGTCTTCCATTTGATGAACAGCCCAGGGCAGCAACATTATTTGAAAGACCTTGAGTAGGTAGCACAGTCTGTACTCCTTGTTGATTCCATACTAGAGGCGCAAGCAGACCACTATTATGGTAACCTGATCCAACAAAAACGCTGCCATCAGCACTTACAGATTGTTGTGACAAAGTCAACGTAATAATACTGTCAAATCCAACTTGGTCAAGCACTGCATAAGACCCATCTTTGAATACCCAGGCATATTGATCAGGTGCTCCGTTATACACCACAACAGCATTACCGTTGTTGTCTACCCAATAAGCATATGCATTACCACGAGGATCAATGCCATTGACCACAGGAAGATCGGGGATCGTTAAAGGCGCAGCAGCATCATTTTCCAACCAAACTGCATCAGCACTGGAATTGATCAACGAATAAGCAACAATCGCTCCACTAGGAAAAACTGTACCAGTAATAGGTTCTAGTTTAACAGCATTATCTGTTAGATGTACAACTGCATAAGCACCACCCAAGTTGTCCCAAGCCAGTACCAACATCTGTCCTGGTTGTGTTATTGCTGTACTCAAACTACAAACGCCTTGCACTCCAGTAGAGGACACAACTTCAAAGCTGGTATTTGATGCTTGTCGCAACACATGGCAATAATCTGAGCCCATCGTGTCTGGGATCCAGGCTTGTATGCTGAGATGTTTTATAGTTGTATTGCGTGTAGGTCTTCCCATGGTGTTTGTCCTTTTTGTTACACGTTATTTATAGATATATGCGTGTATACAATGTGTAAGGACAGGTGTTGCAATTAATCGCAACAACACCAACGGTTAAAAATACGCTACAGTGCCAGTATATATAATGGCTGCGGTTTGAGCAGCGATGGCTAAAATGAAAAATGCTTTGAACGTAATATTGTCAATTTGATCTAACATAACCAACCTCTGTGTTATTATGTTAGTATTTATCCCCATACCAGCTTGAACAAAAACCATAAATCTTCATCATCGCTGTCTATGCGAACTATTACACTTTCTATACCTGTTTGCTGTCCACGCTTTGTAGCACGAACTTCTATTCGAAAATCTGCGCCGTGAACATGCTCTCGTAACCATGCTCGCATATTTTTTATTTCAGCACGAGTTTTATGCAGGGTTTTGGTGTGAGGCCATTTGTTGGTATCCACCCAGTATGCTCTACACGGACGCATAACACCAAGTCAGCTTGAACTGTATAGCATCTTCTTGACGAGCAAAACTCCATGTGTAACTTTTAATAATTTGCCTACCCACTCCTCCATCTTCCCAACCACGCGTCGCCGGTGCTGTGAACTTGCCAAATTAATCCTTCACTAGAGGACAAGTTCTCTTGACACTATTTGTATATTTCATCATACACAGCGTCTGACAAGCGTAGATCAATCTCCCACATGACGAGTTAGCCTGCACATGCAACGAGAGTAGTTGCCATTACAGCAAACCATCCAACAACAAGACCCAAATTGGGATCTTTATAAACCATCACCGCGGTTGCTAGCCAAACACTTGCAACAGCTATACCACTTCCAATAGACATGCGATTATCACTATTATCCTCTATAGAAATTAGAATCAAGCTTGGGCGGGGGGTCCTCCTAATAGGCCTCTAATACCCTTCCGACATCTCAGTTGCCCAAGACCACATACGTGCCTACCCGTGGAAGATAAACGGGGAATATTCACCGCCTCTAAGCTTGATTCTCCAAAAGTATCTACACCTTCCTTTTGGTATTCACCCGGTTGTGTACACAACGGCGGCTGCCTGCTTGTGTGTGTTGCGTGTGTTGTTGGTTACAATTGTTATTAACCATCCCACTGTTAGGATCAACTCCTACGCAGGCTCCATATATTATATACCATAAAATTATATGGGAAGACCGTTACATAACACGCTCTCCGTTGTTTAACTCTAAGTAACACACATATATTAGCACAATTTTATTCGCTGTCAAACAAATAATTTAGACAAACCGTTTACGGGTGAGCCCAACCCTTTACAATGAACTGTCCACATGCTGCTGCAACTTCCTTACCAACAGATATTTGAACTTTTAGTCTTGGAATTTCTTTTGCAAGCTTGGCAATAATAGCATTGAACTTGGGAGACTCGTCAAACGGTGTGTAACTACAGGAATTATATCGTAGTATGCGCAGTTCGTGATGTTTACGATGCTGCATGAATTCAAGCAACGCATCAACACTGGCATCTGAATCATTTTGACCCTCCATGAACATGTAATGGAATATAACATTACAATTGGATCTATGGTAAAACTCGTCAATTTGACTCACAGCCTTGTTCAACGATAATGCATTGGGAATCATTTGATCTCGTTCGTTCTGTTGTGCTGAATGCAGCGAATAAAACAACCTAAGCCGCGATCTATTGTTGCCCATTGTATATGCATTAGACGCATGCACATCTTTGGTATTGAGAGGGTTAAGCGCATACTGTCCCAAGTCTCGATCAAGCTGTGTAAACTGGTCTATCCAACTGCTGGATGTGGCTTTAGACATGACCGTTGCTATATCAACACCATCCAAACCCAACGTATAATTATGTGCCAGCATCCAGTCTAACATTTTAATGGTTTGACTGCGAGTTCGTTCAGGATGTATCATGTGATCCTCGCCCATGCCCATCCAACAGATTTTGGCAAATCTGTCTCGATTGCTGGGGTTGTCAATCAACTCCTGTTCAACAGCTTCTTGCAAATTTTTCAATAGTTGCTGTTCTGCAATTTTACCATAAGCACTGTTCTTAATGGTCAAATAACAAAAATTGCAGTTCATAAAACAACCAACACTTGACGACACAAACACAGTATACTTTTTGCGATCAATTGAATTGTTGTAAAATAATCCTGTAGCTGGATCAACAATAGTATCACAACTGCTCACACACTTGATACTGGTTTCGCTCAAATCATTGTGAATATACTTGCCTACTGTGTTGTCATCACTTCTAAATACTTCCATACTATCCTCTATTGTTTTCTACACTGGCATGACTGCCATTGGCAATTTGCATCATAGTGTCCATGCTGCCAATTGCTATCCATACTTCTAACGGAGCAATATTCAGCACATTGGCAGTGAATATTGCCGCATCCACAGCTGACATTTGAAATTTGCTGTCTCGACAAATCCTAACAAACAAACTTGTAATAGTGGCTCGATCCATAACATACCTCCATAATAGGCTGGGTTTTGCCGATAGTAGAAACGGTTAGGACACCGTGCTAACTATGACGGCAGAGCCGTCAGCAGAAATTTTTTGATATTAAACCATACTTTAATCACTACACTGCAACAAATTGATATTACCTTGGCGGCCCATCTAGATCAAGATCCACCAATCTAGGTTCATCTGCTATCACATACCAATCGGGCACTGAAGGCAAATTATTCTTGGCATTTTCAGCTTTTTGAAAGGCCAATGCTGCTGCCAAAGTTTCAAAGTTGCTGTTACCCCAATGACTACGTCCCCAACCTCTTTCCATTTCCCACTGTGTAACTCGGTATCGTGCGTTCATATCACTTGCTCCTTGCAACAACAATAGCAGGTGCGCATCTGCATGTCAACGCTTAAATTTAGGTGTAAACGTGTGTGGTACACCTGCACCAACAACAAATGATTCTGCACGCACATAGTTGAGGATCTCAAAGTAACCATTCCAAGGTATACTGGTAGTGAATGGCGTACCATCATCTAGAAAAATCTCAGCACTGAAGCCGTTAGCGTCAGACAAAATATTGGCATTAGCAGTGGCTTGCTGTTCACTACGATGTGCTGTAAAAAACTCACAACGGCGATCAGCATCGTGGCCCCAACTGCCGCCGTCGCCCCAAACAGCATACACTAACCACACAGTATCACCAGGCTTGACTACACCCTCTACACTAATACCATAATGGTCTTCACCCAGCACGACACCATTTACATAGTGAGTGGTTGATGTATCGCCACGATCCCAACTGTCGTCGCTGCTGGATTCACGTGTGGTCCAAGTATAACTGTCGTGCAATACTTTAAGTTTAGTTCTAATATTGGTCATTATCTCCACCCTGTTTGATCATGTTGCTCAAACCAATCATGCCATTTCAAACAGTGTTGAAATGCTGCGTCGCCATCCATATTTGTTTGAGCAAGTGCAGTGGACACACATGTTTTCATCCACCAAGATCGATATTGTTCTTTAATGTAGTACCTAGACATTATAGCATCTATATCATCACTGTCAATGTATATGGTGTAAAATCATTAATAAGTGTTGGCTTGTGACTTAACAGCAGCTACATGCTTGCAGGCACGATTGTGTGCTCCTGCTGGACAGGTACAACTCCAATGTCCAACACGATGAGACACTACATATTTGGCACCTTTGCTGCCATCCACAATCCATTCATGGTCTAGACGTGCTGGCGCTGTATCTGTGCTGGGTGTAGAATCTGTGCTGCCAACAGTGGCAATGCTGACAATGTTGTGTCGTGCAATTTGCCTTATAAACGCAGAGCCATCACCTGCTGTCATGCAAATATCGTCTGGGTTGCTCCAAGGAAACGGCTCGACCAATCGTCCACGATGAAGTGTAGTAGCAGGCCGCCACACCAACATGCCCATGAGGTTATTGCGAACCTCGACTATAATTTCGTCTCCAATCTGCATATGTGTTGTTCCTGCTATATGGTCCTAACATAACAGCAAGTGCAGTGCATGTCAACTGATATGTTGTTGACTTTGTTGATAATAGCGAAGAATTTCTTTAGCTCTGTGGTCTTGTGCGGTCTTTATCTTTTCCCAAAGAACACATAACGCTTGTGTAATGCACTTCATAACCTATCTCCATTGATAGGATATTTATATTGCACTGCACAATAGTTGTCAATCTTGTTCAATCGCTGTCTAGTAGCATCATCTCGAGCCAAAAGTCTCGTGCCCCGGGGAGTTATTGACCAGGTTGCACCACGTGTGTATGGCCATTGTTCTTGGCACCAAGACTCTACAGCGCAGAGCTGTGATCGCGGTATGTAGCTGACGTGAGGAAGTATGGCCACAGCACTACCTGTCAAGACAAACTTGACGTCCTGCGCGATTCATACGCGGAGTCAAGCCGCCCCGACCGTTGCTTAGGTATTGACAGCCTGTGAGGTTGTCTGTATACAAGCGCATGCCGCTGTGGTTCAGCAACAACAGACATTACCCACGATAACACAAGTAAAAACACCAGTGCCGCCCCAGCCATGGCCAGCGTGTGGCTGACCTTCATTAAAAATACCCCAACACTGCACCAAGGGGGAAAAGAAAGATCCCTACAGCACGCAGCGCTGTCATACCAGTCACAGGGTCATTGATGTGACTGACAATGGTAGTGATGTTCATCACCCACCCAATCACACCCAGCACAATCACTGCAACATACGCAATTCCAAACCCAGCAATAAAACGAGGCATAGTTATGTTCCTTTGTTTACTTTAGGCAAAGTAGCACATGCTGTGAGTAGATGTCAAGTGCTATGTTGATGCATAATGCGGCCATCTTGAGCGCGATATGCAAACAGCGCGGAGTCAAGCCCCAAGCTCTCGGCTACACCGCAATCAAAGGCTTTGACAAGATGGTCGGAGATGTCGTCTGCCGTGCAGGGACCGGTATCACGCATGCCCAGCAGCGAATAAAACTCACTGCTGGTGAGACGTCGTTGCACGCCGTAAACCAGTGTGAGGTTACTGCCATCTTGATCACTAGAGCTGTGAGAGAACCAACGATCTAAGACTAGGAACTCGCCCTCACTGCGTTCAACCACTGTGCTGCCAGGCAAACAGTTGTCGCCATTGAGCAGGATGTTTTCTAGAACGCAGCCTAAGCTGGGTTTATGGTTAATGGCCATTGATCACAGTCCTTTTGTATGTATGCACGTATACTAGCACACTTACACTCAGTGTCAACCGCTGAGATCCATTAACCGTCGTTTTTCTTCTACCATTGCTCGCATCTTGGCTTTGGCAGCACATGCACTGGGCTGCGCTGCCACAATGTCCTGCTGCTCTACGCCATCAATCACTAGGGTGAAGGTCCACCTACCATCTGGCAGCGGGCGAACAGTGCCTGGGTTAATGCTGATATTCCTCACAGTGTTGCTCCTTGCTTGCTGCCATATACTAGCAGGATTGCTGTGCGTGTCAACGGCATAATTAGTTATGATATCAAATTGATCAATTGGCGGATGTGAGCAATCGTGCTATCAAAATCACGATATAAGCCCACACCAACCACCACATCAATCACAGAAGCCACAGCGGTGGCTGCTAGAAACAACCTCCACAACATCAATCTACCCAGTCGAGCGGGCTTGAGTTCATTCTCTCCCAAGACCCTTGAGCAATGTCTCGGCGGTCGCACAGTTGATCGATCAACTGTGCCACCACAAGACAGGGCGGAACCATTGCAATTACCAGCAGCAGGTTAAGCCATTCTTGCATATTACTACTCCTTGCTCGCCCGTGCATAATAGCACACGCACGGGCAGTGTCAAGTGCTATCAGTCGTGTTTGTACTCGTCGACGTCAATACCCGCAGGCGTAACAGTGATCTTGCAATGATCGCCAAACATCTCCAGCAGCAGGTCGTCGGCTTGGCTCAAACTGTTTGCAACGTCTTTCAGCAGGGGATACTTTTTAGCACCTTCGCCCCAGCCCACGTCAATGGCTTCGTAGAAGTCTTCATCGCTGTCAATTGTGTCGTCATACGCATACATGTCGTTGACATTGAACACGCAGGGATCACCATCGTTGAAGTAAGGTGTATACTGCGTCCACACCAGCTTGGTTAGATTGGGATACTCAGCGAACACAGCCTTGAATGCTGTCTTCAGCTCATTTCTAAACCTAACGCTCATGTCTTCCTTGAGACGCTTGAGCTCTCTGTTGTAGTTGGTAACAACGTCGTTGAGGTTCATTTCGGTTGACATATTTTCCCTTTCAGTCTACAAATGAAATGTGTTGTATTTTCTTAGTCTTGGCATGGCCTGGTCCGCACATCCAATCTTCAATAGGCAAGTTCTTCAGCCACTTCTCCATGCTGGGAATGTCGCCCATGTCTTGGATCACATGATCCTCAGCAACGTCGCGCACACTAACACGCTTGCCATCACTGTTGACAATATAGTCGCCAAACACTCGCTCCACAATGAAAATACCAAAGCTTGAATGCAGGATGGCACGGTGTCTAACATCGGCCATGCAGCTCTTGCTGGTGTCAAAGAAGTTGTGGATTGGCATGTAGTCTTCCACAACACCGCCGAACTTTTTAACAGAAATCGCAGCGTGATGCAAGGGTTTCATGCAGCAATCTCCTGCCACACGCCGTTTTTGATGGTGTGGTAATAGCTGGGATCGTCGACCCGAGGCTGCTGGATTCTACCAGCAGCACGCAGCAGCTGAACAATTTTGCGAGCCCTGCTGGGGCTCCACCACCAATAGCTTACGCTGTATTGCTGCATAACCTGATTCCACTCGCCCTCGTTGCGAGCAGCGGTGTTGGTGCGGATCAATGCCACATCCTCAACGTTGACTTTGCCGTCTAGTATGTCGGCAACGCACACGCTAAGTGAAAGCCCCATCTTCATATCAACAGCTCCTTGCTCTATGTCTGCACTATAGCATGTTTACAGGAACTGTCAACATGTTTAGGAGACCAAAAGATGTAGCTGGAAGGAATCCGCTCGTTGCGGCCCTAACAACTAATTCCCCTGACAAGGCTCTCGTTTCCTGCTCAATGCAGTGTCAGCTACAGAACAGCAGTTATCGAGACTTTATATCACCCTTTTGGTCACCCAAACACGTCAACCCTTTAGCTAGCGCGAGAGGACTCCAGCATTAACCCTAATCGCCTTGCTCGTCTTACCCTGCCTTCTTTGAAGGACTAGCTAGTTTCGTTGTCTACACCTGCACATTAGCACATGTGTAGGCAGTGTCAACCCTTTTTCGTGCCTCGCACAATGCTTCCAAGCTCGCTGCTGTTGACACGGGTAGCATCGCACAACCACGCGTCGATAGCAAAGACTTCAAGCGCACGCCGGATAAACAGCTTCTGCCGGAGATCGTCATGCCAGCTCACACTGTTCTCAACGCCAACCGTGTCAATGATGCAGTCAAGCTCGCGCTCACCGTCCTCACTCACTAGTGATGGTGTGATGCCAAGGCTGAGGCTGCCCATGGCACAGTGATACTCGATCTCATGCCCAGGAAACTCCGCCGTCATTTGATCGAGGATCTCGCCAATCTTGGCACGGACATGATCTTCAAGCTGCTGGGCAACGCCGTCGAGCCGTTCCTGTAGCTGGAGCATGCGGCGGCTGGGTTGGAATTCAAACATAGTAACTCCTTGCCCTACACAGATACACTAGCATCTGTGTAGGCCTGTGTCAATCGGTCAAACAGTGTGAGATTTGATCTCTCACACCATCGACACAGAAAGGTCGCGACCTTTAATGGCTGCTAACCCAGCGTTGGTCACTATGTTGGCAACCTCTGTTGCACGTCCTTCGTAAGTGATCGCTCCGTTGTCAATGCTAACCCGTAGCATTGCATCGTCTCGCCCGGTCTCTCTGATGGAGAACCCTACTATTAGTCCTATGGCCTGCTTCTTGCTGTTGATGATCATGTGCATAATTGCCTTTCAGTGATTGTGCTGCTAGGTAATTATGCACACCATCGCATGGTAGTCAATCAACAGCTTCAATTGTGATACTAACGCGGCGGCCGATCATCAAACGCATCAGATCATGAGCCCCGCTCTCGTCCCAGCTCTGCACGCGGACAAACAAGCATTGCCGGTCAGCATCGTCAAACTCAGCAATCATTGCCTGCCCACCGTCTTCCACTTAGACAGGAACCTCGTGCTCGGCCAAGCGACGATAGCGGCCAGCTTCATCGCGTTCCATCTTGGGTTCACCATAGAACACAATCTTCATGTCACTCACTCCTTGCTCTACACCCATACACTAGCACGGGTGTAGAGAAGTGTCAACCAAAAATCACACGCAATTTTGGTTCATAGCCAACCAAAGCCGCTTGGGGCGAATGTCAGCAATCGCCACCTTGCCGCGTGCAACATAGCGTGCGGTGCTGTCACGGGCGTGTTCTCGGCTACGCTCTCGGTTGCAAAGCCGCCAAGCAGTGCCGGTAGGGATTGACAGCCGGATGGCAATATCCGCATAAATCCAACCTTTGGCACGCAGTGCGTTCGCTTGCGCTTCAATCTTGGCCGGCGTCTTGGCATTGGGAATGCCAGTAAAAGTGCGGACGGCAGTGCCCTTGGCAGCATGGTATGCAGTGCTAAGGCTCATGTTGAGTTGGTTGGCAATGGTTTGGTAGGCGAGGCCCTTGGCCCGGAGCTTCTTGGCAGAAACAACATGTTTTGCGGTAACGTTCATGGTCTTATCCTTTGCTTGTTTTTACATGTGTATACTAGCACATCAGCGTGCTGTGTCAACCGTTATTTGGCTCTTTAGCTACCCGCTTCAAATTTGGACTTGAGGCGTAGGTATTCCTGGTATTCCGAATCGCATTGGCGTGCAATTTGATCGTATTCGTTGCCCAACGGTGCAACACGCAGCGACAGGTAAAGCCCACTAACCACATGCCAGCTATAGCTCACCTTATTGGCGAGCGCAGGAAACCGCTGCTTGAACAGCTCAACAAACGCCTCCGCACGCGACACTGCATCTGGATGCCTGGCCAGCGCATTGGCCACGGTGCCGCCACGCTGCGGTGCCCACGGGATGCTCAGTTGATGCGTGCCATCCTTGAGGTTGGCAGTGGAATAGATGCGTCGCTTGCAGTCGTTGCGGATCCAGTCCATGTATGCTTTACGAACAGCGTTGCTTATCCACTTGCTCCGTTGTCTACCAGTGCATAATAACACATGCACAGGCAGTGTCAACCGAAATTTGTCACACCAGGCGGAAATTCTGGCCGAGGAACGCAAGCACGGTTCCGTATCCGTGCTCATCTACCAGCTGCGAGACCAGCTGATCAGCAACGCGATCGTTGCCACAGAGGATCAGTCGGTCGGCATCGATGCAGGTCTCAATAGCAGTTTCGTTGTCCATCTCCTCTTCGATGTCTTCCATCCCTTGCATGAGGTCCGGTGCGATGCTGTTCCATGTGGTCATGATTGGCCTGCGCAGCCGTTCGATGATGGCAGTATCCAGTGCGGGCATGTGTTGTGCTCCTTGCTTGCCCGTGCATATTAGCACATGCACGGGCAGTGTCAACCTTTTTTGAGGAACTTGACAAGAACCGTGCTTTGTGCTGTGATTAGTGTTGTGTTTTGCATGTCTGTCACTCCTCAAAATATGCAAGGCGAAACTTGGTTCCCACTTGCTCGATGCTGACGGTCACGTAGTGCGGCCATTCCAGGAACAGGTTGAGCTCGTCCATGGTGCCAAAGTCTTTGTATAGCATTGCCGCCTTGCTCCGTTGTCTACACCAGCACATTGGCACTGGTGTAGACCCGTGTCAACTGTTTTTTGTTAGGCAGCCGCCGCTGCCCGCTTCGCAGCACGCGCCGCCGTCATGCGTGCAACAAACGCTGCCTTCTTCGCAGCAGCCTCCTCAAGGAACGCAGCGTGCGCCTGCACGTGGGCGTCCTGCTGCTCAGCAGCAGCAACCTCCTCCACCTGCTTGCGCTCGGGCACGTAGCCCTCCTGCCGCCCGTTCAGCCCCCGCCGCTGCCCCTGTGGCAGCAGAGCTGCAATGCCCTGTGCCTTGAGGAACGCCACAGCGTCCTTCAGCGTCATCGGACGCGGAAGCGTAACAAAGTTCACATTGTCGTGCCCACCACGCACCAGCGTTGCAGTGCGGGACTTTGCAGCACCGTTTGCAAAGCGGTACGTGTTCTCACCCTGGAACAGGGAAGTGCCAGCAATGGTGTAGGTCTTTTCAACAAACATTGTAGTAGCTCCTTGTTTTGCGCTGTTGTCCATGTCCGTATAATAACATGTCTCTTCACAGCGTCAACAGAAAAAATGAGGAAAATCCACCAAAATCTTTCATCACATATCTGCAACAAACAAGATAGATTTCGGCATACCTCCAGCCATGTTGCTGTCATGCACGTATAATAGCACATGCTATAGAACTGTCAACAGAAAAAATTTAGGGCTACAGCGGGCTTGGGCTCAAGCTATAGCATGACAGTGGGGGAAACTCTTCCCCCACTGTACGGGCATCGTAGGGCATGCTAGTCGTTGAAAATCACACACCGTACATCAACTTCGTCGCTGACGTATTCGTGTGCAAGCAAATCTCCGTCCCCCGCACAGCCGCTGGCAGCCGCCGTAACCCGAGCAGACCGATCTTCAAGTAGCGCTTCGGCAATGCCGCGCCGGCCTGCCGGCAGATGTCCAGCCATAACGGCGCCAATCCGTTGGGATCGCTGGCCAAGCCGGCCCCATCCACGAATGGCTGCGTCAGCGCCAACATACGCCAGTACTCAGCATGAGCATCGCGAGAGGGTGCCAGAGAATACCCCGAACTCCACTCGTTCCAGACCACGTACTGGCGGCGCAGCACGGCGGCAGCGTCGGTCACTTCCAGAAAAGCGACAATCTCGAACGCCTCGCAGATTTCCGCTATCCAATGCTGCAACGCCGGCAGATCGGCGGGTGGTGCCTCGCGCCGCCGTTGTTCCAGCCAGCCCAGGATGGCCTCGCCGAGCAGCATTCGGACAGGATCATCGGATGGCAGCGGGCCGAACAGCATGCGCGCGGCATCCGGCGGATCGGCCCGTTCGTAGGGGGGAATTCGCGCATAGCCCGCCAGCAGATCGCCGAACGCCGCGACCGGGTCACGCGCGAACGTGTCCAGCCACGCATGGCGCGACGGTGCCGCGCCTATTCCGGGGAGTGCCATCTACGGCATCTCCTCACCGAAGTCATAGCGGTCCGAGGCCAGCTGCAGGGCGAGCAAATGATGATTGCGCAACTCCTTCAGGTTGGGTTCGCCAAGCGGCCTGCGGATCAGGCCGAGCTTCACGATATGCGCCCGGCGGTAAGTTAAGCGGAAATGCAGCATCTCCGCCAGTAGTTGGTCATCGCTTCCCATCGGCGTCAACGGCATTGCTCGGCCGTATGCCAATTCCTTGGGCGCCGGGAAGAACCAGGGCCAGGGACCACAGTCCAAAACGGTCGGGGCGGCGAATGGTTGGGTGCACCCCTGGCTGCTGGCCTCGGCGATCACCTCCCGGACGGAGTACTCCATCAGCGCCACCGGGATCGGGTGGTCGACCGGGTCACGTAGACGTCCGAGCGCAGCGTGCGACCAACGAAGGTGCAGCAGCCCGTATCGCAGTCGTGCGCGAAGCGCGGAGTGTTCATAGCGTACCTCGTTGTGTTGTTGTCCATACACACAACATAGCAAGGCTTGGGCCGTGCGTCAACCAGAAAATAGCCTCAACGGCGATAATATCCATACGGGCCGTGCATGTGATAAGGAGTGTAGACCACACACCCAGAAAGGCTGCATGCGATTAGAATCAACGCTATCAGTTTCATTGTTCCTACTCCCGTGTCAAGTGAAAAGTCGCTGGGCGATGGTGCCAAGGCCTATCCCTTATTCAGGGCCCAGATGGGTAGCCTGGAGCTGCACAGATCCCAGGATCTGCCGCCTTTCCCTTGGTCTTTTCTCGCCGTGTACCACCAGCGACAGTGGTCTCTTTTACGCCCACATCTCTTCGTCTCGTTTAATGCTAGCACGCACGTTGTCTGTCCAAGTCCAGTACTGGCCGGCACGGTCCCACTCATACACTCCCAGCCACCAGTTTACCAACTGGTCAACTGTATAGTTGACCATGTGCCTACCACGCACGCCATACACGTCCTTGTGGCTCTCCTGGCAAGTTTCGTACAATTCCCGCTGGGACATGTTGCGGAGGTTGGTTTCGGCTTCAGCAGCAGTGAGGATCTTCGTCATGTGCGCTAGCTCCTTGCTCTATGTAGACATAATAGCATGTCTGCTGCTGAAGTCAATTGAAAAAATACACACCACAGACAATTATCACTGCCCACATGGGAATGGCCAATAGAAGCCCCGTGACAATGCCTCGAGCTGCGGTAAGGTCGTCTTGCTCGTTGCACATTACACGTCTACCTGACACCCAATTACAATTATTGCTACACCAATACCAATCATATACTTACCTAGGTATGACACCTCAGGGTGGCCAATTCCCATCAGCATCGCCCCGCTCCACACCAGCGCACATGCTCCCATGGCCGCGCCGGTCAACGCCCACCATACGATTCGCCTGGTCCTACGCCACTCCCTGCGAATGGCCAGCGACTCTAAATAAAGTTCGGCCGGTGTCATGCTGTCGTACTCCTTGCCTTCAAGGTCAACATAACATGCTTCATTGGTACTGTCAACCATTATCAAGCCCATACAGGTCATTGAGTTGTTGGTCAACTTCCTCAGCAGTGAGACCCAGTGCCTGCACCTGCGGCTGGGCAGCAATCCACGCACTCACTTCCAAATCAGTGCAGCGTGCATCGAGCGTGCCGCGGGCATCTTCTTCCAAATCTGCCAACATAGCAACAACAGGATCGTCTGTCGCAAACTGCATCTTACTACTCCTTGCCTGCCCGTGCATAATAACACATGCACGGGCAGTGTCAAGTGATTTTAGGCAGCAAGAAGCTGCTCAACCAGCTTGACAGCGTGCTTGTTGAAGCCGCCAATGTGCCACTCGTATGAGCCTCGCCGGCAGCGCAAGCCCTCTTCCTTCCAGTCATAAATCGTTGCAACAGTGCGGGTGCCGTCGGGCTCCTTGAACTGAATGCACCACTCAGTGCCGACTTTGTAGCCGCCGCCCTCGCCGTTCTGCGGGCCAAGGATCTTGACAATGTCCTCGTATCGTGCGTTGATATAGCCCTGCAGGCTGGTACCATTGCCGCCCTTGATCAACTTGACATCGGTCATGCCAGACTTCACTCCAACTGGCTTGTTAGACACAACAAACTCGTTCATCTTGCGCACTCCTTGCTTGCAGACGCATATTAGCACATGCTTGGATTGTGTCAACCATTACCAATCAGTTTTATGCGGAGCGCCCTCGGGGTTGGTGCGATCCCAGTGGTGACGTGCCATGACGCTACAGTCCATCATTGATGTGCCGCTTTGTCCAGTGTAGGTTTCTCGTTCAACTACGTTACCCTTGCAGTCATATACAACAAGGATATACGTGCCCCAAGGCAGATTAACGGGTTCGTTGGACATTGTCTAGCTCCTTGCTTGCAGGGCTATTATAGCACAACGATGCAGCAACGCAAGCATTATCTGCTCACGTTGCTGCGTTTTTATTACGCTGCTTTTTCCATCAGCTTGACGACTTGCGTGGCAATTTTATACTCCACCCGGGCCGCATTGGACAGTTGCTTGAGCTTGTCAACAGCAGCGTCCAGTTTTTGTTCGTTTGTGGTGTGCAACGGCAGCTCAACGTAATGAGTCGCGTTGTTAACGGTAACAGCGGCGTGGTCCCCTGCAACAATGCGGATAGCACGTGGCGTGTTGCTGTAAGGGCTGCACACAACGCTAGCTTTGACATACAGTGTGCTAGCGGGAGTAGTTTTGAACTGCATAGTGCGCTCCGTTGTGTTGTTCACATGCGTATATTAGCACAACATCGATGCAATGCAAGCAAAAAGTGCAGCACGCAAGCGTTTCTTTTTGCTTGCGTGCTGCACTCGTTTTCTGCTACGCTGCTATGTAGCCCCAGCAGTTTTCGGGGTCAACCCACGCAACATACTTGCCCTCGCGCTTAAACACATACACTGGAAAGCCAGTGTCGTCTTCTTCATCGTGCTCAACTTGAGCAGCAAAATTCGCTAACCGATCTTCCAGATCGTCTCCTGCAATGTTGTGAACGTTTGGATCGTTACCGTTCAGAAACACGTCGCGGTCGTCGTCCATGTCTGGACCCCAACCATTCGCGTTCATCTCATTCACACGTTCGACATCGTATTCGATGCCCGAAGCAGTCATGGCTTGCATGTGTTATCTCGCTTTGCTGCATGTTGCTCGCATGCACAACGCTGCGCACATTGCGCACGCTATGCGCTTGCGCTGTGTGCGCTTGCGTGTAGCTGCTTGCTGTGTGTGCGTTGCTGTGCATGTGCTGTTTGTAGCATAGCACGCAGCAAACGCAAGCGCAAAATGCACTAGCAAGCAAAAAAAACAGCACATACACGCTAAGCGCGTTTTAAGCGTGCTACAAGCGTTTGCGCTGTTAGCATGTGCTGCACTAGCTGCTAGCGTTGCAACGTGCTGTAGCACGCTTAAAATAGCTTGTAAGCAGCATGTGCTAGCTAGCAGCACACGCGCAAAACACATGCAAGCATGCGTGTCTAGCGTTATTTTTGCGTGGCAGCTATGTGCAGTTTTTGCTTGCATTGTGCAGTGGGTGTGCTATTATACGGACATGGAGCAGCAACTAGCAGGGGCCGAAACCTGAC
>Ga0209777_10004950_pt1 | contig 15569 bp, 14 predicted proteins | sample FrelakmetHBP12HB_FD_187147 | JGI IMG/M metagenome (GOLD analysis project Ga0209777, IMG submission 187147) | Freshwater lake sediment microbial communities from the University of Notre Dame, USA, for methane emissions studies -HBP12 HB (SPAdes)... | ecosystem: Environmental > Aquatic >... | reverse complement strand
GGCTATGCGCAGTGACCTTGGCATCCTGATGGGACGGCACAGCACGCTTAATTCCTATTTAGAGTTGATCTTGCTTACATTAACAGGCCGCATAGGAGCCAAAGGGGGCAATGTCTTTTTGGGTCACCTGATGCCAATGGGATCCCATACGCCGGAGGAAGATCCAAAGACATGGAAGACAGTCATGACAAATATTCCTCTGATTATGGGGGTCTTCCCGCCCAACGTGTTGCCGGAAGAGATCGATAACGACCACCCTCAACGCATTCGCGGCCTGATTGTCAGTGGCTCAAATCCCTTGCGTTCTTACGCTGACACAAGGGCCTATGAGAAAGCTTTTGCAAAGCTGGATCTCCTGGTAACGATCGAGGTGGCCATGAGCGAAACGGCTGTTCTATCCCATTATGTCCTGCCAGCCAGGTCAGGCTATGAGAAATGGGACGGCACATTTTTCCAATTGGGATACCCCGCCTACTACTTCGATATGCGCCGTCCTGTGGTGCAGTCGGATGGAGAGCAGGTGGAAGAAGCGACCATCTTCGTGGAGCTTGCTCAAAGATTGGGAATGATCCCGGATTACCCATCCAAGCTTCGAGAACTGGCCAAGGACCGACTAGGTTTTGGCCTTGCGCTGATGGAATATATTCGTGCTAATCCAAAGGTAGAGCCGTGGTTGCCTTACATTTTGGCGAAGACCCTTGGGGAGGAATTAGGATCTAAAAATCTATCTACCCTCTGGGGACTACTGGCGCGATTTCCGATGATGCATCAAGAGGATGTTGCCCGCGCCGGTTACAAGGTGGGACCTCTCACAGGAGAAGAAATATTTAGAAAGATCCTGAACACACCAGGGGGCGTTAAGATCGGAATGGTAGACCCGGAAAACAACCTTTCCATTCTGAAGACCCCTGACAAGAAAATCCACATCCATTTCCCTGAGATAGAGTCGTGGGTCAAGGAAGTAACCCCTGCAGCCGAGGAGACCCAACTCGTGAGCAAGGACTATCCTATGGTGCTTATGTCCGGAAACCATATGGAGATGGTGGCCAATACCATCATGCGTGACCCTGCCTGGAATGAGGGGAGACGACCTTGCACCATGCGAATGAACCCAAAGGATGCAGAGGAGTTAGGAATCAGCGATGGAGACCTTGCCCTTATCGAGACAGAAGCAGGGTCTGCCAGGATCGAAACTGAAGTAACAGATAGCTCGTACCAGGGTCAGGTGGTCATCCCTCATGGCTTCGGGCTCGTTCACGGCGGAGAGGCACATGGAGTCAATGTTAACCAGCTGGCTCCAGCGAAACACCGAGATCGTCTAGCAGCCACACCATTGCATCGTTATATACCCTGTCGGGTGCGCAGGGCTTGATATTTAGTAACAACCCATAGCCTCACCTCTACAAATGAAAGAGGAGGAATTCCATGCCGAATAGTTTATCCTTTGAAATGGAGAAAGACCTTCTGATAAAAGGTTGGATGTCACACGATGCCAGGTGGTTTATGGCAGTCACACAACATTTTGGCATCGATGCGGCGAACCGATTGAATCAAATGGTGTGCCGGGAATTAGGCCAAGTGGAAATGAAGCGGTTCATGAAAACTTTAGCCTTATCGCAACCGAAAGATTTAGGAGAATACCTTACTTTCAACAAGGCAGCCTTTGCACTCTATGGTTCTGGTCTCGCCGAATATGACATCAAGGCCCTCGATCATCGATCGTATGAAATACATTTGAAAAGATGTTTCGCTTATGAAAATATTGTGAGGGCAGGGATCAAGGATCAATATGAATGCGGAATTCTTGCAAGGATTCAAGGTTGGATCGACGCCCAGGAATTAAAACATGAACTTGCTCCACCATTGGGTAAATGTATGATGGTTTTTGGAAAAGAATGTCGTTATACGATCACACTTCGTTTCCATTAGTTTTTACTGATATTGATTTTGAAGGGGATATTTTGATGGAAAAGTATATCCGGTTGGCAAAAGAATTAGGAATGGTCAATGCAATGATCATTTCACCAAACGAAATCTGTTTTGATATTCGAGCGATTCTGAAATGTCGATGGGGCTGTGAAGATTTCTTTCCGGAAAACTTAAGATGTCATACCAGAGATACGACCTATCAGGAACGAGTGGAGATGATCAAGAGATACAATCATATTCTGCTCGTCCATTCGAATGATGCCAGAACATTGAGTGGGGCCGTTCTTGAAATCGAAAGGACTGCTTTCCTCGATGGATACTATTTTGCGTTTGCAATTCGATTCTGCAATTTGTGTAAGGCTTGCGCCGTTAAAGAAGGTCATCCTTGCCCGACCCCGGATAAGGTTAGACCTTGTGATCAAAGCTTTGGCATTGATGTTTACAAAACCGTGCGAAACGTAGGACTACCCTGTGAAGTTCTTCAAAGTAAAGAGGGCATCCAAAATCGATATGGTTTTGTGCTAATTGATTAAATATTCTTATTCATATCAGGGTTCGTAAAGCGGTGTAACCTTTCGGGGGTCTTTTCCGTCTTATATATAAAAAATAAAAGGAGGACCTGACCATGGACGAAAAGACGAGGCTTTTAATTTGTTTGGGAGCAGCCACCGCAGCGAACTGCATCCCTTGTTTCGAGCACTATTTCGGAAAGGCAAAAGCAGGAGTTGTTAAAAATGAGGAAATTCAGGAAGCTGTCGATCTTGCCAGTCAGGTCAAGAAAGGCGCCCATCTTGCCATAAAGAATTGTATCAATGGTCTCATGGGTGAAGTAAAGGAGTATGATCTGCCCTGTGATAGGCAAACCAGCAAATCATGTTGCGGGTAAGTATCATAAGACTCCTAAAAACCTCCCCTCCCTTGGCGGGAGGGGAGAAAGGGGAGGGGGAATTAAGGCTTCTTTTTTCACCCCCACCCTCACCCTCCCCCGTCGAAGGGGGAGGGGAATAACTGGGAAAATTAAAACTATTTTTGGTTAGGATTTAAAGATGGAATTTTGGGATATCTATGATCAATACTACGTTAAGGTTAGAAGATTTATCCTGACCCTTGTTAAGGATGAATGGGTGGCGGATGACCTCATCCAGGAAACGTTTTTAAAAATTCAAAATAATCTAAAAAGCCTAAAAGATCCCTCCAAATTGTCCTCTTGGATATTTCGCATCGCCTATAACCTGTGCCAAGACCATTTCCGCCAGTTGAAGAGATCGCGTAAAGAAGAAAGAATTGACCAGGAGGGGATGGAAGAATTTAAAGAAGCTCTAATTCAAAAAGGACTGGATATTCAAAAAGAATTGGAACAACGCCAGATGGGAGAATGTGTTCAGGACCAGATCAACCTTTTACCAGAATCGCTGCGAACGGTCCTTGTCCTTTTTGACATCATGGAGTTCAACCATCAGGAGATTGCCGATATCTTAGGAATAACGGTAAAGAATGTAAAAGTGAGGCTTCACAGAGCTCGAAAAAAGCTAAGACCCATCCTGGAAAAAAAGTGCAGCTTTGAGAGAGATGAAAGAAATGTATTGGTATGCTTACCGATTGAAGAAGGACCGATGGAAGAAAAAAGTGGAAACGGGCCTAGAGAATGCAAATAATAAAACAAAAGTCCGACCCAGAACTTCTCAAGCTGGTTAGAGCCACGAATGACTTTGCTCTGGCTGATGGTGCTTTGCCACGGAAGATTAAATTCCTCATCGCCATGGCTTTGGATGCATCGGAGGGAGCTGTCGAAGGTGTAAAGTCACTGGTCGAACAAGCGATGAAAGCAGGTGCCACCAGAGAAGAGATCGTCGAGACATTGAGGGTCGCTCAATACATCTGCGGTGTAGGAAGTGTCTACACAGCCGCCCGCGCATTTAAAGACTTATTCGTCCAGGACACTATTTGATTTGACAGACACCGTCAAAGTAAGTCGGATTGAAAACTACAGTAGAGTAGAGAGCTGGCGTAGTGGCTGAAGGCTCTATCTCCAGCTCCCCCTCATCAAACCGTACGTTCGGTTTTCCCGAATACGGCTTTCCGATCATCTTCTTCCAGTGGCTTTCGCAGTTTGCTCCTGCTTGGTCTTCTGGTATAGTTTCCTCTGAAGTTCCCGGATCTTTTCTGGAGTTCCCAGCCTTAACGGCAATCTCCTTCCTTCCCCTCTTCAGAAACACGATGAAAGCATTGCCCCTTCCCTCTCTCAAGGTTATGCTCTTCTTGAGATATATGCGGTACTATGGGCAACTCCGACTCCCTTGCCGACCCGGTAAAATTTCGTCTCCTTATATCTACCGGTTGCCCTCCTGTTGAGCATCGACAAGGGCCTCCCGTGTTCATTGTCGTATGGCTTCCCCTGCGTGTCACCCTTGTTACCCCGGGAGTCCATCTATCGGTTGTGGCAGTTTTCGTTAGGATAGATGCTCCGGTCTTCCCCAATGTAGGAGAGGGTCGACAACTCCATTGTGAATTTCGAGGCTACATCCAGGTTTGCTTGCGCTGCGACCCGCAGGTTTGCTCAGCTCCCTTACGGAGCCTTCGTCAGGAAACTTAGTGCTTCAGGTTACCCTTTACACCTCCCTCAAGCTACGTGGGCGAACTACCGAACTCCCACGGTCGGACTTTAACCGACAAGTCATACGTTTTACACGGCATGCCCTACTACTCTTCACTCTAAGATGCCCATGGGAGGTAACGATTACTGATTGAAATGTGCATAATTAAAAGAGAAGGAACAGGGTGTGATCAACTACCCGCTACTTCAAGTTCAATTTGTACAGGAATCATCACCCAAGATAAAGGGGAACGACAAAACCAAATTTAAGAACGTAATTTTTTAATCCACCTATGAATTTCCTCATGGTAGATATAAAAGACTAACATTACCAGTGCGGATACCCCTAACAGGATTAAAAACAGCTTATATTGGTGATCGAAGGCCTTTGCGCCCTGGGGCGTTGCCATCAATGTCCCGGGTATCCTTCCAAAGAGATTTTTTGATGAACCTTTAGGCAAAGATGGGAAGACGATCCGAAGAGAAGACCTTCAAAAAATGCTTCAAGATTATTATGCTCTTAGGGGCTGGAGTTCTGAGGGGATTCCGAGGAACAAAATACTATGAATATCCTGAAATATTAAATGTACCAAGATGGATGCTCCTCCAATTCCTTGATAAAATCTTCAATTAAGCTTTCCAGATTGTATTTGACTTTCCAATTCCATTCTGTGACCGCTGGTGTCTCGTCCCATCGAACGCCTTGATGCATCTTCTGAAAGGCCATGGCTAATGGATCGGGATTGAAGCTTATTTTTGCATGAGGTATAAAACGAAGGATGGCATTCTTAAGTTCAATGGCTGTGGGCATGGGTTTGATACCGGCAAGATTATAATTTATTGTTTTAATCTGGTTCGCTGGTGCCTTAGAAACTTCTAAGAAAGACCTTGCAGCATCTTTGAAATAAAGGATAGGGGCTGCGGTTTCTGGTGTGACAAAGATCTCATACGGTTCACCGAAGAAAGTCTTTTCAATGGCCCATGAATTATATACGGAGACATGCTTCGTCTTAGCACCAGGACCGACGACAGCAGGTAACCTAACAGACCGGAAATCAATACCGTATTTTCGATTGTAATATCGTCCCAACAGTTCTCCAAAGAGTTTACCGCACCCATAAATAGTAAAGGGACGTTGCAAAGTCCGATCGTCGATAACAGTAAGACCTTCCAGATCTAAACCAAAAGTTCCATTGGTGCTTGCATATATGACTTGTTTCACATCAAATAGGCGAGCTCCTTCCAACACATTGTAGGTTCCCACAATATTAGTTAAGAACGAGGCCTGGGGGTTCTGTTCGGACGGAATGGAAAGCATACCACCGAGGTGGAAGATGGTCTTGGGTTGGCATCCCTGGATAGCCGAAAGAACCTCCCCCATGTTTCCAAGAGTCCCTTGGAAATGCCTCCACCTCTTTCCGTAAAGCTCAAGTAAAGGAGAAGTAGATTTAATATCGAAGGTCGCTATCTCCTCGCCCGTTTCAAGCAGTTCGTTCGTTAAAGTGCTGCCGATAAACCCCGTCCCTCCGGTGACAAGATCCATCATCTCCTCCTTATAACAAATAACCAATGATCAAGCGCCAAGTTCCAAATAATAACCAGTATCCAAGTTCCAATAACTAAAGAAGTTCCGATTATTTGGTCACTGGAATGTGATTCCCGAACCTATCAGGAACAGATTTGGAGTTTGGAATTTGGTTGTTGGAATTTCAGATAAAGTTTGTTTGCTCCTTACCTTTTAATTTCAGGATGTGGCGAGCCTCCTGAGGGGTGGTGGGTTCTAGATCGATCTCTTTGAGGATATGAACCATCTTCTCCACCATTTCGCTGTTGCTCTTGGCCAATCTCCATTTTGAGAGATAAAGATTATCCTCCATGCCTATTCGAACGTTCCCACCCATGATCGCCCCAACTGTGCACAGGTTGAACTCGTGACGACCTGTGGGGAGGACGGACCAGAGATAATCCTTACCAAAAAGTTTGTCGGCTGTGTTCTTCATAAACACCAAATTCTCGACGGACGGTTGAATAGCCCCCATAATTCCTAAGATCAACTGTAGCCAGAAAGGTGAATCAATCACGCCCTTATCTGCCCAATAGGCAGTATTATAGAGATGGCCTACATCATAACATTCCAGTTCGGGTTTGGTTCTGTTATCCTGCATGATTTTAAATATTCGTTCTTGATCATAAAATGTATTTTTGAAGATATTGTCCTTAGACCGCTCTAAATAGTCTTTTTCCCAACCCCATTTGTATTCTTGGATTTTATCCATCATAGGAAAAAGACCAAAGTTAATTGACCCCATGTTAATTGATGCCAACTCGGGTTTAAACTTTTTGACAGCCACCATTCGTTCTTCAGGGGTCATGGTGGGGGCACCACCAGTGGTGATGCAAATGATCACGTCGCTCTTACGATGTACTTCCTGACAAAATTCCTGAAAAAGGCTCAGATCCATCGTAGGTTCTCCCGTCTCGGGATCTCGGGCGTGAAGATGAACTGAGCTGGCTCCGGCCTTTGCGGCAGCAATGGCTTCCTGGGCGATTTGTTCTGGAGTAATCGGAAGATATGGACTCATACTCGGGATATGAATCGCTCCAGTCACCGCGCAACTAATAATCACTTTATCCGTCATGATATCCTCCCTTTGAAAAACCCCAATCTACCACGGTCGGTTCATCGACTTTGTGCAACGATAAAGAATCGATAGAACTTCAAAGGGTTGCTCAATTTCGGGAAAGGTTGGAACCCCGCGAGGTTCGAGGAATTCCTTACACTCTTCCATGTACTGCTTATCCGCGCTAAAGGACACGAGGATAGGTTTTTCCGGATATCTCTTTGCCAGTTCCAGGATAAAGTTATACGATGGAATACCTGTTTCCTTTGTAAGCATAAGGACCGGAACTACTGCATCGATATTCGGGTCTTTGAGCACTGCCTCCATGCCCTCTCCATACCCATACTCCACTCCCTTTACAGAGGCGGATGGCCAGATATCCACTGGATTTCGCATCCGGATATAAGGAGGACTGATTTCCTGAAGTCTCTGGCGTGTTTCTTCCTCCAATTCTGGGACTTCAAGACCGAGGCTGATACAAAAATCTGAGAGAACCACCAGCATCGCCCCGGAAGGGGTTAGAAAACTGACCCGATTCCCTTTGGGCAAGGGAACCATCGAAAGGGCTTTCCCCGCGAGGATTAAGTGAGTGTAGTCCCTTACCCGAACGATACCTGCCTGACTAAGTAGGCCGTCAACGAGACGATCCTCCGAAGCCAAAGCAGCCGTGTGAGCGACAGCCGCTTTTTTACCTGCCTCTGTAATACCTCCCTTTAACATGACCACTGGTTTATGACGGGTGACCTCTCTTGCAATTTCCAAGAAGCGTCTTGGTCTTTTTATGCTTTCCAGGTACATGAGGATTGCATGAGTTTCCGGATCATCTGCCAGGTATTTAAGGGCCTCACTCTCTTCTATATCTATTTTGTTCCCAAGGCCAATCACCCGAGCAACGCCAAAATGCTCACCCGTGAGGATGTATCTCATCGTGTGTGTAGCAAAGTTACCCGTTTGGGCAAGATAGGAAACCTTCCCGCGACGGATTTTCCCCAGGGGAAATAAGGAGGAGGTGAACTGATGGGGAGTCGAAGTGTGTCCCGAAGTGTTGGGCCCTATTACACGAATCCCTTTCTCGCAGATGATGTCGATCATCTCCTGTTGGATCTCGGCTCCATATTCATCCACCTCCGCAAACCCCCCTGCCAGGAGGACTATATGCTTGATGCCTTTTCCAGCACACTCCCGAAGAGCCTGTGGGGTTTCTTTAGCAGGGAGCACGACAATCGCCAGATCGATCCCGTCCGGTAGACAGGCAATAGAAGGTTGCACGGGCATGCCCAGAATCTCCCCTCCCTTGGGGTTAACCAAATAAATCTTACCTGTATAGTCATTGGCAAGAATATTTCGTATAACCACGTTGCCAGATTTACCAGGTGTGGCAGAGGCTCCAATGACAGCCACAGACCGGGGAGAGAAAAACCGATCCAGAAACCTTGTGTCGACTGAGGGTTCCTCGAGTGATCGCACGACGAATGTTGGGTTAAGGAGAATCTTGACATCTACAGCGGTTACTCCGTATTCATTCACTACCAAAGGGTTGATATCGACCGACTCATAATAACCTAATGCCTCTTCCCCGAACCGGGCCAATCCCATGATTGCATCCACCGCTTGGTTTATATTGTAGACCGGTCTGCCACGAAATCCACTCAATAGCTTGAAGCCCTTCAAAGCCATGAGAGCCTCAAAAACATCTCCCCGCTTGGCCGGAAGCATTAGAAAGTTCACGTCTTGTAGCAGCTCCGTAAATACGCCACCTGTACCGATCATCAGGCAGGGACCAAAGTGGTCGTCATTGATCAGACCGGTAATTAATTCCACACCGGGTGCCACCATTTTCTCCAAAAGGAGCGGTACTCCAGGAAAGAGATTCCACAACTCTTTCGTCGCCTTTCTGAGAGCAGAATTGTTTTCAACCCTGACCTTTACTGCCCCTCGATCAGATTTATGAATCAGATCCGGCGCCATTGCCTTTACCACCAATGGATAGCCCAATTCTGACGCCACGCGATGGGCCTCATGGAAGCTTGTCACTCGTTTGCCAGACGGCACCTTCATTCCGAATTGGGAGATGACGGCCTTCCCCAAATCCTCTGGAAGGAGGTGACATCTCTCATTGATCGCTTGCATGAGTATCTTGTGGATATCCATCGGGTTTCCTTCCGTTGTTTGGAAAATAGGCTGGCCGTCCCAAATATATGTTTACCTTCTTCTTTCGTTATTCCCTTGAAAGCATGAATCCATGTCCTCATCTCTCAACTTTATCATCTCGGTTTCTGGATTTCCGCTTCCGCAGCAATGTCCACGCTTTATCTATCGCGAAGGGAGAAAGAGATCTTATTTCGTCATTCGTTAGCGATATATTCGTCATGGCTAATGACTTCATTTCACCTTTTCAGCTTTCTGTTCCTCCCTGAACAAACGGAGTCTCGCATAGAGTTTGCGGTCCCGTTCTCTTTTCATTGCCTCAACCGCACCCTCCTTATATTCATAAAATCCAGACTGTGTCTTAAGGCCAAGGCGTCCTTGTTTAATTAACTTATCGAGGATCTTAGGTGGTTTGAATTGTTCTTTATTCAATTTGCTATACAAATATTCGTAAACTGAACGATAGACGTCTAGTCCCGCCTGATCGCAAATTTCAAAAGGACCATAGGCCCCCAGACGGAAACCGAATGATGTTTTAACGATTCGGTCCACTTCTTCTGGAGTGGCCAAACCCTCGTCTACGATAGCCAGGGCTTCAGTAGCCATGGCAAATTGAATCCGATTGCCCACAAATCCTGGGGCGCTTTTACAGAGGGTTGGTAATTTGCCAATGCGTTCCATAAAATTCATCGTAGACGTTATCGTTTGTTGACTGGTCGATTTGGAAGGGATCACCTCAACGCATGGAGTAATCTGAGGAGGATGGTACCAGTGGGTACCAATCACCCTCTCTGGATGGGTGGTGACAGCACTGAGTTCATTGATGTCGAATGAAGAGGTATTGCTGGAAAGAATGGCATGGGAGGGAGTATATGTACCCAGCTGCTGAAATACTCTCTTTTTCAGATCCAGATTTTCAAAAACCGCCTCGAGTACATAATCGACCCCTTGAGCAGCCTTTTTCAGATCGGTGGTGAATTGGATATTGGTCAATATGGACTCTACCTCTTTCTGTTCGATCTCACCCAGTTCAACCATGTAATTAAGGTTGTCCGTGATCCAACCACGAGCTCCTTTGAGCAGTTCGTCGGTTTCGTCTATCAAGCGAACTGGAACATTATTCAGTGCAAATATTTGGGCGAACCCATGCCCCATCGTTCCCCCACCTACAACGAGAGTTGTTCGTATTTCTCTCATATCCTCTCCTTCTTTCAGTTTCATCCATGAATGTATTGGATGCATGTCCCAACATTGAGTGGGGAACAAGTGGCCATTAAGATAAGATGGACCTGAGGCATTGTATATCGGATTGATTTAAAAATAAAAGCTCTTTAGTACATCTCTACCAGCCTAAAATTGATCGGATAAAAGCATTGAATTAGACTCCGAGAAATTTCTGCCTCAGTTCCTGATCCTGAATCAATCCTTCGGCAAGGCCGGAGAAAACCATGTGACCGTTCTCCAAAATGTACGCCCTCAGAGAGACCGAAAGGGCAAGGGTTGAATTTTGCTCGACCAGTAGGATTGTTTCCCCCTTCTCCTTCAATTCTTTGATGATCTTCATCACTTCCATCACCATGAGAGGGGCAAGCCCTTCTGTAGGTTCATCGAGAAGCAACAAGTCTGGATTTCCCATCAGGGTCCTGGCGATGGTGAGCATTTGTTGTTCTCCTCCACTCAAAACCTCTCCCATCCGGGATTCAATCTCCTTGAGTTTAGGGAAGTGCTCGTAAATCCTTTCCAAGGTCCACCCGGCCTTGCTGCCGTTCCCCTTTCGAGCAATCTCCAGATTCCGCCTGACCGTTAGGGTGGGGAAGATCCTCCGATTATCTGGTACAAAGCCGACGCCTCTGTTGGCGACCTCGTAAGGAGGAAGTCCCAAGATGTTCTCCCCTTTGAACAGGATCTTTCCCGATTGGGGAGGAGTCAGTCCCATAATCGATCGGATGGTGGTGGTCTTTCCCGCTCCATTTCGACCCAGGAGAGCAACTACTTCACCTGCTTGAATTTCGATGGAGACGTCAAAGAGAGTATGGGCTTCACCGTAAAATGTATTGATCTTCTCTACTGTCAACATTTCTTACACCTCATTCATTCAGGCCAAGCAATATTGGCCTCCAAGATAAGCTTCTTGAACCTTGTCGTTTCCCCTGATTTCATCTGGAGTGCCTTGAGCCAATATTTTCCCTTGGTGCATCACGACAATATGGTCAGAGATCGATAACACGACATCCATATCATGTTCGACAACGATAAGGGTCAATTGGGAAGACAGTTTCTTCATAAACTCCGAGATCCGCTTACGATCTTCAGACACGAGGCCGCTTGTGGGCTCGTCGAGGAGGAGAAGAGAAGGCTTTGCCGTTAGGGAGATGGTGATTTCCAAGATTCTCCTGTCTCCGTAAGAAAGCAATTTCACTGGCACCTCTTCCTTGCCCGAAAGGCCGATCTCCCTGATAATACGATATGTCTCCTCTTTAACAGAATTAAACTTATCCGGATTGGAAAATAGCTCCGGCCCATGGCCCTGCTGGGACTGAACTCCCAACCAAACATTCTCAAAAAGGGTCAGTTCATTGAAGAGGTTGAGTATCTGGAAGGAGCGAGAAATGCCTTTTTTCACGATCTTATGAATAGGTAGATTGGTGATATCCTCTCCATTGAAGATGATTCGGCCCGAATCCGGTTTTATTAGGCCCGTGACGAGGTTGTAAAGGGTCGTCTTGCCAGCGCCATTGGGTCCGATCACGGAGGTTAACTTTCCTTGTCCAATATCGAGCGTGACGGAATCGACCGCCCTGAGTCCACCAAAATCTTTTGTCAGTCCTTGTGTTGTGAGGATAGCCATAGTTCCTCCCTATCGCAGGATCGTCTGTTTCTTACCACCAATGAGTCCCAGAATCCCACTGGGAATGAATAGGATGACAAAAACGAAGATCAATCCATAGATGAGCATCCAGGATTCCCAATAGGTACTGAGGAGGTCCCTGGAGACGATGAAGATGGCTGCTCCAAGAATGGGTCCGAAAAAGTTGACCGTTCCACCTCCTAAAAGCGTCATCATGACTACATTACCCGATTGAGTCCAATCTAATACAAATGGGAAGGCCGAATTGATCAAGAGGGTATAAAGACCCCCAGCCAGACCTGCAAAGAATCCTGAGATGGTGAAGGCCCCCCATTTATAGGCAGTGGTATTGTAACCAAGGTATTTTGCTCTTATCTCATTCTCCCGTATCGCCTGGAGTACTTTGCCAAATGGTGAGTGAACGATCTTCCAGATAAATAGAGTGCAGAGAATGAAGATGACAAGGACAAAGTAATAGTAATTGATTGGGGTTGATAGTTTGATACTGAATAGATTGGGAAAGCTGATGTTCACCCTGTCAATCCCGGATAGACCCGTTTCCCCCCCTGTCAATTCTTCCCATCGGAAGGCGATGAAGTAGAAGATCTGACTGACTGCAATAGTGATCAGGGCGAAGTAGATGCCCCTTTTCTTCGCCACCAGCAGTCCAACCAAGGCCGTAAAGAAGCCTGTAATCAAGATTGACATCATCAGAGGAATCCATAACCCCTTATACACCCTGAGAAAAAAGATGCCGGCAGCATAGGCCCCGATGCCGAAGAAGGCTCCATGGCCGAAGGAAGGAAGGCCGGTGTAGCCCAATAGGATGTTGAAGCCGAGGGCGAAAAGAGACCAGAGGATCACCTCGGTTCCCAATGAAATGTACCTTCCAATATAGGGGATATAGGGAAAAAGGGCAAAGATTATAAAGACCACCCACATCGGATTAGAAATCCATTTACTCCATCTATTCCTCGAAGCCATCTTACACCTCCAGAACACTCTTCTCCCCCATCAATCCTCTGGGCCTGAATAGCAGGATGATTCCCATCAGCACATAGGGGATGATATCCGAAATGCGGGGCCAGAACATCACCGAGATACTCGTCGACATTCCCACAATCAATCCAGCAATGACGCTCCCCCAAAAGCTCCCGATCCCTCCCAGGACGACAATCACAAAGGCAGGCATCAGAATGAAAGTACCCATAGTCGGCCGAACACTCCAGATCGGGGCCGCGATCACCCCCGCCACACCTGCCAGAATCGAACCTATGGCGAAGACAAAAGTCCTCATCCTTGGCAGGTTCTTGCCCAGAGCCATCACCATCTCACTGTCGCTCGCCCCTGCCTTAATAATCGCCCCGTAAGGTGTCTTCTCTAAAAACAACCATACAAGCAGAATAATAATAATTGTTAGAGCCGCTAACAAAAGCCGATACTTTGAATAAAACATAAATCCAAGATCGAGTGAACCGGCTGCAAAGCGGGGAGCAGCGACCGAATAACCTGTCTTACCCCATACCATCCGGATCACTTCCTCCAGGGCAGTGGCCAGACCGAAGGTCAGAAGCAGGCCAAACAGGGGATTTCCTCCATAGGTCCGGTGGATGACCAAGCGCTCAAGAACCAGGCCGATCAGGCCCACAAAAATGGGTGCGATGATCAGGGCCCACCAAAAACCCACAAACTTCTGAAGGGTGAATGCAAAATACGCCCCAAAGGCAAATAAAATCCCATGGGTGAAATTGATCACCTGCATCACACCCAGAATGAGCGTAAACCCCAATGCAACTACTGCAAAAATGAGCCCTAACACCAACCCATTCACCGCAAATGATAAGAATTCAGTCATCGTCTCCTCTCCAAAAGGTGGAGAGGGGAAACCCCTCCCCACCTCATCTCAAAGTTAAGATGGATAAGGCTCCAGCTTTATCGGGTTCTCCTCTTTGGTTCTTGCAATGTCCTTTCCAGGAACCCATTTCAGGAGTTCAAAGAAATCTGCCCGATCCTTCATTTCAGCAGGTTTTTTCGATCGCACGACATAATAAGCCCAGACGAACTGATGATCCCACTCCCTGATATAAATCGGGTCATTCTTCAGGGATTCTGTTACCGGGATGGTATGTCCTTCAAGGGCCTTGATCACTGCCGTGACATCCTCTTTTCCCACCCGCTGAATGGCTCGAAGGAGTTCTCTCATGGCAATATATCCGTTGGCCGTATCCTGCGTGGGAACCGGGATCAATGCTGCCGGAAACATCTTCTTATACTTGGCTACAAACTCTTTCACCGTCGGAGTATCGATTCCATAGAACCATTCAGTCCCATGGATTCCGAAATTCTTCTCCGGTCCTGCAGCCCAGACATCCTCATAGTCGTAAAGGGTATGGACAATAGTCATCTCTTTGTAGATACCAAACTCATATGTCTGCTCCATCAGTGCTGCCCTATCAATCCCTCCTACAGTGATGACCAAGGCATCCGGTTTGGCTGCTCGGGCCTTGAGCAGGAACGCACTGAAATCCCGGGTATTGAGAGGTACCTTTGACTCCCCAACTTCTGTGCCACCATATTTTTCAAGAACCTTTCTTCCCCAGCGGGTCCCGGACCATCCCCACTCATAATCATGCGTAAAGAAATACCATTTCTTCCCCACATGCTCTATGATATAGGGGCCCAGACACTTCAAGGCCATTGCCATGTCCGAAGGGACGCGAAAGCAACAGCGATGGGCTTTTTCGCCCGTGAGCGTATCAGAGTTCTGATTGGTTTCGATATAGAGGACACCAGCCCTCTGGGCCACTTCGCTTACAGAGACAGCCACAGAACTGGAAACTCCGCCCATCATGAACTTGACCTTATCCACCTCGATCAATCTCCTCGCCTTCCGAGCTCCTACTTGAGGATCTGTCTCATCATCCTCCACAAGCGTTTTGACAGGTCTGTCCAAAACGGTCTTGATCTCAGCCACTGCCATCTGCATGCCCATACGTTCCATCATCCCGTGGTCAGCATAGTTTCCACTGGCAGGGCTTACGACTCCGATATAGAGTGGTTCCGCTGCCACCGCCTTCTTGGCGATATAGGGAATCCCTGGCCCCAAGAGGGCCGTACCGGCCACTGCACCTTTCAAAAAAGTTCTCCTCGATATCTTCTTGCCTAATTTCTTTTCCATATGATTTCCTCCCTTCTAAAAATAATAAGACGGTTATTGAGTCAGATAAATCCTCACCTCCTTTCAATTTTTAGTGTGCAGTCCAGCCTCCATCGACTAAAAGAATATGACCCGTTACCAGATTCGACGCCTCTGAAGCCAAGTAGATCACTGCACCGGTGACATCATCCGGTTTCCCAATTCTTCCCAGAGGGATATTTCCCAGCGCATATTCACGAAAACCCTCTTTCTCAAACATGGGTTTCGTGAAAG
>Ga0209777_10004949_pt1 | contig 15571 bp, 11 predicted proteins | sample FrelakmetHBP12HB_FD_187147 | JGI IMG/M metagenome (GOLD analysis project Ga0209777, IMG submission 187147) | Freshwater lake sediment microbial communities from the University of Notre Dame, USA, for methane emissions studies -HBP12 HB (SPAdes)... | ecosystem: Environmental > Aquatic >... | reverse complement strand
ATATAGTCAGCAAGGGCAGCAGGGGTCGTTCTCTCGACAATGAGTACGCTGCCAACAGGTGGCTTAATCTCTATGTCGATAGTTTGATATGTACCCACCGCCTCGCCAACCCCTGTCAGGACTATCGTCATCTCAAAGGTCTCGCCGGGATCCAGCATATCGTCGCCATTTCCCTTGCCCAGTTGACTTGCAGTCCAGGCCAGGTCATCTGTGCGCACATTCTTGCTGGCGTAGGAAACCACGACCACGTTGGTGCTGTTGCCGGCGGCTGTCCCATTGCCGTTATCTGTCGGCTCCGTCATGTCGATCTTCTCGCCATTCAAAGCGCTGGCTACGCAGATAATCAGGGATTGAACCTCGTTGCCGTTACTCACAGCAACCACGTCGCCTTTCATCTCCAGCGTGGACCTCGCATGCTGCAGCCCGGTGTAAACTGCCTCCTGGGCCTTCTGAGACGAGAATATACCTGCTGACAACACCGTGTAGGCAAATACGGAGGCCACAACCACGAAGGCAATCAGGATGATTGCCGTCTCCAGGCCGGTGATACCTCTCTCGTCTCTTCGCATTGTCCTTACTTGTCTCTTCAACATTCTTATTCCTCCTCATCAGTTTGATGCCATTTGTCAACAAAGCCTGCCGTTGTGTTGCAGGCCTTCTGAAACCCCCAGTTAGGCTTTGATCATCCCGTCACCTCCCTCCGACCTTGACCTTTTGTATTTGTATCCTACAGGAAGGCCAAAACGTCTTGTTTCCGATATCTCCAATCACCGTGGCTTCTAATGTTAATTACTGACAGCTATAGATAAGTATCAGTAGCAATCGTAACAACCGAATACCTTTTAAACAATCACCGCACAGTACCGAAATAAAGAGGCAAATAGTAACATCTTGAAAGTAGTACTATCTTGCCGAGCAGCTCCCCCAAAAGGGATAGACACGCGTTCAGCTTAGTTGTATATCAGGCCGATTCCGGCTTAAAAAACGCCCTGAAAATAGATAAGCCGGCAAGTCTACTTTTCGCCAGGTGTCGGCGGTTAGAATCTGCCGGAGTCCGCCAATCTTATTCCCCTGCTCGAGCGCGGATGAACCGGAGAGGGAAAAGAGAAGCCCCGAGGTTGGCTTCATTACCAAATCCCTCGGGGCATCGGTCAAGGCCAGAGGTCTCGGAAACAAACGACTCTGAAGCGGCCAATTCTCCAGAGCGACACCAGTATTGTGCCTCAGGTCTTAGCTAATGGCAATATTACCGGCGTACTTTTATCCAGCAAACTTCTGTAATTCTATTAGACAGCTTGGACGCAGTACCAGACAATGTTATCTGAAATGATCGCCTTGTACGCTGAAATAGACGGTGATTGAGTCTGTTTCTCCGGAGAGAACATCCTCGAACGCCAGCTCAGCTTTGTATTGTCCGGCAGGTGCACCGGGCAGAAGGTCTATGTACAGGGCACCCCAGAGATAGTTGGGGACTGTATCCAATTGTGTTCGATGAAAGTCAACCGGACTTATCCCACTCATGTAAAGCTGAGCATCGGGGCCATACACTTTAACATCGGTTACCCTGTACCAGACTTCATACGTACCGTTAGACGCGTTCCACTCAAGGCTTGATGCTTCGAAGTAAATCCAGGCCCTCTCCCCCGGGTCAAAAGCAGTATCAGGTCTAATCGTATAGTCTCTGTCACCGCGCACATCTGAGCATATATTGACGTTACCTATGTGAAAAACAGATGGTTGTGAAGGAGTGCCTCCTGGCATCGCGCTAGACTGCTCCCCTTCGTTCAACACTACTGTCACTCCTCCCGCGCTGAACCAGACAGCGCCCTCTTCGCAGTATATTGTAGTGTAGCCATCATCCCTGACATAGGATTTGAAAGCAGTTCCCCGTACCACCGCCGAGCCTGCCGGGGTCTCTACTTCATAGTTAGACGCCGAATCGACGAGTTTTTGCACGCGGTTGACGGTATGCCCTACCAACTGATTTAGATGGATGGAGGTTGAGCCGGTGTTAGGTGCAACCTCCAGCTCACTTAGAAGGATCTCAGAATCAGCCCCTACTTCTGTGACGCTTCCTTCGAAGAAAACGATTTCAGTGGTACTATTCCCACCGGTTTTGAGGCGGTCGCCCTCATTGAGTTTCATGCCGGAAACCGCTTGAATCCAGGTGGTGGAGCCCTGCTTCTGCACCAATACCTCTCCGATGGGAGACGATATGGTTGCAGTGGGTGTAGTGGTCTCTCCGCGATTTCCCAGGAGTACTATCACCAGCGTGACTATGATAGCTACCGCCAGTAGCGAGCCAATTATTACTAAGAGCTTTCGATGCTTGCGCATTAATTTATTTCCTCGCTTGCTATGGCTTGCAACAGGAAAACTATCAGTTCGGTTTAGGTCTCCTAAACCATCTAAGGAGCAGGAAGACAAACAAAGCTACAAATAACATTCCGCCTATTATCTCGCCTATCATGGCCCAGGGGACTGCAGCAGCTCCAGACGTGGGGGTCTGGGTTGGTGTCGGGCTCGCTGTTGGCGTAGCTGCAGGCGTTGCGTTTGGTGACACCTCGGGCGTCGGAGCAGGGGTCGCCGTTGTCGCTGGCAGTTGTATATCTCCCCCATGACCTATCCCGCCTATAATGCCCCAGAGCGCCATAGCTTCTGCCGATGTAGGTGTGGGTGTTAGCGTAGGTGTGGGTGTTGGCGTAGGCGTAGGTGTGGGCGTAGGTGTGGGTGTTGGTGTGGGCTCCGGCGGTACAAATCCGGCACCTGCTTGTGGTTCAGGTGTAGGCGTAGGAGTAGGAGTGGGTGTTAGCGTAGGTGTAGGTGTAGGTGTCGGCGTAGGCGTAGGTGTAGGCGTAGGAGTAGGCGTTGGAGTAGGAGTAGGCGTTGGAGTAGGAGTAGGAGTAGGCGTTGGAGTAGGAGTAGGCGTTGGAGTAGGCGTAGGCGTTGGAGTAGGCGTAGGCGTAGGTGTAGGTGTAGGTGTCGGCGTGGGTGTAGGCGTAGGCGTAGGTGTAGGTGTAGGTGTAGGTGTCGGCGTGGGTGTAGGCGTGGGCGTTGGAGTAGGCGTGGGCGTTGGAGTAGGCGTGGGCGTAGGCGTCGGAGTATGAGTAGGCGTTGGCCTGGGCGTAGGAGTAGGGGTTGGTGTAGGAGTCGGCGTAGGAGTATGAGTAGGAGTAGGTGTGGGAGTAGGTGTGGGAGTAGGTGTGGGAGTAGGTGTGGGAGTAGGTGTGGGAGTAGGTGTGGGAGTAGGATTTGGTGCACTTAGCTCGCCAGCCACGCCGTTACTGCAAGAGCATCCAGTTTCTGTAATCGTTACTGTGATGTTGATACCCCAATCGCCTGATGCTGGTGCCTGCCAGGTTATACTGTGCGTGCTGTTCCCGGCTGTGATTGTCCCTCCTGTTGTTGTCCAGTCGTAACTGGCTCCGGTCTGTTCCGGCACTGAAACAGTGTACGCGAAATTGGGAGGCACTTGACTGTAATCGGTAATCTGCGGGTTAAACGTCATAGGAATGCACACAGGCAACTCATATACCGTCACATTGGTGCTGGCGCTGTCTGAGCAGCCGTTCTCATCGGTCACAGTCAGGATGTATTCGCCTGTCATCTCCGGCGTGGCATTCGTTATCGTCGGATTCTGATCGGCGCTGGTGAAGTCGTTGGGCCCTGTCCAGCTATAGGTCTTCATGCCGTTGGGGCCACCGGTCAAGGTGACGCTGCTACCCTCGCAGGCAGGCCCATCGTTGGATGCACTGGCCTCAGGGTTGGCGTATATCGTCACATTGGTGCTGGCACTGTCGGTGCAGCCATCGTCAGTGGTGACTGTCAAGGTGTAGATGCCGGTATCGCTCACGGTGACATCCGTGAGCACAGGGCTCTGCAGGTTGCTGCTGAAGGAGTTGGGCCCGGTCCAGGTATAGTTGCCCATGTCATCAGGGCCACCAGTGAGCGTGATGCTGCTACCCTCGCAGGCAGGTCCATCGTTGGATGCACTGGCCTCAGGATTGGCGTATACCGTCACATTGGTGCTCGCGCTGTCGCTGCACCCATTATTATCTGTCACCGTCAGGGTGTAGGTGCCGGCGTTGTTCAAGGTGACATCCATGAGCACAGGGCTCTGCAGGTTGCTGGCGAAGGAGTTGGGCCCTGTCCAGCTATAGGTCTTCATGTCATCCGGGCCGCCGGTCAACGTGATGCTGCTACCCTCGCAGGCAGGCCCATCGTTGGATGCACTGGCCTCGGGCTTTGGATAAACCGTTACCTGCGTGCTGCAACTCGCAGAGCACCCCTGAGCCGTGGTCACTGTAACGGAAATGGTCGCATTGCCGGCGGCACCGACAGTCCAGATGATACTCGGCGTATTATTCCCTACGGTTATTGTGCCACCGGTTATCGTCCAGTTGTAAGTGGCATTCCCTCCGGCATCCGCCACCCAGGCATGATTACCGGTCGAGTTTGCACACACATTAGAAGCTGCTATTATGCAGCTTGGCTTTGGGTTCACTACTACAGTGGTAGTCGCGTTGCCGCTGCAATCGTTGACATTGGTCACGGTCAGTGTGTAGTTGCCCGCCATAGCTGAGGTAGCATTGGATATGGTGGGACTCTGCAGGCTGCTGTGGAAGCCGTTAGTCCCTGTCCAGCTATAGGTCTTCATGCCGTTGGGGCCACCGGTCAGCGAAATAGTCCCCCCCTCGCATACCGGAGAGTTGGAAGAGGCCGTAGCTACCGGCAGCGGATACACCGTCGCATAAATGGAGCAGGTGCTGATGCAACCATGGGCATCCGTTATCGTAACAGTATATGTGCCGCTCTGGGTCACTGTGATCGACTGTGTCGCCTGATTCCCCGGAGACCATAGCCAGCTTACCGCGTCTCCGCCGTCCTCCACTAGCGTTACATTCCCGCAACCATTGCAGGGAGGATAACAATGACAGGTGATATGGCAGTCGGGCGTCGGAGTAGGAGTTGGTGTTGGAGTGGGAGTGGGTGCAGGAGTACAATAATAGACTTTTACCTTCACTTGATCTACGGATATTGTGTTACCCCCAGTGTTTGACGTGAGTCTTACTCTGAAGGTGGTGTTAGGGGACCCGGTGAAATCACCTTGAACCCAAGTATGTGACGTACCCCATTTATTAGTAGCGCCACCGAGTGTTATATTACCGTCGCTACTGCCGAAGGTTGTTGTTTGGACCCCGGTGCCGCTGCCAGTGGTATAGCTACTGCCGTTGTTCCAGGAGAGGTCAACGTTAGCTTGCCTTCCTGAGGTAAACCCCTCAATACTTACCTCGATGCCGTTGATAGTAGCACCAACAGGTATACTTGCGAAAGTGAAGCCTGCATATGACACCCACCTGCCACTACTGGCGGCGGTGGTATATGCATTATCTGAGGCGTAGCCGTTTCCTGGGTTTGTCCAGTTACCATTAGGAGAAGAACCAGTAGTATTGGTAGTGGGAACCGAAAATCCTGTGTCCGTGCATGATGGTGTAGGTGTAGGAGTAAAGATGAAGATCGCGGCTGCCGGCCCTGCAAATGAGAGCGCCAGGCCCACCGCCAGCGCCAGTATTGAGAGCACCACTATCGGGACTAATACCTTTTTCATTCGGCTGCGCATATGCGGCGTCTCTCTTTCAGGAATCTCTTTAGTTAATATATAAAAAACCGACCTTCTCTATATGGGGTCGGCTTTACCATTGACTCCTTAGCAAGCTTGACTTTGTCTTCCAAGGCCTCATCCAAACTGCCCATCGCAACTGGGAAGGGGGACCAACAGCATTAGTGCCAGCAGTAAGGCGAGCTATCTAAAAGCTACCTGCGGCTTAGTCATCAAAAAATCCTTCTCAGGCAATTCTGCGACCTGCAAGTATTGGGCAGCCCACGCCACGTGTGGCAACATTTACTGCAAAGGTGACAGTAAATGGGCTAGACTTAAATCTTAATGGAGATAGTACTTTTAGTCAAGAAACGGCTAAGAAATAGGTAGGAAAAGAGAACTTCAGTGAGGAACAGGCACATTCGATGGCTGCTCTGCTACCAGGGCGGACGACTGTTAGCGTATAATACAATGCAGAGTCTAAGCTGAGATGTTGTCTGGTTAAGGGTGAACAACCGATAACTTGTTTGAAGCCGAACGTCAGGCAAGAACGAACCAGCTTACACAGCTTTTTGCAGCAGCTCGTTCGTTTCTTATTTACACATGTGTACGTTCCGACTTACCGTCAAGGGGCAAAATATCTTTGGGCTCAAGAGTCTATCCATCTAATCGCTCTAGAATCAAGGGCTTTGGCAGCGTCACATTGAGCCTGTGGAACAAAGCCCTGCTTAGAGGCGTCTGTAATTAGTGGGGGACGATAATCGGTTGGTGAAGCATCTCCAAATAATTAGGAGGAAAGGAGAGCAGAAATGAGAAGGGTCCTGTGGAGCGCACTTGTTGTAGCACTATCGCTGACTTTACTGATATCAGGTGGCTCGTGCACAAAAACAGTTTATGTGAAAGTGACGCCCGCTCCCACATCTGCACTTATGCCAACACCAGAACCTACGACCAGCGTAGCCTCAGGAAACGTGCTTGTAGACGCTTCATACTCGGGTAAACAAGTGGAGCTTTCGGTTGGCCAGTCGTTAGTAGTGACTCTGGAGTCTAATGCTACTACAGGCTACAGTTGGGCTCTGGTCCAGAACAGCGACGACAGTGTGCTAAGTAAGACAGGCAACGAATATGTAGCTCCCCAAACCACCTTGTTAGGGGCAGGAGGCAAAGAGGAATGGACTTTCAAGGCACTTAAGAAGGGCACCAGCACCATTTCTATGGGATATAGCCGCCCGTGGGAAAGTATACCGCCGGTAGAGACGTTTGATTTGACCGTAGTCGTTAAATAGATTGACCCCAGACGACAAAATGCCTGGTTCACTTATGAAAGAGACCTCGTTTCGAGGTCTCTTTTTTTTATTCGTTTGCTTCAGGTATAATGGTGGGCATGAAAACAAACGCAGGATACGAATTATGCCCTTCATGAGCTGCTCCATTAACTTCATTAAGGTGGATTAGAAATGATTCAATTGACTCCCAAGCAAATCGCAGAGTATTTTCAGCGCAGCTACACTACCGTAGATGGGCTGTGGTTCATGAAGGTTGAGGGTAAGTATGGATTTGAAGCAGCACTCGACATCGACAACGAGGTCTGGAAGATTTTCCCCAAGATGCAGGCTCGCCTGCTCAAATCCTTAGGGAAGACGGGCGATGGCATAGATGCGCTCTTCGAATGCCTTACCACCAAGCTCACTCTGGAAGGTTTTAAGTTTAAAGCTGAGAAGATTGGCAATAAGGGTGATTTCAAGATAACCATAAACGAATGCCCCTGGCACGATCTGATGATTAAATCGGGCAGGGGAAAGCTTTCCGGCAAGGTGGGAACCCTCGTCTGCAATACGGAGTACTCCGTCTGGGCCTCCGAGTTCGGTGAAAATATAGGATTCGAGCTGAAAGACCAAATCTGCCAGGGCTCTCAGTCCTGCATACTTCAGTTCAAGCCCTCTTAAAGCTTCGTTGGGGCACCTCAGGATAACTCAACTGGGGTAAGCCGATTGGACTATATCACCACGCAAGAATCCTTACCATTACCCCCAAAGACTACCCGAAAAGGGATTGCTAAACCACAGTACGCTCGCAGTATACTGAAACAAAAAGAGCAAATTGCGATTAATATGCGAAATCGCGGCTCAACAGTATGTAGGTACAATAGATGGATGTTTCTATAACTGTAACACTAGGAAATACAGCAGTTGATATGTATAGCAGCGAACTGATTAAAAACCTACCAGGGGTAAATCAGATCAGGTTATATATTCCGCACTATGATTTGCACGATAGCAAATTCAAGTATTTCATATTTTCAAGACGAGTCGGTGATTTTATTTCTAAGATTCGTGCATGTAAAACGAGTTGCATTCACTTCACATCCAATAGTCTCGCTTCGTATTTCGATCTTATCCCCTTTGTCGGGAAAAAGATTTTAACGGTCCATGATATCATTCCATTCCTAATGAAAGAACATAGGGGACACGCACTTTTAAATATGCTGGAAAGGAATAACCTGAAGAAAACCGATTATATAATTGCAGTATCACAAAATACGAAGAAGGATCTTGTAAAACACCTAAGAGTTCCAGAAGGGAAGATAACAGTTGTTTACAGTGGTATAAACCATGAATTATTCTATCAAAGAGTAGCTAAATCTAATTTTCCGTATATCCTTTATGTTGGAACAGAAGAACCGCGGAAGAATATAGGGACCACTCTTAGAGCTCTGCACAAACTGGTTAAGGAATTCAAAGATTTAAAGCTTATTAAAATAGGACACGCTGGCAGAAGCATGTATAGGTACAGGACGTTGCAGCTAATAAAAGAGCTTAAGCTGGGGAAACACGTCATTTTCACTGGTTTTATTGATAAAGAAGAATTGCCTTGGTACTATTCCTCGGCAATAGCTCTTATCTTTCCTTCTCTGTATGAAGGGTTTGGACACCCGGTTTTAGAAGCAATGGCATGTGGTTGTCCGGTAATAACATCAAAATTATCCTCATTGCCAGAGATTGCTGGAGAAGCCGGAATAATGGTTGATGCCTTTGACGACAATGCAATTGCCAGTGCGATAGGAGATTTCATATGTAACAAGAACTTAAGAAAAGACATGATAAATAAAGGATTAGAAAGAGCCAAGCTGTTTTCCTGGGAGAAAACAGCTAAGGCAACACTGGAAGTTTATAACAAGTTATTGAGCTAATAAATGGCCAATCTAAATTTTACCCATTTGGTTTTACATATTGCGCTATAGCCTGTTACGAGTGTTACGGTTGCTCATCTCGCAGAAGTTAAACACTTGCCAATGGACTTTCTTAAGTCTCTGGGTATTACTGACTTCAAATACAAAAGCCAGCCTTCGGTAAAGATACCCTACTACGCAGAGGACAGCACCGAGCGGGTGGTACACTTCAAGCTTGCCTTAACCGTAGCAGAAGGAGCGCGCAGAGGGGGCTTCAGAGAGAAGGTTTTGGGTATACGGCCCCGGATAAGGAGGGTTCAGTAGGCCGGGAGGGCTCGGAGGGGCATTAACAACCGTACGGTTAAGGCATATTATGATGACCAAGGGCAATAACGGATGATAATCGCTTAGTTGCGAATTGAAATGGGGAATCCCCTCTTAAAGCTTCGTTGGGACACCTCAGGGTAACTCGACTGGGGTAAGCCGATTGGCCTATATCACCACACAGAATCTTCACCATTGCCCCCCAAGACTACCCGAAAAGGGATTGCTAAACCACAGTACGCTCGCAGTATACTGAAACAACAAGAGCAAATTGCGAAGAAGGCTCGAGGGAAAGTAAAAGGGGGGACTATGGCTACTCAGAAGTTGGGATGGAGGGGAATTGCCTTATCCATAATAGGGGCAGTCTTGTTGATCGTGGGCATATTGTGGTTCACGGTCATTTTCCCCATGCTGGCGCAGATACCTACGGATCTCGATAACACCATTTACTTCGATGGCAATTTTACGGTACTGGACCAGGCTACTGGGGCAATGGTTAGTTTCCCCATTGAACAGATTCTGGTGCAGAAAGCCAGCGGCACTCAAGATGGTGCCCTGTTTATCCACGAAACGTACACAATGAAGAATGTAGCTACCGGCGATGAAGTTACAGCTAACTACATTGAGCAAACCCTGGCGGTGGACAGGAAAACCCTCAATATCGTGACGAATATCGACGAGCAGCACCGTTTGGGTTACTGGTCGCCTCCCAGGGGTTTGGGAGATGGGGATAGCTTTGACCTGTGGGACCCTGGTCCCCACCAAGCTTTAAAGGCAACATACGTTAAGGATGATACGTTCCGAGGGCTGAAAGTTGTCATCTTCAAGGTAGACGGGAAGGACATATCGCTGGGCAGTGACCCTCAAAGCCAACTGCCTCTGCTAATGGACACCACCATTAACCTCACTATAGATCCGAAGACCGGGGTTGTGGCTGACGAGGAGGCTCTTACCACAATTAGCATGAGTATGGGGGGACAAAAGGTGCCCGTGATGATAACCTACGTCCGTTTTGCCGAGAGGACTATAGTTGACCTGGTGGATACTGCCAAAGATAATCAGGGTATGCTATTCTGGTTCCAAACCGTTGTCCCGTGGCTGTTGGTGGGTATTGGCGCTGTTCTACTTATATTGGGCGTGATGTTAATGATCCGAAAGCAGAGAACCATGGCCTGATGAACTGCTGGGTGGGGTGTGGTGAGTAGGGGGCACGGCACTCCGTGCCCCCTAACGCTATCTCGGAAGATCAGAAGAGTCCCTTGATATCTTCCTCAGCCTTCCTCTTGAGCTCTGCTGCGTCTCTGAAGCCGAACTCTCTATAGGACTCGGCTGAGCCGTATTTCCTGGTCTTGACCACCACAGGCATGGGCAATGCATGGCCGAAGATGAGCGCCTGCTGCTTCGCCTCCAGCTTGGCCAGCACCGTCTTGAGCTCGGTTTTACCCGAGACGCCCATGAGCACGCTGTCTATGTCCTTCTCGTTGTCCAGAAGGTAGGCCACCTTGGTGCCTAGCTGTGACATCACCTCGTCGTCTATGCCGCTGGGGCGCTGGTCTATGACCAGCAGGGTGACATTGTATTTTCGCATCTCGCGGGCTATGGTGCCGAATATGGTCTGTCCTGCTACCGCAGGGTTGAGGAACTTGTGGGCCTCCTCGATGGTTATCACCAGCGGGTAAGGCTCGGCTTTCTTCTCGCCCATGGCAGCTTCCTTGCGCTCCCGGTACTGGGCATAGATGCGGCGGGTGAGGATATTGGCGACCAGCACGTAGGCGGTGACATCGGTGTATCTGCCGAACTCGAGCACCACGTTCATGCCCCGGTCGAGATATTCCAGGATTCGCTGCACCGAGTTCTCCCGAGCATGGTGCACCAGGAAGGGAAGCCTCCTCAATCTCTCCAGCCCGCGGCGCAGGTTGCGGTAGCTGCTCTCGTGTATGCTCAGCCTGTCCAGCAGGTCTTTGGTTTCCTCCCCCCCGCTCAGTTTGAAGAAGCCCTCCAGCCAGCGCTGCTCGCCGAAGTTGCGAGCCAGTTGATATACTGCCTCAATAGCCGGCTGGGTCAGGTTCAGCGTATCCTTAAGCAATTCGATGTCCTCGGGCTCTATCTCATCGTAGCCTATCTCTACGATGCAGTCGGTTTTCACTTGGCGGCGCCGGGCACTCTCCTCGTCAAGGGCGAAAACAGCTATCTGCGAGGGAAAGAGCTGCTTGAGCCCCTTCACACTGCGTCCCCCCTCGCTGCTGCCCTCCCAGCCGTACTCGTTGTGCATATCGAAAATCAGGTTGGCTGCCGCTTTCTTCTGCACCATGCCGATGAGGAGGAGCCTGGTGAAGAAGGTCTTGCCGGTGCCGCTCTTGCCGAAGACGCCGTTGGAGCGCTTCACGAACTCGGGTATATTGAGGCAGACCCTGGTCTCCATGTCCAGCGGTGTGCCCACATAGAAATGCTTTTCGTCCTCTCGCCCGAAAACGGTCTCCACATCCTGCTCCGATGCCTCCCGCACCACGGAGAAGTGGGCGGGCACGGTCTTCACCGGCTGCGGCCCCTCGAGTAAGCTCACGGCATCGCCGCTGATGGTGAGCATGGGCACTACATGGATGCTGCCGTAGGTGCTGGTGCCGGCGATGACATCGGCTATGAAGGGGTCGGAGACATCGGGCGGGGTGATGGCAAGCTGGGGGTTGGTGGCCCCCAGGGTGATATCGGTGATCATGCCGAAGAAGCGGCTCTTCTGTCCCTTGATGACCACGTAGCGACCCACAGCCATCTCCTCGATGGGCGTGGCGCTATCGAGCTTGACCTCCATCCCTTTGGTCAGCGAGCCGCCGACCACGATGCCCAGACGGTCTCCCTGAGGCGTTACTTCGTTCACAGTCTAATCCTCCTCAGGATAGCGTTGAGCCGGTTGAGTTCGCCGCCGAGCAGGATGGCGAGCTCCTTGCCTGACCTGACCAGAAAGGCTCGTTGGTCGTCGTGGGCGCAGCTTGCCTGTCGTAGGCAGGCGGAGACTATCTCGTCTACCGAACCAGCCCTGGTGCTGAGCAAGATGGGGAGGAAATCTAGTGACTGGGTGAATCGGCATACCTCGTCCTGTTCGCAGAGATAAACGAAGCTGTGGACATGGGTCGGGCGGGGCGGGAGGTAGTGGTGAAGCTCATCCCCCTGGCCGTGACCGATGACCAGGGTATCGAAGGTGGTGCGCAGCAGCTTGGAGAGCTGCGGATTTTGACGATAAATATTCTCTTCTGTCGCTTCGTCTTTGCCCCGCGCTATGGGACGGCGGTTTGGCTCTATGCTCTCCGTGGCGGCGTTGCAGACCACGCCGTAAATATCCACATCGCCGTCGCTGGTCTTGACCAGGCTGCCCAGGGGCGGTGGCGTGTGCAGTTCATAGCATTCCGCCACGAACTGGCCTGTGCTGGCTTCAATAACCTCGCCTATTTTGGTTGGCAACCTTGTCTCCTTACCGCAGTGGGCACGGCATGCCGTGCCCCTACCATATTATCATAAGGTGGTTCTGGCAACTGTCTAGTGGGGTTGTTTTCGTCCATATCCCATTGTGCAGGGTTGTCAAGGATGTACTGACGGATTTCGTTCAAATCGTCTTCATTGCGTATGACGTGTTCATAATAATTGCGCTGCCAGAGGCGGTTCCCAGGGGTTCTGCGAAGTGCATTGATACGTTTGGTGGCGAGTGATTTGAATTGTCCTACCATTGCGCCGATTGAATTAGACGGTGGCCCGTGGGGTATTGGGGCGTAGGGGCGACCCGTCGGGTCGCCCCTACGTATGTTATATTCGTTGATGATAATAATTCCATGCAGGTGGTTAGGCATAACGATGAATTCATCAATGGTCACGGGAGGGCGTGCGATTGCGGTGCGCATCCATTCATTGTGAACGATTTCCCCAAATGAATTTAACTTCATCCCACCATTCACAATTTCGCCAAATAGGCATTTATGACCATGTGTGCAAATGGTCACGAAATATGCGCCTTCTTGCGAATAATCGTAATCTTTCAAACGGAGGGAATGGCGCTGGTGCTGCTGCGTATCATGTGTCAATTGTGACCTCAAGTCCACCTTGTCTTTTTGCTGCGGCTTTTGGCGGAGGTGGTGGTTGAAAGGCGTTTCTCGGAAAGGGCTAACTCAACAAGGTACTGGAACTGCTCGCGGTCGGCGCCGGTTACCACTGCCTGCTCGTGCGCCTCGCTGAGGGCAACCGGATATCCCTGGCCGCGGCGGCATTGGTCGAGGACAACCGCGTGAATTAAGTCTACAAGCCCTCGCTCCTCAACCCACCGGGGGAACTCGACCCGCGCTATCTCCTCATCGCCTTTCAGGTAGAAGAAACGCACCTCATTCTCTCCATAGTGCTTCCGCACCACCGAGGAGCGGCTGATAAAGGTCGCCGACCTCTCCCCCGGCTCGAGGATTCTGGAGAAGATGGAGCTGTCCTGTACGCCGGCAACGGCTTCGCACTCCCTTTTCGATGAGGGCGCGCTCCGGGAGCAGTTGCGGTCGCAATCCGGCGGGTCGTAAGGGCAGATAGCCACCCTGAGCGCATTCACCACCTCAGTGCTGCGGGGGAAGCTGATGTAGCTTGCTAGCGCCAGCCTGGTCTTTTGGCCTATCTCCTTGATTTTATTAAGGGCCTGAAGGAAGCCGTTCTCCAGCAGTTCCTTCTTCACATAGTCTGGGTAGGCCTGACCCGCCAGCCCCCACATGATGAGCGAGCCATCTAGTAAAGCAAGAGTTGGCAGGTTGGGTGGAAGCTCCTCGCATAGCTCTGCCAGCGCCTGGCACTCGGCGACGGCGCGCTTTATCCCGAGCAGGTCCCTCTCCAGGGGCTGCTCGCCTCTACCCAGAGGGTCTACGATAGTCAGGTCCTGTTCGCTGGCGTAGAGGGCGGGCTGGCTGCGGAGTGCAGCATCAGGCTTCTGGCCGTAGCGCAACACTACGCTGCCGATGTTTATCAGGCAGCATCTTGCTGCGCTGTGTCGGTCAACATCTATATGGGAACCGTCTACGGCGATAACGGCGAAGTCGGGAGGGCATGAGATGGACTTGTGACGTCCTATGAGTTCACTGGCAATCCCTGCCACCAGCCAGGTGGTCTTGCTGCTCTCGACTCTCTTTCTCAGTGAGTCTAGGTCGCTGGACTTGAGGTGGAGTATCTCCAGGGCGTGGCTGAGGCGGTTTTCCTTCTCGTTCTGCTCGGCCTTGAGGTTTGCCGCCATGCCTTCGATTTGGGCTGCTACCTGATTGAGGTCAAGTGACATCTTTTCAACTCTTACGGCGAGTATAGCATAAGGTGCTTTCCAATGACAATGGAATTTATCAACCCCCTTTGTCCCCCAGTCTTGGGGGAGTGAAAAAATTGGGGGATGCCCCCATACCCCCAGCAGAGGGGGGAAGCCCCTCTGCACTCCCCTGGGGCCACTCAGAAAGCCATATAACTGATTGTTTAAATGTTCAAATCTTTAAGTTCAACCTCTTGTTTCCCAGAATATAGAATGTCATTGCGAGCGAAGCGAAGCAATCTAATCACCTGTTTACCCATTCACCCCCGAGATTGCTTCGTCGCCAGTATCCTCGCAAGACAGAAGAATCTGGGGAACACCTCCATACCCTTGGCAGAGGGGTGAAACCCCTCTGCGCTCCCCGGTTACCAAATGACCCGGGACTATTTTCTCTTTTTAGTTTCTTTCCATTTGTGATATAATTTATTGTCAAATAGGTGGGGAAGATGCCGAAAATATCTCGAAGCTTAATTATCTGGCTTGTCGTCCTGGCGGTGGTGATAGCCGTGTTCTTCACCCTGATCTCGCCTGGTAACAAGGCTGAGACTCTACCGACATCGGAGTTGATCAGCGATTTGCAGCAGGGGAAGTCCCCCTCGGGCGGAAACTATACCACGGCTGTTCTTACTATCAAAGATACGTCGCTCACAGTGGTGATAGATGACAAGACCTATACTACGACCATTCCCGCGGACTTCGACGCTTCTCAGGTATTTGCAGCTCAGATCGAACAGGGCAAGGTGACCTATAATTACCAGGGCGCGAGCCGGTGGGGCAGTTGGGGCACGATACTGATCAACTTCCTGCCATTGATACTCTTTGGTGCGCTCATCATATTCATGCTGCGTCAGGCTCAGGGTGGCTCGAGCCAGGCTATGTCGTTCGGCAGAAGCAAAGCGCGAATGGTCAGCGGGGATAAACCCACCGTCACCTTCGGCGATGTTGCCGGCGTGGATGAGGCCAAGCAGGAGCTACAGGAGGTGGTGGAGTTTCTCAAATTCCCCGAGAAGTTCCTCGCCCTGGGTGCGCGCATACCGCGCGGTGTCTTGTTGATTGGTCCTCCGGGCACGGGCAAGACTCTTATGGCCAGGGCTGTCGCCGGGGAGGCGGGGGTTCCCTTCTTCTCCATAAGCGGCAGCGAATTCGTTGAGATGTTCGTCGGAGTGGGCGC
>Ga0209777_10004948_pt1 | contig 15571 bp, 16 predicted proteins | sample FrelakmetHBP12HB_FD_187147 | JGI IMG/M metagenome (GOLD analysis project Ga0209777, IMG submission 187147) | Freshwater lake sediment microbial communities from the University of Notre Dame, USA, for methane emissions studies -HBP12 HB (SPAdes)... | ecosystem: Environmental > Aquatic >... | reverse complement strand
TATGCTTTTTTGTCTGGAAAAACGGCTTGTTAAAATTGCTTATAACAAACTTTTTTGAAATTTTAGGGGTAAAACCATTCCTAAAAATGAGCATTTTTTCTCGTTTTGCTAATTGCGACACAGTCTCTGGTACCGGGGGGATTCCAAGTCGCTGGATTAATACCAAATCGCCTTCATTGACGTTTTCTTTACTGGCTCAAGTTATTCGAATTATTGTGAGCAGATTTCTCAAAAGGACGGATGTCGCAATGTACCCCCGACGCGGTTATCTGTGCCACACTCTATATATTTTGATCAATATTTTATTGACATACAAGTATCGCTTCCTTATACTCCTTTGTCCAGAAAGCAGGTTTTTATCAAGTCAAAATCTGGCACGAACCGTTTGACTGCATGCGGTTCCAAGACGTTATACCATTTCGCTTTCAATTGTACTATCAGTGAAAAGAAGTAAATGAAGAAACGCACAAAGAAGATTCTTATAGCCGTGATGGTTCTCCTTACAGTCGTGATAGGGGGTATGGCCATCTATCATGCCTATCTGCGGCCAGAGGCGTTACGCAACCTGGTACAACGGGCACTCGAGACCAAGCTTCAAAAAAAAATCGTGATCAAAAAATTCGAGATAGATGTCCTGAACCGGCATCGGATGACATTGGAAAAGATTACCATGGGCAACGACGGCGGGTATGCCATGGAGGCGGATGGCCTGACCGCGCGCTTCTCGCCCTGGTACCTGCTCCTGGGCCGGCTTGAAATCAAGGACATGACTATCAAGAATCCCCATTTCACCATCGATTTTGAAAAGATCAAAAGCCAGGGGAAATTACCGAAACTCCCGATGATCAGAATCGAACATGGCAGCGCCCGGCTGATCTATAAGACCCATGTCGTTGATGTGTTCAATATCCGAGGCATCCTGAGCAATACGCAGGTCAAGCTGGATGCCGATGCCTTGGACGGAACACTCACCATCTCCGCTGCCAAAATTTTTCACACCTGGCGCGGTAGTGCGATAGCCAGCGGCATAGACCTATCACGGTTGGATACCGAGTATGAGGGCACATCGAACCTGAATGTCGTCTTCAAGAAAAATGGGCATGGGTATGAATTTTCTGCGGATGCAGCCGGAAGAAACTTGAAACTGCCCCGAGGTACGCCTCTGGGCAAAGCCACACTGACCATAAATGCCCACGGCAATAAGGAAATTCTGGACATTGATAAAGTTGCCTTTAAATCTTCTCTGATCGATGCCAATGGTACGGCAAAGCTTACCGGACTTAAGGACCCGCTCAATGCGCACATCGACTTAAATCTTAAATCGAATGAGTTCAGCTATGAGGATATGGTGGACGCCTTGCCCACTGCACAATTCCCGGGTTGGCTTAAGGAACTGCTCACCGCTCATATCCGGGGCGGCCGTTCACAAATAAAGTTTCTTCGCTATCAAGGCACGCTCAATGAAACGACCGTTTGGAATACTTGTCTGAAAAATTTGCAGGTGAACATGAGCATCAACGGCCAGAGTTTTGGCATGAGTCAAGGCCCACGCGTGACCGGGGTGACCGGTCTGTTTTCCATTGCAAAGGGCTCGATCGAGCTGAAAGACTTGACCGGCATAATTAACGCCTCTCGCGTCAAACTCGTCAATGTTAAATTCCCGGATATCGTATCTCGCGGATTCAGGGTGGCGGTGGCCGTGGATGTCGACATGCCCGTCGATGATTTCGTATCAACATGGAGAGCCTGTGTGGCACCGCCAACTGTACGCCAACTGCTCGATTCCATAAACACGGTTGAAGCAGGCAGAATGCAGGGTATCGTATGGGTCTACTATCAAGACATCACCGACACCGCCGTAATAAAAGGGAACGTCACCCTTACGGATGTAAGCATGTCATGGAACAAGACCCGCTTGCGGCATTTCACCGGTCAGGCGTCTGCCCTGAAATATGGCGATCCGGTAACCATGCAGCTTGCCGGTACACTGAACGACAACGCCATCGACACACTGAAAGTCAATCTGAAGGACCCGCTCAAGCAGCAGATTTTCACCTTTGCTCTCCATACCCATGGATTATCCGTATCCGATTCGTTAAGTCTGGGCAAACAGGCGTCCGTTCAGATGGCCGGTACCGGGCAATGGCCAAACATTACAGGCAATCTGGCTTTCAGTGCGCAGGAGATCAATCTTTTCAACCATCATTTAATGTCCAGAAATGGTCCTATCACCGGCAAGTGCAAGGTGAAGGCCGGATTTTCTCCTCAGACACAGATTGAGATTCCCGACCTGACCGTGAATCTGAACCCTAATGTCCTTCGTTCACAGATATCCTTGAAAGGCAGTCAGGCGAATATCAAGGTGGCCGGGAAAGTGGATTTGGCTAATCTGCAAGGCGCCGCTGGAGATTCTCTGATACCCAAGTATGGCAATATAATCGGCAGGCTCAGCATTGCATCAGACAAGGATTTTCACATGACCGGCATTCTGGATTTCAGACAGGCCGGCTTCATATACAAGGACAAACCTTTGAACCTGACGGGACTCATCAATCTGAAAGGCAATAAGATCACGAGTGAGGCCTTTAAAATCCGTCAGGATCAGATGACTGTCGATATGAACGGCAGCCTCACCCTGGATAAAATACCGTATCTAAAGGGCGACGTGGTTATGGATAGGCTTTCGATCAGTGCCGGCGCAAAGAGCGAACTTGAACTGCTCAAGAAATTTCAAGGCAATGTCAAGCTCATTCTTACCAATCTAAACTATAATGGCATACCCATCCAGAAAGTCAGTGCTCTGGCGGAACTCGGATCTACCGGTCTTAAACTGACGAACTTCGACCTGTCCGATAAAACAGGAACTGTCAAGGGCACGGTGATCTTTAATCCAGACAGCCAGCTTGAATACAATCTGGATATGGATCTGCAAAACGTTCCCGTTGCCAACTTCATCACCAGCCGCCTGCCCGCCACACCTCCATGGATGGACGGCCACATGGATTTGCAAGGGCGGGCATGGGGGAAAAACGATTCTATGAATGGCGATGTATCGTTCAAAGCACACACGGGCAATATTAACCGGTACAATTTTTTATCCCGCATATTCTCGGTTTTAAATCCTTATAAGATAATCATGACCGGTGAACTCGACTTCTTGCATTCCGGCTTCCCCTACAGTACCATTACCGCAACCTTTACCGTCAGGGATTCGGTGATGACCTTCAACGATTTCTATCTGAACAGCAACTCCCTCCAGATCTCAGCCGTGGGAAAGTATCTAATCCGCACCCATTACATCGACACGATCATGGGCATTGAACCATTGCAAACATTCGATAAAACCATCACCCAAATCCCCATTGTGGGCTGGGTACTCACTGGGGAAAAGGGGACTTTCATTGTAATTCACCTGCACGCGCTCGGGCCGGTTGACGACACTACGGTCACGTCCATGTCGGCTGGCGCTCTAACCAAGTCGGTGGCGGAATCCCTATTGAGGATGCTGAAACTGCCGCGGGATCTTGTTACCAAACCCGGGGATGTCCTCCTGCCAGGGGCTATGAAAGAAAACGAAAATAAGACGCCGTAAAAAACCACTTAACCACGGTTTGGTTTTGTAGTGCTAAGGACTACATTTTACGGCTATGGATTGACTTTTGCCTGCTCATGTTTTAATAAGATTCAGATACAACAATATAAAGGGAGCAATCATTTAATGAGGAAAAAAGATCTACTGAATAAAACTGTTGAGCATATCGACATCAAAGCTATTAATTCTGTGGATATAATTAACGCCATGAAGAAGATGTCCTTTTCCGCCCGTGATTTAGCGAATGCCGCTGACATTTACAACCAGATGCTCAAAGAAAAAAAATGTGCGATTATCTTAACTCTGGCCGGCTCCACCTCTGCCGCCGGCTGTATGCAGGTTTACGTTGATTTGGTAAAAAATAACATGGTCGATGCCATAGTGGCAACAGGCGCTTCAATTGTCGATATGGATTTTTTTGAAGCCTTGGGATTCAAGCATTACCAGGGCACACCTTTTGTTGACGATAAATTATTACGTAAACTTTATATCGACCGTATTTACGACACCTTCATTGATGAAGAACAATTACAGGTCTGCGATAAAACAATTAATTTAATTGCCGATACCCTGCCGCCCCGGGCTTATTCTTCACGGGAATTTATTTGGGAGATGGGAAAATACTTAAAAAAGAAAGCGAAAAAGAAAGATTCTTTGGTTCAAGCGGCTTATGAAAATGATGTCCCTATCTTCTGTCCGGCTTTTTCAGATAGCTCGGCTGGTTTCGGACTTGTACTGCACCAAAATGAAAGACCGGAAAATCATGTTTCTATTGACTCCGTAAAAGATTTTCGCGAATTAACCATGATTAAAATCGAAGCAGGAACCAGCGGCCTACTAATGATCGGCGGCGGCGTTCCGAAGAATTTTGCTCAGGATACGGTTGTATGCGCGGAAATACTGGGAAGAGAAGTACCTATGCACAAATACGCCGTTCAAATAACCGTGGCCGATGTGCGTGACGGCGCTTGCTCCAGTTCCACTCTCAAAGAAGCCAATTCCTGGGGCAAAGTGGATTCATCTTTTGAACAAATGGTTTACGCTGAAGCTACCACAGCATTACCGCTTATCGCCAGTTATGCTTATCACAAAGGAAGCTGGAAGAAGCGCAAAAAGTGGCGGTTAGCCAGAATTTTTAATACACAAAAGTGAATTTGTTCTTGGTGGAGATTATCTGAAAGTTAAATTTTATTTTTAGGCTGTGTTTTTCTGCCAAATCACGGGTATAAACCCCAAAGCAAGCTTTGGAAACAGATTCCGCAGCAAGCTGCGCGGTATTGTTCAACTTACCAATTCCGCTGCGCTTTGCTTTCGGAATTGGAGTTTCAAAAATAAAAATTTGAATGACGCAGTTGAATTGCTCCCTCCCCTCGTGACCTTCAGGTTATCTACCTTCCCCTCATGCCCTGACCACCTAAACGTGGTATGAGGGCACAAGAGAAAGACGGAAGATATAAGCGATTATTAAAGCTATAGTTACAAATTAAACTGTAACAAGCTTCAAAAAATAGGTACGATAGATTTATCGGGCGAAGAAAAAGATCAGAAGAGATAAAACAACAATGACATGAGCAGCGATAACACCAAATTTATGGTGCTGGTAAAATTCATTGGCCTTTTGAATCCGCTCAAGTCCACCGCACAATCGCCGAAAACGCTCCAGTCCCTGATATTTATTGTCATTGTCCGAGACAAAATCGTTTTGAAACGCAAACATGGGATAAACTGCATAGATGTGATCAGTCAGAGGCCGAAAAAGTGTATCGATAACAATCCCCTGCCATGGCTGATAAGCCAGGGGTTCCGCGTAATGTCTGTTTAAGGCATAAGCGTGCGCAAGGCTCTGATAGCCGACTTTTTGTATGAACGGATTAGTAGTTTTCCTACTGGAGCGTATTAATGCCCCCAAAAGCAGCACCTTCCAGTCCTGATGCTCCGCTAAAAATTGAGTACATTGCTTGAAGTGCTCCGCGTCAAAGCGTTCAAAAATGACATCGTCTTCGAAAACGACAATGCTCTTTGCGCCGGCTTCCAGTCCTTTACGCAAACAAGTCATGTGGGATTCATATATCCCTTGTTCGATATTCGAGGGATGAGGTTTGACAAGAACGAATTCAACTTTTCCGGTCAGTCCTACTTTGGCAAACGAGGCCACAGCCGCCTGCCGCCGGTCTTCACGCTCTTTCAGGGAAATGCAGTAGATACGATCAAAAAAATCCCAGCCATTAGTTTCTTTCTTCACGGTATCCTCGATCAAATGCCTTTTTCTTTGCCGCACACCTATAATATTATGAGTATGGTGCCCTGTCAAGAAATGGCTGGAAGCAGAAAAATCGTTGCAGAAAGGGGATGTCTAATACCAATTCTAAATCAAAGATGATATTGAGGCGGCTAGACGGAGGTGACGAGGCGTATTTTACATACGTTGAGGAAGCCGACAACGACGCCAACAAAAATAGAGCTTTGATTTAGAATTGGTATAATGTATGTCATTGCTCGTTCCGGTTAAAGGCGTCCGGATTCAGAACAGTAGGCTTGTTTCGAAGGAAAAAGTTTTATGATTCGAAGAAAAATTGCCCAATACCTTGCCGGGAAGAAATATATCAAAGAGATACTGGAGAATCCGGCGGACCTCGGTGAATTCAAGGAACGTCCGACACTGCGATTGATTGCCGGATTGATCTTGATGGTTTTGAGCTTTATTATGGGCTGGCCGGCGGTAGCCGCCCTGAGCGTTATGGCAGTATGGTTTAAGGAACCACTTATCGCCATTATCGGCTGTCCGACGACTTACGCTCTATCCTATTTGGTCTTTATTGTCGGCTCCTGGCTTTCACGCGCGCCCCATTACTTGGATACTATAGCACGATACATCCTGCAATCTTTCCTCAAAAAAATACTCTAAGGCAACCAACAACTATTCATTGCTGGCGGACTTATAATTATTTATAATCTTGACGTGTGGCGGCGAGCCGACAACAGGCAGGTTAATGAATTTTAAAATTGACGGCTGAAATTTTTGAAAATACTCACTGCCACGTTTGGGATCGGATGAAGGCAGTTCCAGGGTCAGGGTGAAAATATTGCGTTCGTGACCGGCGTAGTTGCCGAGCGAACCCGGAAAGTATCCGAATTTTTTCAAAGGATGATTTATTTCTTTGCATATTTGTTCCATCCATTGTTCAAAGGAATTCAAATCCGATGATGGTCCGTCATAATCAAAAAAATTAAGGGGCGAATGCACGGACAATATTTTTTGCGGTTTGAATCTTTTAATCAAAGCCATCTGAAACATTGTTTCCTGCTCCGAGGCTGGTTTTGTTCCCGGATAGTAGCGCTTGTTTTTTTTCCCTTTGTTAACCCATTGACGAAGCGCTTCTGCCTGCCAGTCCTTTGTGACAAAATTTCTGTTGATATCGACACCATTGGCATTGACCCGTGTTGGTGAGGCGGCATAGGAAACCGTCGGGATTGAGCAGAGGCGCAATAACAATGCATTTATCTTTGAACAACGCGGGATTATCTTTAACGTAATGGGCAAGCTTGAACATGAGATAGGCTGTCGGCAATTCATCGCCGTGTACGCAGCCTATAAATAAAATGCAGTTTCCCGTGCTGTTACCGAACGTAGTAAATATAAGCGGATTCTTATTTTTTGTTGTCCGGTAATATTCCCATGATATTGTTTACAGTTTGATGTCTGTCCATCCATAATGGGAGATTTGCTGCTCCAGCGTGCTTATGTATTTTTTAAAATCGTCCGAAAATAAATCGTAAGAAAGAGCCTCATAAGGCAAGAATAGAAAAGACAACAGGCAGAAAAAAAGACACCAATTTCTAACCACTCATCTACATTTAAATTTTCTTCAACCTCTGCTATAAGTTTAGATAATTCAGCCTCTATCGCCCACTGTAAATCGCCTCTTGAAAAGTCGTCAACATTATCTATAATTTCTAAGAAGGCACTTGAATAATCCCTTATAAGCTCTGTTCTTTTGTCCATATATTTTTAAATTTTATTTATACTTTCAATTAATTTTTTAACATCTTCATCGGCTTTATCCCAGTAGCCGAACTGTATCATTCCCTCTTTGAGATAATTTCGCTTGCCTTTGCCAAAGCGCCGGCGCTCCCATAAAGGTTGGTTTATTGATTTTGTCATAGGTTTCTATTTAATTTATTATTCTTTTTATTAATCCAATCAGTAATGAGCTGTCGGCCAACTTTGGACTGGTCGGAACAAATGCGGTCAAGTATCCCCAAAAATTCTTTCTTGGTTTCCCAAGGCAATTTGATAAATACGACGGCATAAGGTTTGTTTGAGATTTTGATTTTCATAAGGCGGGATTTAATATTTATAATTTAATTATAGCATACTGTATAGACAATACAATGCTCAGAGGGGTATTTAATTAAAGCTAAAATAAGCCAAATAATGAAGCAGTCAAAAAGTTATGCACCTCTAAAATAATATAGACAAATAAAAAAAGAGGGATTGGTTTAATCCCTCTGTGGATAACTATTGTCTGTTATCCTTCATTAAGTTGATGGCAAAATCCGGCTGATTTTCCTTTTTGTTATTGTTCGGAAATACTGCCAACTGGACGGTTCCCAATACTCCCAAATCAAGACTGCCCGAATAAAACTCTTCCTTGTTCTTGTCCTTCTTTTTCCAAAGTACGCCGATTTTCTTTAACATGTTATTACCTCCTTAACAGTTTCATTGTTGGCCTCCTGCAAGATGAGTTTCAAAACCTTTTCGGTTTCGGTCAAAACCTGCAAACAGGCCATGACTGGATTTAAACCCGCTTTCTTGGCATAGCTCTCAATATATCGGTAGCTGTTGCCGGTGGTCTCTTTTTTAAGCCCCACAATGCGACATAGAGCCTCTGCCGATAGTTCGGCGACGATTTCCTGTTTCCAATCCTGGCCCTGCTTTAATTCGCCGATAACCAGTTTGTGTCCATGGTGGGCTAGTTCGTGAAAAAAGACACACTCCTCCTCAGTGGCTAGTTTTATTTCCCGCCCGTTATAAGCTCCCCAATATCTGCCGTTTTCGCCAACTGCAAAAACATTCAAGCCCCATTCCTTCGCTTTATCAATTAAAGGAAATTCTTTTATGCCGGTCTGCTCATAGTCCAAAGGCTCGCCTTCCGTATCTTCAACCTTGAAAACGGGGACTGTTAAAAAACCGACAAGCGATTCTTCCTTTTCGTCCTCGCTGTTTTTTTCTTTCTTTATCCTGGGGGCAAAGATGTAAAAAGCTTTAGCTCCTTTCTTGACGTGTCTGTTGACATCCAGCCATTGCCTAAAGCCTCGCGCATCGCTGGTTTCATTGATCATCATCAAGATATGGTTTAAATAGCTCCATTTGACTGACGGGACTTTAAACGGGGGGAATGCTGCGAATGCGACTTTTTCAGGAATTTGTCCGGATTTAAACACGTCCAAAATACTCGCCAGGGTTTGCTTGATTCTGTCCTGCATATTTCTCACCTCCTTTCAGATATTTTCTGACTTCCTTTGCAATTATTCGGTTAACCAATACTGTCATTTTGACTCCGTCGCTTTTCGCCCATCTGTAAAGATGAGGGATAAGCTCTTCTGTTATTTTTGGACTATACATAAACTTCCCTCCTTCCTTTGGCTGCGAAAATAAACCATTCTGACCGTTCGAGTTTCTTTCCTGTGCGCGGATCAATGTCCATTAGGTCGGCATAAGTAACCCAGCCTTTAAGGCTGAAATTCCTGATGTCGCCATTGCCGTCATACTTTTTCACTTTGACTGCATGGACTTCTGATAACGCGAACATTCGCGAATTAACGTTTTGGGGATTAATAAATTTCCATGACATAAAAACCTCCTGAAAGCGGATTTTGAATTGTTAAAAGACCGAAAGACCGCAAGACTTCCTGTCCGCCCGTCTCACAGCAAGGGGAGCACCGGCCTTGTCAATGGTGGAGCTGTCCACATTCGGAGCGAAGCGGAGATTGTGGGCAGACTACCTTGACAATGGCTGGGGGTTGCCTTGCTAAGATGGGAGAAGACAGGAAGACAGGAAGTCATGATGTCGAAATTGAAAGGACTATTTTTTATAACTGATTAAACAACTGATGTGATGGTGATTATTGGGGGAAAAAGATTAAGTGGTGATCGGTGCTATAATTTATAATAGCATTCCTGATAAATGGTGTCAAATTAAGCCCTATTTTGGTTATTAAAATGCCCTGAACAGAACTTCCTGACAGTGAATATCAAGACAAACGATAACTTCCTCATTTTTAAATTTTTAATTTTATGCTAGGTTACAAACTATAATCGTTAAAATTAACCTTCATTTTATTTTATGAAGATAAATATACGCTGATCTATACAGAAGTAAACTGTCTGTGCTTACAGATTTATACAGACTGTATAAATATTGTTGGGCCTGCTAAAGGCAGAAAGGAGGTAACTAAACCGGCTTAACCAATAGCAGATAGTTTTAGGTTTTGGGTGAAAGTTCAAGAATCATTAATAAACCATCAAAGGGGAGGATTTCATGAGCCACGTATGTAGGCACGGTCAAACAATTTATTGTGATTGGACAGAGTGCTCAGATTGCTGCAATGAGCATGACGAAGAACTACGTCACGAGGAGCAAATGGAGGTTTTGAATAAAATAGCCTCACGTTCTTCGCGCGCGTCAGATCTTGAAGATGAAGTAAGACGTCTTCGTGCAGAAGTTGAACGAATGAAAAAAGGTTCCCGTTAAATATCGCTATAAGTTTAACAAAACTTGGTCCTATGGAATCAGATTCACTGGAATGTGGCCTTTCAATCCCCTTTTTTTGTCTTGATAAAGATAAGATAAATAAGGCTTGCGAGATAGCCCATTTTATGCAACGAGAGAGGAGTGAAAAAGGCCACATTCCAGTGAAATGGGTATCAATTTTATCAAAAAAAAGTTTATACCAAAGACACTATGCGCCCCGATGGACTTTTCCTTTACTATATTTTAGGGGGCTTGCAACCGAAGTCTTGCAAAATGCAGTAGGTCTTGATGTTGGTGCTCGCATACGTCGTTTTACTGGAACCGGATTTTGCCCTAAATTGTCCGTACCGCCTGACAAAGACCCGAACGATCTTCTTGAATGTTATGTTCCTCATTATTTTTATTATAATGCTATTGGTTGCACCATGAAAGCTATAGACCTGTTAGGTGACCATGAACAAAACATCATTGAAGGAGACATAAGATGTCTAGATTTTGAATCGTGTTCTTTTGATTTTTTAACAATAGCTACAATTCTTGGGCAAAAACATTGCTGTTCAAGTCCGATAGAGATAGCGCTTTCAATAAGTGAAATTTGGAGAGTATTACGTCCTGGTGGTTTTGCATATCTTGCTGATACTGAAGTCGACCCTTTTGTAGTTTATAGCGCACAAAAAATAGGATTTATTATTTATGTCTCCAAAGGCACACCAAAAGACATGCCAATTGGTGTGCTGCTTTACAGGCCAGCCAGCAACACTAATTGTTCAAAGGTCAGTACTATTTTTAATGCATTTAAACTCTCCGCACTTGGTTGCAATCTGCGCGAAGATGAAATCTTAAGAAATGCAGACCTTTTATGGGATAAGTCTGCACCATTTTTTGAAGCTGCGCCAAAGGCTATTACTGTTTAACTGAAAAAGAAAAGAAAGATAATGGAAATTAGGTGAAAGAAATTATTCTTTAGAAGTATCGTTAATACTGGACTAGGTTGCTTTCATCATTCAAAAATTGGATGATGTTATCATGATTGGGTTCAAGTTCAGCTCGTGAAAGTTTACGCCTTTTTGATTCCACATCATAAAGAACATTAACAAGACGTTCAAAATCCTCGAAAATTGTTTGATCATTATCTTGCCTTTTCCGTTCCTCCAAAATATAGTCTTTTAAAATACTCCACCAGCGAATTGCATGAAAAGAAAAATCAGCCCAAATTAGTTCTTTATCAAGATAATTACGACGTAAAAGTGTCCCAATACCTTCAAATAAATTAATAACGTCTTCCTGAATGCAGTCATGATCAACTTTTGCAAGAATCTGCTTAGCCAATGCACTACGAGCTAATTTCATAGCATTACTTTCAAATTTATCCGCAAAATCTAATTCTGCTTTCATCTTCATTTGGTCACGTGAAGTTCTTGTTTGAACTATGACAAGATAAAAAGTCACCCCTACCAAAGCCCACGTTCCCCACGCTGTCCAATCTATATTACACATTATATTCACCTTGCTCAGTAGTTTAATATCATTATTCTAAAAATAAGCCATTGACAACTTACTAATGTTAAAAATTGAACTGTTATTAATACATAACAGCCAGACATTAAATTGTCAAAGTGAGTATCATTTGCCCATTATAAATAATTTCTTCCTTATGTTGTTCTTATTTTTCCAATTCATACAGCATTTCAATCCGTAACAATCTGAGGTCTCTCATGTAATACATAATATATTGTCTTCCCACTGAGACTTTCAAAATGATCGGCAAATGGAGAATCAAAGAAATTTTCTTTCTTGGTCAGCTTTTTCTTATATTTATTAAAAATATTTTGGATTGTTCCATGGTTGGAGATTTTGAGCGGCATCAAAATGTATTTGTAACGGACATCTTCAAACATCTCGATGAGTACTTCCTTCAAATAATCAAAGAACTGATGATATGACGCCTTCAGTTCTCTGGGTATCTGTATTCTGTCAATGATCAAGGAATCGTGTCCCTCGCAGAAATCGAGCATGTATATGTTGCCTATCCATTTTTGACCTCTGAATATCCTGATATTGAAGAAATGGGGTGTCATTAATTGTTTTTCTCCCAGGTAAGTGTCGGTGCAATCGCTTGAAAATTTTGCTTTGATGAGATCAAAAAAATCTTTTGTTGCATAAAAATCAAGAGTGCTTAATCGCGTATAGTGCCGGATCGTCCTCTCTGTTACGGTTTCTTCCGATTTCATTACTTTGGTTGGCCGGTAGAGCTTTTGACATGTTTCCAGTTCGGAACTGAGAAAAAGACTTCTGTAAACCGAGGGGGCACGATCCATGTTTTTCTTCATGGACTCTATATAATCATGCAATCTTTTTTTTGATTCCTGGGGGATGGATATTTTCATGGCCACTCCATCTATTCTTTTCAATGCTTTGTATAAATCATCGGAGGTCATCTTCTTATTGGTATAGCCCATAAGGTTCGTAATGTGACGGGATGACAAATTGAGATGGGACATCTTTAAAGATAGCCTTTGGACTAGGTTGTTCAAATTCCTGTTCAGCAATCCTTGAATCGTTTTCGGTAATCGTGCAAAAAGTATCTCCGCCATAGCATTTTGATGAAGTTGGCTATTCTCACTTGTTTTCTCCGTTTTCAAGGCAAGCAGGACGTCCTCGTTGCCGGGTTCAAGTACGGTTAAGGCAACTAGACTTTTTTTTAATTGGACAAGACTGAGCGTTGATGTCTTTTGAGCTTTGACATAGACGATTAAATCCCGTTTTAATAACTTGCGGATGGCTAGTATGGCAGAATACATCGAGAGAGGTGAGTCGGGAAGATGTTCGAGCAGAAAGCGTTTTCGGATTTTCAAAGGAAAGGAATGAAAAAAATGAAAGAAGTTTTCATGGCAGATAATATCGTGCATCCAGGGAAGGCTCTCCATTACCAGCGGGTATTGTTCAACCAAAGGTAGATTGGCAACCTGAGAGAAATTTATTTTAACATCCCGAATCTTTTCCTCGTCAACTATAATAAAGTCTTTTGTGACTTTCTTCTTTGCCTTAATCAATGCATGCGGTTGATGAAGAGTTGTATTTTTAGCAAAATGAAGGAGTCTCCGGTAATCAGTTCTTCTGAGAAGATCGCCGGACATAGCATTGGTTATCTCTTCAATCGTTTCCAGGTGGTAAGGTATTTCAAAAGAAGAATTATTCATAAACACAAGAATCCACTTCCGGCAGGTTAATGATAGGTTATCGCGAATGTTGTTCCAGAAGTCTTAACTTATTATATAATATTGATTTGGCAATATGACAATGAATTTTTATTTTTCCAATTCATACAACATTTCAATTCGTAATAATCAAAAAACTGTGGAACTCTAACTTAACATATGGTACAAATTTAGGCTAGGTCATTATAAGATAAGCTGATCTTCATTTGTTACATCTACTATACTTAAGAGAGGTGATAGTATGCATGCAAAAAAGTGGTTAGCGGTTGTGACAATTTTAGTTCTGGCGGTTTTCATCGTTGGGTGTGGTAAGAAGTCAGGGCTTGAAGGCAAGTTAGTGGATGGTAAGGGCCAACCTCTTCCAGGTGTGACGATCATTGCAAAGCAGTTAATGCCCATCAAAGGTTACGATCAGTTCGAGACTATAACGGGTTCTGACGGAACATTTAAATTTACGAAGCTTTTTCCCTCTTCCAAGTATGAAGTCAGACCCTCATCAGATAAGTGGACCACAGAAACGAATCTACAAGTGGAAAGCGGCCCACAGGGTGAAACAATAATGCTTCCTTCGCCAATGGTAATAGAACGCGCCCTTGCGAAGGACAGCGGGACACTCATGGATCCTTTTACGGGGAAAACGAGGTTTTCAGTCTCCAAGGAAGGTGTTATTACGGATTCCAAGACTGGCCTTGAATGGATCCTCCTGCCCGGAGATAGTGATTATTATGGTGCTGTGGCAAAAGTGAAGGGATGCACTATTGCTGGAGGCGGTTGGCGTATTCCTGGGTTAAATGAACCGAGGACGTTGTATATAAAAGGCTTTGGGCAATATAACCATGATCCGCTTTTCAAATCTATGATTTCGACCTGGACTGAGCCAAAGGATTCGAAAGGGTATAACCGTGTATACTTCTTCGATCTGGATTTCAATAGCGAGGAATTCCCTACGTTTAGGACCAACCTATTGGGGGTACGTTCGCCTCAGAGAAGATAGTGTCAACTGTTCTTCGATGGATACGTAATGAGCGCAAGGACTTCAATGAGCGGCTTCTTGCGGCGCAGTTGGATTTAGCTATTATGTGTCATAGGATGAAGTTTTCTTGACATTATTGAATCAATTTTCTTGGATGGCCTTGATCAAACCAAACCGCTTCATTTAACCGGTAAAAGTTTATAAAATTAAGATAAAGAAAATCTTTGGGAGCCGATTTGACAAAACGATTGAATTGTTTGTTATTCGTTTCTATCCTGCTTTCTATTATCGGATTTAGTTTATACTCCTGCGGTCGCAATAGCGGATCGTGGTACAAGTAAGAAAGGACAAACAGGCATTTGGTCCCAAAGGGGAGCTTGCTTTTCACTTTGTTGAAAATTTCGGCTTTCTGCTTCACGCCCTTGTAGCACTCGGTTTTTCGTTCAATCTCTACCCAGTAATAGAGCGTAACTTCGTCTTTCCTAGCCTTGATATAAATATCGCATTTCTTGCCACCGAATTCTTTTTCGTATTCAAACTCAAATTTCCAATCCGGGTATAACCTGACCAAAGACAGGGCAATGTCATATTTCATGCTGTCGTGCCGTACGGTAGCCGTCGCTCTGATTTCTTTATATTTATATTCGGCTTCCCGGCCCACATATTTAGCCCCTTTCAGGGTCGGGGCATGGAATATCTCTTTTCGTCTGTTGCGGGGTGTAAGATCATAAGCTAAAGGCCGGATATAGCCGTGCTTGACAAAATCACTAAAATATTTTGATACCTGAAGCAGGGAGCCTTTGGGGTCCTTGGCGGTGATTGAAAAGAAGTTATTTATTGAGCCGTATTTTATGGTCATCAATTGATCGATTATTTGTTCTCTTGGGGTCATAAATTTATTATTCTATTATGGCGGAACATTGGCGCGTAAGCGACAGCTCTGGGTTTTTATGCGTGTGCTAATGTTGCCAGCTAAAAAATCAGAGCTGTCGGTTTTGCCGCGCTATTGCGGGGTAAAGCGACAATGTTTCCG
>Ga0209777_10004947_pt1 | contig 15578 bp, 10 predicted proteins | sample FrelakmetHBP12HB_FD_187147 | JGI IMG/M metagenome (GOLD analysis project Ga0209777, IMG submission 187147) | Freshwater lake sediment microbial communities from the University of Notre Dame, USA, for methane emissions studies -HBP12 HB (SPAdes)... | ecosystem: Environmental > Aquatic >... | reverse complement strand
GTTCTAGACGCATTCGCAACTTCCGTGTCTCTAAATTTGCAGCACGGAGTTCCTATCGAAGACTTGATTACTAAATTCAAGCCCATGAACTTTACGCCTAACGGTGTAACCAGAAACAGGGATATCCCCCTGGCCAGGTCTATTGTCTCCTACATTTTCACTTTCATCGAGAAGAACTATACAGAAAAGGAGGAGGCGAATTCGGTACAAGAAGGTAAGGTATCTATCCTCCCCTTATTGGAACTGGAGCCAATAAGCCTCGATGGGGAGGTTTGCCCGCAGTGTGGAAACATAATGCGGCTTTCGGGAACATGTTACACGTGCGAGAATTGCACGTTTAACTCAGGAGTTTGTCAATGAAGTAAAAACAAAAGGAGTATTACGATGGAAAAGATTTTGAAAACAATGGGCGTTTGTATGTTTTTGATGGGGTGTGGGGGGAGGCCGTATGAACTTGAGAGTCTCTCCGATAGTGGGATAGAAGCCGATGGGGGAACGAGCACAGACATCAATTCTGATACAGATACGGATTCGGGTACAAAATGCCCAGAAGGCGAAACCCGCTGTCAGAACAACATCATTCAGAAGTGTCAGTTAGAAACTTGGAAGGACTGGACTGACTGTCTCGCTCTTGGAAAGATGTGTACCCCGATAGATGGCAAAGCTGTTTGTACGGGTGGGGGAGATGGAGATACCGACGCAGATAGTGATACTGACAGTGATACCGACACGGATACAGATTCGGGAACTGACTCCGGCACGCTATGTACCCCTACGGCTTACCAGCAATGCGGTTCAGGTGGCGATGTGCACTGGTTTGATTCATGCGGGATTGAAGGTGGCGTAACATCTAACTGCATGGCCTGTGAGACCTGTAACAATACCTCAAACATTGCCGCCGTGTGCATTACATACTGCAAATTAGACCCAAATACTAATCTTTACTGGCAAGAACCGAAGGCAAGTACCCAATACCAGTGGAAGCCTGCCATCGACTACTGTAACGGACTCTCCTTAGGGGGTCACGACGACTGGGTACTGCCGACCCGGCAAAACTTTATCGATATACTTGGAGGGTGTGATACCAACGTATTAGCCGGGGACAATGGCTTTTGCAATAGTTGCGCAAACAGCGCAACCTGCACCGCGCTGTTTGGTTCCGATACCCATACATATTGGACCTCGTCACCCTATTACGACAACACTCCTCCTGTCGGATTTAGCGTATATTTCAACGATAGTTTCATATCCGACACACCCCCACATTCCTACCAGGACGTACGTTGCGTACGTTCAGAACTCTAATTAATCAAAGGAAAAAAATGATAAACAAATGTTGGAGCTGCGAAAATAACGTAGGTCCCGAAAGCTTGGAGATTCATCACAAGGGCGAGATAACAGGTTTCGTATGTGATGAATGCTTACGAAAAGTAAAAGGACTTAAGCTACTGTTAAAGAAAAATGAGAAAGGGCTTTATCAGTTGGAACAAGTAACGCCTTTGGAGAATCCGGTTTGATGTAAGCCTCCTATTCTACATGAAGAGTAGGAGGCTTTTTTTGGTTAGATAGTACCGTAATTAACTACTATAGAAAATACTTTATCTTGCTTAGTATCAGAATTAACACCTCCCGTTACAACAAGCATGTGCATCTCTGTATCAAAATCCACGACATTAGAACATGAAAGAACAATATCTTGTGGGTTATCAGTAATGTCGGAATAGTCACTAGTAACAAGTGTAGTATTCCCATAATGAGTTGTAATAAAATATTGAAACTGCAGTCTATCCGCCCCTGTACGACCAATTCCAGGTTTAATATGAAGTGTAATACTATTTATTCTAACTTTATTAGGAATTACACCATTCATTGGAATACTCATATTTGCCAAAGCAACTACAGACCACATATATGAAGCCATACTTCCTCCAGCAGCTATATGAGATGTCCAATCAAGAGTTGCAGATGGACCCAACCCAACAGTAAAAATAGGTATCATTGTTTCTTGTGCTACTACTTTGATAGATTCTATTCTTCGTGCCTGCGTCTTGTAATAAAATAATTCATCATTTATAGCCCCCTCATTAATCCACATCGCGCCATCGTCTAAAGATGTAGGTTGAATCGTTGAAGTTTTGAGCTGAAAAGGAGCTTTTACAGTATATGCTAAAGGATCAGCAATAATTGCGTAAGACCCTGTACCCCCCAATCCTTGAGCATACACCCCTGCACCCCCTAATCCTGCAGTACTCGCTCCTGGAATAGCGAAAATTCCATGCCCTCCTTGCCCTGTAGTTATACCCGCACCTCCTCGCGCAATAATTCCCATCCCGGCAGCAAGAATACCATGAGAGTGCCCCCCTGTTGTTAATATTCCTGTTGCACCATAATGCGTATCATCTGTTGGCCATGTAGATCCCCCTAAAAAAACACCTCCAATACCCGGACAAAGGTCTGCTCCAGATACTGCTTCCGAGCCATATGCTAAAATTCCAGCGCCACCGTAGGGCGGGTCATACGGATAAGAAGGATCAAACCAATTACACGGCCCATTAGGTCCCCCTTGTGCTACAACGCCTGCCCCTCCCCAATTATACCCAGTAACATTTGCACAGGAACCGCCTATTGCAACAATCCCGTCTCCTCCAAAGGCAAAAGCTGTAGGAGAATTAGTTTGATTACCTCCCCTAAAAAACCCGCCCGAGCCCGCGTGAGGACCAGGACTCATAACAGCTGTTCCGTTATCCCCCCCAACACCTAAAATACCAATACCGCTTGCTACATTTGTCCCTGTAAAATTACCCGTCTGACCTATGCCCACAATCGCGGCATAGCTATTCAAAGGGGTTGCAAAACGATATTTTGAGGCCCCTTTTCCGTATCCAATAACAGCATCTACATACGTACCTACCGCCGCTGTAACATTAAATGTCCAAGGATACGTCGCAGTCTCCGCAGCATTCAAACTTCCCTTAGAATTAAGAGAATCTACAAGACTTTGAAGGTTTGTCTGAAGGGTTCCCGCAACAAGAGAAAAAGGAACAGATGAAGCTCCCGAGCCCACATACATAGTTAAAGAAATGCCTGCACCTGTAAGCCTTGATATTGTAAAGGCATCTTCCCCAAAATAGATAGGGGCCACAACGCCTCCCGGAAGCGCCGCAGGGTCCCTCACAAACGTCCCATCCAAAAACAAAAGGTCATTTCCAATTCTTTTGCACAGAGGAATACACAGAGGCAATAGCGCGGGGCCTCCGTGTACCGTCGCAGCAGTAGGTTGATTAAAAAGAGTAAGGTCGGAAGAGATAAATAAATCTGACCCTACAACTCCCGTATCCGCTCCGTATCGCTGCCGACGCCCTCCATGCTCGGAAGAAACGGGGTCAAAGAAAGACACAGGATTTATAATGTACGGGTACGCAATCCCAACGGTATCCCCATCAGAAATAACGTGTCCTGCAACAACAGTATTCCATGCATTCCAAGTAGCAGCTGGAAGTACATGCATTTCTCTATTTGCGGTATCCAGCGTGTCATAAGTTCCGACATGAGGAACAACTCCAATTCCGACACTTGTAATAGCAGTAGTGGTGTCTCCCACAGAAGTAAGAACCCAAATGATTCCTGGGCCCGCAGCACCCGCAACCCCTGGAACAGCCATTAAGGCAGTTATTAAATCCCCCGCAGTCTTAGTACCATCCGCTGAAACCGTAACAACTATAATATTGAGTGGGTCTCCAATAGTCTCAACAGTGAGCACATTCGAATCTGTTGAATACACAAGACGAACTTCAAGAGTATCTCCACCCTTATCTGCCGAGAGTTGATTTGAGAATGTCAACGTACAAGATGTAGGGTCAGTATCCGAAAAGAGCCAATCAAAAGATGTGAGTCTATCCGAATCAATACTCCCTAATGGCTGAATGCATAGGTCATTCGTAAAGGTCACAACTCCAGTAGTAGGATTCCAATTTGTTACTTGCGGATGCAAATTCGCCGCAGTACCCGAAATTATCCACTTGATATCCGTATCTGCAAGGTACTTCAAAGTCTCCAGAGCGTCCCGAACAATCTCAGTACGGTCCCGAAGATTCTCTACTGGACGTCGCAGAACCGTTTGGCGAATAACTTCACCGTCATTGAAAGGCTGAATAGCCTCTTCGTCTAAACGCGCTCCGGTATCTAAACCCTGTTCGTATGTAATTCGCTGGTCAGCCATTTCTATCTCCTATCAAATTTGGACCGTGACGCCCAAGCGCCATTCGTACTCAATTATCATCGTAGGTGTCTTAGGCACAACTGCATGTACCTGTCTCGCATACAACCTCTTGTTGCTCGCTAGACCTGGAACATCATTATCCCCACGCGTAAACAATCCCACCTCGGATATATTGGAACCTGTCAGAGTTCCCGCGGGAACCACTTTGCTTATTTTGATTTCCCATTGGGGAGAATACGTAATTGTATAGTCCGTAGCCCGGGCTATAACACTGGTCCATAGTAAATTGTCCAGCCCCGTATCGTCTCTAGAAGGAGGAGTTGTTCCATCCCCCACGGAAAGAGACCAAATCTGATTGTACTCAGGATTCTGCTGGTATACATCGCCGGCCGGGTCCTGGAGCAAGAGACCTAAAACTACTTCCCGCCCCAAATCTGTCACTTGATTCTTTTTTGTGTGCCGGAACAGTCTTCCGTCTTTGGTATCAAAGGCAGTTACTGTAAGAATTCCGTACAGCTGTATAACATCAGGGCGCAACGAGAACACCTAATCGCCAGTTGTAAACTAGCGCCATTGTAGCAGTTTTTGTCACCGCGGTATGCACAATCCGGGAATACATTCGACGATAATTTGCCAGTACCGGGTCGTCATTATTACCGCGCGTAAAAATCCCTGCCTCTGTAATTATACTCCCAGTCGCGGTTCCGGACGGAACTGTTTTACTGATTTCCAGAGACCACAGCGGATACTTAACCACAGGCCGCTCTACCTCTATAGGACTGAACGCAGACACCCATACGGAACTCCCTAGTACGGTATCAGAAGCAGTGGCCGCCGTGCCGTCTGTGCCTACTTCCATGGACCAAATCCAGTTCCAGGTCGGGTTCTGCTGGTAGTCTGTGCCTGTAGGACTGCCCCCAAGCAAGTCTAGAACACACCCTAACCCTGAATTGGTTATCTGATTTTTTTTGGTTTGGCGAAAAATCCTCTGGAATACACCTTGTTTTACGTCGTAAACTTCCAGCGTCAATTCCCCAAACAGTTTAAAATTACTTTGAAATTGCATGGCTTACTCTACCACAATTTTATGGATACACATAGGAAGAACCTCCCACACTAATATAAAGAACCGGAGCCCGGTCTATATTCTCACAGGGTGCTGGCAATGCGGCAATGTGTTTCCGGATGTACCCAGGGTCAGAACCCCCCAAAGCGATAGGTGTCCACCCGAATGGTATTCGTGTATCGGGGTCACCCAACGAAATATTTGTAACTGCTAAACCCAAGCCCGCGTAAGATACTAATCCTGCGTCCCAGAAGTCAGTTCCAATAGGGGTTACTGTTCCAAAAGTAGCAGACATGGGGTCGTAGTCTACGGTGTAATTAACATTCTCTTTAACGGGTTTCCCTCCAACCAGAGCATCCAAGTAAAGATTAATCGGACGTACCCCCACACCTAAAGGCAATGCAAATGGAGGAGGAACTATTCCCCCAGGAGCCGTATATCCCGTCGAGATGGGCGGAACAAAATCTACATAGTGATAAAAATCACCAATCTTCATGTACCCGGAACCAATCGTCATAGCATTAGATGCCAAGTCCAGCGCTTCTTCTGACCCGAAGTCGAACTTGAAATGATAGTCGAACTCTTCGAACAGAGCCAACATATCCTCATGCGTTTCGGCCGGCTCTACGTAGGGATACGTATACGAAGGTTTGACAACTAGAACCAAATCATTGATGTCACTAGTCTCTAAATCGGTAAGTTTTAAATCTTCATGTATTTGTACATAGAACATATGGAACTTGAGGTACCTATCAAAAAGGATAAATGCAACACAGTGTCGCAGAGACGCCGCACCGGAATAGTCGATGATATTGCCGTCATCGTCCCCCCCGATAAAAAGACCTGGGTCTCCGATACGAGCGTCATCTGTAGGTCCAATAATGTTTTCGTATAAAGTCGTCGCGGCTAATCTTCGAGGCCGAGAAGTATCGGGCCAAAGCGCCGCGGGGATTTCTTTGTTGAAGTACCATTGTGGGTCTTCCAGGTAGTCCACAACCCGGAAGGCTTCAGTCATGGTATCGAATGCTTTGAACGTAAGTCGCTTGACGTTATTAATATCCATAATTGCGGGGTCTATAGGAATATTATAAGGGAATGTATACGTATTCTGGTCGGTTATTACCTGTTTCGTATAGTGGATATTCGTAATCCAATCGACGGGAAATTCATCAATAACCCCAAACTCGGCCTCAATCTGAACGGTATTTGCGTCAATGATATTGGCTATCCTAAAACGACCAACATTGATATCGTGTATCGCAGTCTCTACAACAATGCTCGTACCTACGTCTAATTCGTTAAAGGTCCGGGACATTGTTTGGAACATGGGAACAAGCAAAGGAGGAGCAGCAGCAAAGAATTCTCCGTCAGAACCGCTAGAAGTAATTCCGTTATTGTAGGACTGCAGAACCTCACCCTCGTTCTTAACAACGGGCAAATTCACAACTACGTTAAGAGCCGACTCAATCAGTCTGAGAGTAGGGCCTGACATATACAACTGCATGATGCCGCGGAGAAATGCTTTATACGTTTCTGAGGAAACATCAAATCGATTCAGGAGTGAACCATAGTTGTAGTACAGTGTAAACCTGTCAACCCACACCTGCGGGACCCAGAAAGAAATCTGTTTGACTCTCCCATCAATAAATTCTTCAACTTGCCCCATCGCGGAGAGAACAACTTCCTGCATCCATGTGTAACTACAGGTATGTACTTGCGCGTCACTTATGGGCCGTTTGGGAATAAACAGTCCATTCGTATAATCCACAACGTAGTCTATTCCCTCCACCAAACGGCTTCCGTAATACCTGTAAGCGTGAGCAATAAAACTGCCGTAATCAATCTGTCTAACCCCCGCTAAATTCGTCACAGGAGCCGTACGCGCAAGGGTCCAAGCGAGAAAAGTTTCGGTTCCTGTAATTCCGAGGTCCGCAGCTTTTACGTCTAGGATAACATTATTGACACCCTTGAACTTCTTCAGGAGATACGGACCAGAATTCCGGTCTTCTGCCGAAAACCAACAGTAAGTAGCAGGCGTCAACGACGGCGTATCATCTATACACATACTTGCAGCAAAGGGTGCCGCTAAAGGTAATACAACTTCCACGTATCCTACACATCCTACATCGGCACATACGGAAAAAGTCCCATCGGTTGTATCTGTTGCGATAGGCGGAACCACTGAAAGAGCATCACCTGTTGCCACGAAGTCAGGTTTATACCTTACAATAGAGTACACCAGAGGGTCTTTAAAAGTTGTAGGATAGGGATTCGCGGAGGGTCCTACTAAATAAGTGTCATCAATGTAACCAACTGCGTAGTCTTTCCGCGGAGTGAACGGCACAAATTTTCGAATAGCCCAGGTCAATGGATTGGGATTTGTTGCAAGCGGAGCATACGTTGTAGGCTCCAGGATTACAGCATTCGGAACCAGGATACTCTTGATTATAAATAACCCATTGTAATTGGTGTCCGTTGCATCCGTAATCTCTATAAGATTTCCTATATAGGTATCATCAAAAGAAGCGAATCCTCCGGAAGAAACAAAAATTATATTCGCCCCTACGTACTGATATGACCCATCCCCTACGAGGGCGTTCTGCAAATAAATGCCCGCGTATCCCAGTAATCGAAGGGTATCTCCTATTTGAACCGAATCATCATACCAGTTGGAAGTTCTTTTAGTGTCTGTAAACCTATTGCCAACTTCAATATCCAGATACCTCCAGGCAACTCCTGAAATGGGCAGAGTATTCGCTGTCCTGAAAGGATTCGCATGGAACCGCACGAACCCATCGTTATCGAGAACGTCAAAATTAACGTCGCGCTCGAGTACAACTTCCGGAGTAAAAATAGTATTCTGCAGAAAGTCGATACTTGCGATAGACCCCGGCATATCATAGACATAACGGTCTTCCGCGGAAGTAACGCCTGCCTGAAAAAATACCTCATCCTCTCGAATCGCAAAAAGCTTCCACGCTTCTCTATTGAAGAGGGGGGTATCAATTATGCCAATGTTCAGAACACTACTCAGCAAGTCTAGATACGCTTGTCCGAGATACACTTCAGAAGCTTGGTAGAAAGACTGAAGGTCTACGGTATCCCGGAAAAAGCGCTGCCAGAAACTGGACAGTCCGGAAAAAAGAGAAGAAGGAATGTCTCCAACAACGGCCATATTATGTCCTCTGATAGAACGTAATCATACTGGACAGGGCCCTATACCTAACAGTCCTGTCCGTAATTCCCATGTAACTATACCAGTTATTAAGTGCGCCGGAAGTATTCACAAACGCGCCCGCGTACGTGATGTCGTTCCCGTTAAGCAACATAACACCATTGGAACCTAGTTCAAAAATGGACACGATATCCGAAGTAGAGAAACTAGCAATTTGTCCATCTGGCGCGTGCAGGTAGTAATAAATCAAGAAAGGAAACACTGCCCCCACATCCGGATACTGTATTCGGAACTGCGTTGCCAAGTCCGACATATCCAGGTCATCGTTAGGGTCAAAATTGTTGATATAATCCGCGAGAAAAACAGACGCCGAATCAGTATCCACAGTTCCCGTGGCTGTTGGTTTGAGCCGGTAAGGAATCGCAACCTCTAACCATACTGGGTGTCGCGCCCTAACCAGATGATTGGCAGCTTCAATTCTTACATCCCTGTCTCTTACATAGGCGTGTATATCCTGGAAACCTGTAAGGGTCTGATACGCAACACGTAGAGTCTTCCCATCAAAATGTCCCGGATCTGACAAGTATCCCACTTGCACTAATGTAACTGCATCTCCCGATTGTCCCGACGTCGGATTAAGAACTTGCACTCGATACTGGGTAAGAGACGGTTCCACCATAGGCCCTATGGGGTCGGAGTTGACACGGTTGTTAAAAAGAATCGTTCCAGTAGAGGGATTGATAATCGCGGCATCTGAACTATACGGGTCTGTAATTTCAACTGTGCTTATGGACTGAACAGGTTGTCCCGTCAGCATAACTACTCCTGAATTCTTAATGTGACGGGAAGTGCCTGCGGGAACATCGGGAGCAGCGACAGATGGAAGAATTTTGCGTATCGGCAGGATCTCATTAAAATCCGGAGACATGTGTCCGATAGAATATACTAATGTAGGTAACGGAAACGGAATTGCTGTCCAATCTACTTCCATTTCGTCATATGCTTCCGTGAAAGGAACACTCGAACTTACCACCAATTCATGGTCATACACTTCTGTTATGGGATACCCAATAGGGGCATCTTTGATGCCCGACAGAATATACAGAATGTCTCCTACTTTAACACCTGTCGTAAAAACCCAACTTGAATCATATGTAAGATACGGGTCCCTAAACATGCAAATAGCATTGTCCGTCCGCGCAAAATATCCGCCAACAACTCCTGTATCTTCTGTTGTCGTTAAAGGCAATTCTACATACGTGTCAAAAAATCCGCCGGTATGAATATCAATATGCGGCGCAATCTCACGCTTTCGGTCCCTAACCATCTCAGGTTCACCCATCCCGATAGTCAGGGTTTCAGTAATGTTCGTGAACTCTTCCCGGAGAACTGTATCACATGACCTGTTATTGATTAAGTTGCGCACCGTAATGGCTGTCTGCGCACGGTCAATCATCTCAGGGGTAGTCTCATTGTCTTTTCCAGATGTAATATCTGACAGATTTTCTGCATAAGAAAAGTAGGGAATACCTTTTTCAGAATCCACACGAACAAAAACACCTGCCGCGATGTTGTATGAAGTCCCCCGAAGAGACGCAACCATTGGCACATCCACGACATAGTCAATAAGAACTCCTCGCGTATCATACACGGGAAGAAACTCAGTCTCCGCAATCACATAGGGGTCTAATGTAGAATCTATATAGAAAGCATAGTCAGCTGTGCGCCAGAAAGAATCCTTTAGTGAAATAGAAACAGTCGTTTTCTGCGTAAAGTGACACCGACTTCGCGTGCGCGCGTAGCCTCCGCCTTTGCGCGTGAGAAACCAGTTGGACATAATTTCATCAACAGCTTGGTCTACGTCATCGACTGTCGCGCCGCTATTGATTAAATCAGTTATCTTCAGGAGGGATTGCCGGTCGGTAATACTTGTAACTTCGCTACGAAGGTACGCAAAGATATACGTAAAGGCTTTGATAACAAGGTCCCGCATCGCACCGCCCTTGCCAAAGGCGGCTTCCGGAACCTGCTCAGTCAAATACTCTACAAGAAAGTTTTCCGCATCTTGTAGGTCTGAATCTAATATCTGGATAGTTGCCATTATCTGGGAACTCCTGTGTCAAATTTCAAATTGGCCTGCACGCCGGCCTGGTTCACAATCTTTATCCAAACCTCGAATCCCGCAGTAGAGGGAGACGGAGTATATGAAAGCAGAGATGCACTCTGTAATCTTTCACTCTGAGGATGCATTCCTTCTATATCCTGCGCTTTCACTTGGGTATTTGCATCCGAAATTGCCACGAATACTATATCTTTAATATCCGCTTGTTGCGAGATATTTGCGCCGTACAGAGAACCAAAAATAGTTCCTTCATCAGGATATAATGGGTCAGACCCTTTAGGCGTTACAAAGGTTTTTGCCCAGCGATTTACCAAGGATTGCGCCCCATCTACTTTGAGGGCTGTCTGATATCCAAACGTAAAAATCTTGAAACCCGTAACGTCACTTTGGGGAACACCTTGAAAATGTATGTCTTTCGCCATTACTAAACCTCGGTCGCCCAAATGTCATCCCAGCCGCCCTGTTCCTCGGGAGTAAGTTCCTCCTCAACCAAACTGACTGGAAGGTTTTCCTCTTGCTGCATGAATTGGTAGGTATTGCTCGCTGTAGCCGTTAGTACAGAAGATTTTGTCAAAGCAGCTTTTCCCGCCAAGTCATTCACTTCATTCTTACTAATGTTCGCTTTTGCTAACGCGCGGGAGCGGCCCAATCCCATATACCTGGAATGCTCTAATGCAATCTCTGTAGTCCGCTCCACAGGCACATCTGAAATAGGAGCGGTAACTAAGGCATCTGCGGAATCTACATACTTGGGTATGCCTTTCCACACGTTAGTGGGATTGATACTTGTATGGGTATTTACCAGCGCGAAAAAGGCATTCCATAAATCCATTGTCAAGAAATGGGGAGAAACATCCACGTAGGCAGACCCTCGGATGAAATCATGCATCGTATACCCGGGAGGGCTACTCTCAGTCAGAGACCTGCGAGAAATATTTATCGTCTGTGGAATTGCAAAAGCCACTTCGAGTTTCTTACAAAGAATACTCAGGGTCAAAAGCTGCTCAGGAGAAAACGCAAAATATTGAACATTCCCGCCGGTACCTGGAGGACTCCCGTCCGCACTCCAACGCGCTTTTTCTTCTATCGGATGTTTGGTCACATAGAAAGCCTCTTCCAATCCAATAGATATTGCAAACTCGTTTGCATAATCCGAGGAATACATAACAAAATTAGCATCCCCGATGACCGTGAGATTTCCAGAACGGTCTATCAGATAGTGCATACACGTACGAGAGTTGGGTCCTACCGCTGCTTGAATAGCAGAGTTAACCCTATCCGGATGACTGAGAGTTCCCAGGTCAGAACCTTTGGCAATAAAAACATTCTTGCCTTCATAGCTATACGGGATAGCCCCTGTTTCAGGACGAGTATCATTCAGCCATCCACCCCAGTTTTTTTGCCCTGTCATATTCGTGGCGTGCCAGGAATGGCCGTAGGAATGAAACACAATGAACTTAACTTCTCGAGGTTTTGATGGAGCCATATACCCTAAATAGGGCGCGTCCAAATACGAAACTGTAACAGTAGAAGGAAACATTTCCTCGCTTAAGATGCGTATAGGAACAGCATTATCCCTATTCGGGCGGTCTTGTCGAACCATGAGATTGTACTTTGACGCAGCCGACTTCTTTTCCTGTTGCGCCACGTCTCGCATTGTCATTAACCACTTATTGGTCTTGTAGGGGTCAGAAACAGACGCACCAGGAGGTGTAGCTGCTGGAACTAAATCCTCAGGCATCCGGGATTTCAAAGCGTTTAAGGCCGCCATCTGTTCTTCTGTAAAACTCAAGTTTTCCCGCTTTGGATGCTCTTTATGCTGTCTATCAATTTACGTTTTCGATAACTCAGTTGTCCCTGAGACAAACTATGTTTCTTCATAATCTGGTCGTTATTTAAAACTGGTTTGCCCCCATATCCCGTAACGTCTTCAAACAAGTGTTTATCTGTAGGCTCCAATCCGTGGTAGTAAAAATCTACGAGATTGTTCCCCGTCGGGTCATCATCCGTAAAAGCACCTTCGGATTCTACAAGTTCTCGCCGTTCAAACGACTTTTGAAAATCCGCGACTTTCTTCGGGGACCACCCGAGTTCATCGGCAAGTTCATCTGAAGTCGCTTCCCGTCCTGTTGTGTCATACACTTTATTCTTCGCGACAGTAAACGTGTTATACAGCAACTGTTTATTCTCAGGAAGTCGCGCCACGTTCTGATAGGGATACACAAACCGGGAGAGTTTACGCAGACGACTTGCTACGTGCGTACCAATAGCCGCGCCTTTAGAAGGGTCATACGTGTGTAGCGCCTGAACAGTAAGGGCGCGAGCTTTGGATTCTAAAGCGACACGAGGAACAGCACTTCCCCACTTCACAACTTCTCTATGGATTAAAGGGTTTAAACGGTCCAGAAGAGCCGTAAGAGTCTGCGTATCTTTAGTATTACGCCACTGGTCCCAAAGCTCATAATCGTCCTGCTGACGCGTCGGCATTTTTATTCCTGGGGCGCAAGGAGTCCATCCGCGCTATAAACAATATTACGATATTTTTCGAGTATTGAGTCCCAGTCATTTCGCGTTTGCGCCATATTCCCATGCGTAGCATCTACTGGTCGCCAACCCGCTTTTCCCATTCCCGTAGCAGAAGCTTTAGAATCCTTGCTGACATTCGTAACTTTAATCCCAGGGTCATCTCCAGGTCCCTGAATTAACTTGTAAATTCGGTCCCAAAAAACAGCCCCACCCAAACCTGTAGCAGGCATGGGGTCCTGAAGAGAACTATAAAACGACGTGCGTTTACCGCGTAAAACACCCTCGTCTTCCAAGGTCTGAATATCCTTACCGTGCCAGGTTTCAATGTATTCTATCAATGTACATCCTGGACGGGCAACTAAACGCATCGCGTCTCCGTAATTGGAGAAAACGTCTTTATATTCAGGAGAGGGTTGGGATGTATTATACGTGGGATTTGCAGGAATAAGAGTATTCTCGAAATCGTACAAAATGGCTTTTGACGGGGCCCGGCCAGGGAAAAATAACTTACTATAAAAAGTCTTAGCCTGAGTAGTATCCTGTAGTATCTTACCTACTGTAGAAAGAGGTTCGGGCACATTGTCTTTCAGGTGCTCCGTCAAGGTGCGGGAAAACATCAAATTAACGGAAGTAGACATTGTTGGGCTCCCGGATTGGGCCGACCATGTATGCGTTACTCCGCCCACGTAACCGATGATGTGTACTCCTGACACAATAGCATCAAAACCAATCGCCGGAAAACCAGGAACTATAAACGGGTCAAATCCTACCAGCTCTACCGACGCGGCACGCTGCTCGTATCGAGCTTTGAAATACTCATACTGGATATACTTAGCCAAAAGCGCCTGCTCCCCTTGAGGAACTGTCAGGGAATTATTAGGGTCTTTCTGATTAGCGTCTGACCGGGTATCAGTATAAACTTTAACGTTTCCTGCATTGGCATCCCGTTTAAGCGTTATAAGCACTCGTGCCTTTTCTTCCCACGTCTTATCATCCCAAGAATCTACTTGTTCTTGTGTATACTGTATTCCGAGTGCGGGACCCGTATAAAATTCCAACATTTCTTTCTTGGTTACATTCTTCCAAGCATCAGCAGAATGCGTCTGCAACCCAGAGTAGATTTTCTGGATTCGGAGGAACCAAGCGGGAACTCCTAAATCTTTAATAACAGGACCTTTAAAAAGCTCTTCGGGGAAAATCAGGAAGTTATCTGCATTCGTTCCAGGGGCACTCATATAGCGCTGGACACGTTTATACACCGACCACGGAAAGCCCCCAGCTATTTCCCGTTGAACAATACTGCTAAAGAGAGACCCCATACCCGAAGAGATGGCACTTGCCAGAGCGCCCCCACGTCCAATATCAACTTTAACTCGAGTAGGTTGGTTTAAATACGATTCTGTAAAACTGATGGACTTCACCATGGACGTGAACATCACATTACACATGGGAACCAAAGAAAAGATACACTGCGGCTTGATAAAGAATGTAGCAAGTCCTTGGAACTCTGAAGTACCTTTAGCCTTGCTTCCCAGAATACTCCCCACGTTTTTTGCTACACTGACCGCGGGAGGGCTCGGGACCATTGCGAGTTCCATATACATCGGGATGAAAATCTGCATAAACATATCCCAGGCATTTTCACCCCGGGGACCAGCATATTTCTTGAGAGCCGTCAGCGCTTTTTGTCCTCCTGTTTCTTTAAGAATCGGAAAGACACCCCCACTTACGATTCCCTCTTCAAACATTGGAAGCGCAATAAAACGCTTATGAAATCCCGTCATCTTTAACCAGCGGGCAAAAAAGTTTTTCTTTATGACACTGGTGTGAGGTTGCGTGATGGTATCTGAAGGTGCATCAATCCCTGCAATCTGGTCAAGTTCTGTTAATACCCCTTGTGTACGTTTCTGTTTCTCCGCCTCCGCCTTAGTCTTTTTCATATTAGGTGTATACACAGGATTCAGAATAGACCTAAAAATATGAAGAACCAAATCAATAGGGCGTTTAATTTCCGCGGCACGGACTACTTCACGAGTTTCTGTAACCTTTGTAGTTTTAAGTGTCGATGCATCTTGTCGTAATGTAGCATCAAGTTCTACATCTGCCGTCGGTAACTCTCCAAAAAACTCTAATTCCCCTTCCTCATAAACAATTTGTCCTTTGTATTTCCTAATTATCTTGTCTTTGTACGCAGACAAATGCGCGAAATAGAGTTGCTTAAATATCTGAATATGCGACCCACAATTCAAAGCAATGGACCGACCTAAAGGCGTAGACGAATAGGACCACCCTGTAACCTCGAACTCTCCCAAAAGCCGGAACCGCGGATTGGTGGGTTCCACAAATTCATCCAGGTAGAACAAAACAACCTGTAATCTATCTTCCTGTCCGATACGCTCTATTAGGGGATGTGGAATCAAATTCAAAACAGCGGTAGGCACTTCCCAGATATTGAATTGTGTTTCTACGC
>Ga0209777_10004946_pt1 | contig 15587 bp, 9 predicted proteins | sample FrelakmetHBP12HB_FD_187147 | JGI IMG/M metagenome (GOLD analysis project Ga0209777, IMG submission 187147) | Freshwater lake sediment microbial communities from the University of Notre Dame, USA, for methane emissions studies -HBP12 HB (SPAdes)... | ecosystem: Environmental > Aquatic >... | reverse complement strand
CCGGCTCTCAAGCCCGCGCTCGACCTGATGGTTCCAAAGCCCGCGGTAGCGGGCGTGAAAATAACCGAATACAAGCCGCCAGTTGTGGCTGCGGCTGGAGCAGTGGAGAGGCCGATTGAAAGGCCTGCCGCCCCTGCCGTAAAGCCGCCGAGCGAACAGGAACGCGCGCAGGCGACGGTGATCAAACTCAACGCTGAGAAACTCCTCAGGAACACGCGCACCCCTGCGAAAGCCAGCGAAGAGGAAAGGGCGAGGCTGGATGCGATAAGGCAACAGGCGAACGCGGCGCTCAGAGCTCTTGAGGGGCCGAAGCCCAATGTCTCCGAGGCCAATAAGAATTTCCAGACCGCGATGTCCCTGTCCGAGATTAATCAGAAGATAAACAAGCCGCCGAAAAGGGAGCTCAGGGACATATACGTGATGGCTTTCGAAGCAGTGAACAAAGGGGATTACGTAAGGAGCACCGCGATGCTGGGTGGCGCCAAGCTCTATCTCGAGAGCAAGAAAGCCGATCAGCCCGCGAGGGCGCTCGAGCTGGCCAGGCAGATCGGAAAGGCGGAAAAACTCGAAACCATGCAGCCTCAGATGAATGAGCTCACCGCAAGACTGGCGGCGATGAACCCTGGCACTTCCAAGGACCAGGAGGGGAGAAGAGTCATAGAGCGGGCACGGGACGCGCACAAACTCGCCGCCAACCTCTACCAGATGGGCCTCAACAGGGAGGCGGATTACGCGTTCGCGCTCGCACAGGGATACTCCACTGTTTCAGGGCTCAATAGGGAACAGCGCTCGAAAATACGGGACACGACGAGATATCTTGATGGTAGGCTCGCAGAGCTGGGAGCCTGCCTGAAAGTCAAGGAAGGCAAACCCCTCTCGGCCGTAAGGGGAGCGGACGTTAACTGGGAGAAAGAAAACCTTCAGCTCAGAGCGCAGCTCACGGAGATTGGGATCGCGAACGTGAAGAGCAGGCTTGAGGCAGCCGCAGACGAGCTGGGGAAGAAGAGGCCCAAGGACACGGCCGAGATAGTCGCCCGGGCCGGGGAGAGGTATGAGAATGCCGCGAGGGGATTCCTCGCCGGCACTGTGGACAGGAAGGAGTATGATCGCGCGAAGCTTGCCGCCGACCTAGTCATGAACGCGCTTGGGGAAGAGGCGAAACTCAGGAAAGCAGGGAAGATAGGAGCCGAGGCGGCAGGAAAGCTGCATGCTGCCGCGGCAGCCATCGCCCAGGAGGGCATCACACCTGCGACCAGGGACAAGCTGGTCGAGGCTGCGGAAGCGACAATGGCGGCTAATGGGAAAATCACCCTGGAGTCAAGCCGCAGGGAATGCCTGGGCAAACTCGCCAAGATCGAGAAAAGCATAGACGCGGCGGCAAAAACAATCGGCAACGTGACCGACTCCGGCGGCAGCGTGATATTCGACGCGGAAGGGTACAGGGCGATTGTCAGGAGTGCGGTAAGCGCGGTGAAGAAAGCCACATCGCAGGAAGACATGGAAAGGGCCATGGGGGGCATCCGCGGCCTCGGCGGGATGGACGAGAGGATGAGGCGCGCCGAGGGGGTCAGGCTCCTCGATGGGATGGTCGAAGAGAACAGGAACATGGAAAGGGCATGTGATGGTTTCGGCAGCGGATTCAACGGATTCATCAACATGCTCAAGCGCTTCCAGGATGTGGGGAACCAGGACGACCCGAGGTTCAAAGCGGCTTTCGCGTTGGTTGACCAGATAGACGAGGCGAAGAAAAGGCTGAAGGCGGCTTCCGGCCGGCTCGAAGCGATTGCGGAGAGGGCGAAAGGGGGCGAGGTCAGCCCGGAGGAACTGAAAAGGTTCACCGAGCAATTCGCGAGGGACAAGGAAGAGTTCAGGAAAATGGAAAAGTCGTGGGACTACCAGCGCAACGCGATCTCCAGGTCGCTGACCGCTGGGAGGTACGCGGCGCAGAACGAACAGAAAGACAAGACATACGCGGGGATTTTGAGAACATCATCCGGTTTTTTCCTGGAGGCTGCGAAGCTTGCCGGAGAGAACCGCTACGCTGATGCGGAGCAGCGCATGGAGCTGGGATATTTCTACCTCTACCAGAGGGTGATGAGCGACGGCAGGGAACGGAGCAATGTCTTGGTAAATGGCAAGCCCAGTGATGCGTGGGGCACAGTGTATAACCGCTTGTACAACGAGCACAAGGCGGCCAGGGAAAGAGGAGACCAAAACCTCGTCGGGCAGCTCGACCTCCTTTTCGGAGCCCTTGTTTCGGCGCATGGAACAGGGTCGGACGCGAAAACCGTGGACGTCAACATCTTCAACAAGCGGTTTGGCGAGGTAATCGAAGGGAAAAGGCTCCGGCTCGCGCGAAACGAGTTCGACGCCATAAGTTTAAGGCTGGAGAAACTCGGGCAGCAGATTGAGCAGCAGCAGGAAGCCATCGATAAGAAACAGAAACTGGCGCCAAAGAAACTCGGCGAGATGAAAAACAGGCTGGAGAAACTCGAGTCTGAAGCCGAACGGCTGCGCCAAAGGGCGGAGGTCCTCAGGGGCGTGCTGGTAAAGCCCAGCGGCGTGCTGTTTGAAGTCCCAGGGGAAGATGTCGTAGCGAAAAGATTCGAGATCCTCACGAAGCAGACAGAACAGGAAACGAGAAGGGACAAGGCTGCTGAGAATGCCTACCAGGCCACAAAAGCGATAATCCTTATGGCGACGAGTTTCATCCACGGCGGCCTGGGGCTCGCGCTTTGGGGCGCCGACACGGCCTGGGAACTGCGCAAAGGGGAGTTGCGCGCGAACGATTTCGCCAACATCACGCTCCTGGCGCTTTCGCTCGCGACACACGGGGCAGGCAATGCGGTAAGGGCGCTCGACATGGGGCTCGAAGCCGCGAGGGTCGGGATGCCGTTCACGGCAAGGATGCTTAGGACCGCCACAATCGCTGAAGCGGACCTCCCCTCTTTCGTGGCGCTTTCCAGGGGGCTTGCGACCGCCAACATGATTGGCGGGACCGCGATGGCAGCCTATTGCATGGGAGAATCCACCAAAAACCTGAGCAGGAAATCGGATATCACGGAATGGATAAGCGCCCTCACAGCAGGGGCGCCGCTTCTCATGACGGGCGCCCACTCCATGCGCGCATGGAGAGCAGGGTCGGCGGTGAGGAACCCCCTGATAGCGAGGGAGATCATTCCAGAGGCCCCATCAGCCAGGGTCGAGGCGCCTGAGAGGGGGCCTGCACCAGTGCCTGTCAAACCAGAAGTCGCCCCGAAACCTGCGCCTTCCCCGATGCGCGCTGAGGCGAAACCTCTGCCAACCGCAGCCGAGATAGAAAGAATGGCGGGCCAGAAGCACGCTAAGGACTTTTTCGATGCGAGGGAGCGCGGCGTCGTGCCGGAAGGGACCACCATCGACAGGTACGAGGCGCTGAAGAAGGGCGCTGACGAGCGCATAGCCAAAATGCCCGCGCCGGAGAAGCAGGATTTGTTCCTGAGGCACCAGGAAGCGCGCGATGCGGGCAAGACCAAGGCGCGGGACACCACGGAGTTCCTCATCCAGGAGATGGCACGCGCTCCGGAAGCTGTAAGGCCAGGGCCCCCCGTCCCCGCGGAAACCGCGATCGCCCTGCTGAGCGACTTCATGCTGGGCAGGATAACAAAGGACCCTGTAAGGTTCCTGGAATTCGAGAGGGCCATGGCGAAGATGGACCAGATGGGGGCGGCCATGCAGGATCATGTCCGCGACCAGGCCTTCGCCAGGGCGAAGGAGCAGGGCTACAAGGGAAACGAGGCCGAATTCAACGATTTATACGGGGCTTTGAGAAAAAGGATACAGTACGCGCCAGCTTACGAGCTGAGCGGGCCGGTGCTGAGAGAGCTCAGCGGCCATGCCAAGGCCAACGAGCAGGCATATAAGAAAGACCCGAACTTCGCGAGGATACTGGAACAGAACTACGTGGCGAAAGGGCTCGAGGCCGGCAAGGGCGGCGGCATGGGCATAATGAACGTGATGCTGGAGGGCCAGCTCAGGTCCGGGGCAAAGGATTACGCGACCCTCGGGAAATACAAGGACATGGCGGTGTCCTCGACAGGCCATGGCCCGGACTTCGTGATCCTGGATTTCGCGAAGATGGCGAAGCTCACCGAACAGGCGAAGGGCGGCCGCATCACCGCCCCGGAGGACGCCCAGCTCGCCTATCTCGTGCCGAGCGAGGCATACAAGAAGACCGTGCTCAGGGGCCTGGCCGAAGCTGCGGAGAAAGGGGTTATCACGAGGGGCAAGGCCGAGGAGCTCGCATCAAGGCTTTTCACATACGAGGAATTCGCCAGGGCGCCGGCAGGGACATTCCGCGAAGGGGGCAGCGCGAGGGCTTATACGGAGGCGAGGCGGGAGGGCGCCGCGCTCGAGATTGAGAGGGCGGTGCAGGAGGCGAAGCCGGAGAGGAGGCTGGCCGAGCGGGAGGCCGAGCTCCACCGGGCGGCACTCCAGGTGGACACTGCCGGATTCCTGGGCGCGCTGGAGGCGCTGCGCAGGGAGACCGGGCTCGCAGGCAGCGTGGTCACGGAAATCAACGGAAGAAAAATCACGGATTTCAGGGATGCGATGAGCGCGAACATCCACCTGTACGAGAGCCTGCTCGACAGCGTGAGGGGCAACATACCGGTTTCCGGGCCGGCCTACGAGGCGCTGGATCGGGGCGTCGGGTTCGGGAGCAGGCTCGCGGAAAGGAACACCACAGTATACGAACAGGGGCTTCAAAAGCAAGGGCTGCTCGAGAGCCCGACCCTGGGAGTGATTGTCATCGACAAGTCGATGACGTGGTATCTCAATCATCTCTCTCCGCATGGCGAGGCCGGGAACATAGGCCTCGCGGTGTTCTTCAGGGCATCGGACCGCACCGTCCGGTCGCTGGGCATAGAAGGCGTGACGATGGTGAAGACCGGGGCGGACGACGCGGTCATACTCATCTCCAGAAAGGGCATGGAGAGCATCAGGTCCAACAAGGGCCTTCTCGCGAAAAACCCCGAGCTCGCGACGATGGGCGACAAGGCCCTCATGGACCATGTCGCGGGCATGATAAGGCAGGAAGCAGTGAGGACCGCGGTGCAGGAATTCGGCCTGAGGGAGGGCAGCGGGGCGGTCAACGCCATGGCCAGCCTCTCCGCGCTCACGGACGTGATAACGCGCCCGCGCGCAGGCGAGTTCAGGCTCGAGAGCACGGGCAAATCCTACAGCGCGATGGGTGACACGGTAGGCGCCATAGAATCCAGGGACACCATGGTGAAACTCAGGTCCGTCGACCCCGCTTCGGCTTCCGTGATAGAGTCCGTACAAGACCGGTTCAGCAGGAACGCGCCCGAGGGCGTGGTGATGGCAGAGCGCGCCAAACAGCAGAGGGACGGGTCTTTCATGACGGAGTCCGGCCAGCGCGTGACCATGAACGGAGGCGTGGTCTCTTTCCGCGTGGGGCTCGAGGAAGGCGTCCGTGACGCGGCGGAGAGCCTCGGCAGGGTTAAGACCAAGGGGGTGACCGCCGCGAGCCAGAACATGATCGGGCCGAGCGTGCTGAATCTGATGGGCTCGGTCGTGACCGACCATCTGACCGCGCGCTACCAGCTGGCCCTTGAGGCCGCGTTCAAGCAGGTGGGGCTGGAAGGCCAGGTCACGATGTACCAGACCGGGCCGATGCAGTTCGGATTCAGCTTCAAGGGCGAGGCTCCGAAAGACATGGCCAGGATACTCCAGAATGCTAATGAGATATTCACGAGGGAAGCCGCCAGGGCGGGCCTGCCTGTTGAAAAAGTATACGCCTCCAGGGCTGACTCGTCCAACGCCGCGGCCCGGGCCACGACAGAGGCGCAGTTCGGGGCAGACCTCTCTCCGGAGAGCCTCAGGAACGCGTCGGTGCTGATAGCCACCCTGCACACGAAAGACGCCGCAGGGGCGCTGGCGTCGAGGCTGAGGGGCGGCCAGGTCGACGAGCCGACGATAAAGGCGGCCCTGAGCATAAGGGAGAACGCGAAATGGGCGAGGGGTGTGGAGGACCTGCGCCCGGCGCTGATGCAGAACGGGGCCAGGGAGGAGGGCATCAACAGGCTCTTCGAGGCATACGGATTGCCGGCGAGGGAGCAGGCGAGGGGAGACGCCGCGTACAGCCCGGAGGCCAGGGCAGTGGTGATGGTCACCGAGGGCAAGCCGAAATGGGTTCCGACCAAGGCAGAAGAGGCGCTCGCCGCCGAGCTCTCGAAGAGGGACGATTACCGGAAGGCGCGCGATTCGAACGACAGGGAAGGGATGCTGAGGATCGCCGAGCAGGCGCTGAAAGAAAGGAAGGGGGCAAGGGTTTCAGAGGCGGCTCCGCCGGTGGTGGGTGCCGCCGAACAGGCATCCCGCCTCGAGCTCAACAAACCCGAGCGCCTGGTCAACTTCGCGAGGGACGTGCTTCTTGGGAAACCCGAGGCCAGAGCGGCATTGGGGCAGCTTCCTCCGGAAATCCAAAGCCAGGTGAACGCGCTGACCCAGGACGCCCGCTTCGCTGCTGCGGCGATGCGAGGGGGGAAGACTTTCGAAAGGCATGTTTCGCGCTTCGGCAGGGAAATGATACAGAACGCTGCGGAAGAAATAGGCCGGTCCATGGCACCGAAAGCCGTCGCTGCGAAAGCGGCGGATGTGAAGTACCGGCAGGCTGTGGCGGATGTCGAGGCCAGGGCGTATGAAGCCGCCGTAGACGAGTTCTACAGGAAACACAAGGAAAAGCCAGAGGTTAAAAAGGTCACACGCCAGATGGGGGCTGTCGGACTGGATCTCCAGCGCCGGGCTTTCGAAATGGTCGTAGAACGGGCGGAGGCAAAGAAACCGGAGAAGAGGTCTGAATTGGAAAACGAAGCCATATTACTGAGCCAAAGGAGACCCGGAAGCAGGCAACCAGCACAGGAGCAGTCAGGAAGCAGGGTTGCGGACATCGGCGAACAGGCAAGGATGCTGGCGGCGATGCAGGGGGCGGAAAGGAAACCGGCTGGGGCGAAACCAGCGGAGCCGGCTCAGGGAGCAAAGGCAGGGGCAAAGCCCGTTCAGGGAGTGGCTTTGGAGGCTACCGGGGTTCCGGGCCCTGCCGTCGCGGCGCCGGTTGCGGCCCGGCCGACACCAGAAGCCGTGCGCATGCCAGCCGAGGCGGTTGCGAGGGCAGCAGCTGAACTCAACTTCACCGAACTGATGAGGGTCAAGCCGACAGACCCGCCGCAAAGGCAGGATATCGCAAAAAGGGCGGCTGAGATCGCGGCTGACCTCGCTTCATTAAGGGCGATGGGAAAGCCGGGAGAAACGCTGGCGCAGTCTTATCTGGATAGGATAAACCAGGCGTGGAAGTCCAAAATCGGCCAGGCGCAGATGAACAACCCGGAGTTCCTGCAGGGGCTGCAGTCATCTGCGCGCAAGGCGGTGTACCAACAGCTCGGAATCGAGCTCGCCCCTCTTAGCCAGGCCCAACTTAACCGCCTATCGATAACCAGCCTTTACGAACATGCGTCCCTGTTCGACCTGGTGGTCCACAGCAACCTAAGGAGCGACGTTGCGCGCTTAGCCGGCATCGACCAGCCAACGAAAATAACGCTCCAGAGGACTACGAGCGGCACAACGGGCGCCTATGTCGTAAGCGTTGAAGGGACTTCCGGCGGGGTCGCCAAAGCGGCCAAGATAGAAGTTTACATGAAAGGCACCAGCGTGGAGCCGGACATACTCGCAAAAAAGGGGTATGGGGGGACGGAAGGGGAGATAGTCATCCCGGAGATGCAATCCTCCGCATACAGGCTGCCTAATGGAACGTCTGGTGAATACGGGCTGCTGCGCGACATAAGAAGCATGCCCGAGGTCGATCTGGCCGTGCCGTTTGTCCAGCTTGCCGCGCATCCGGAGATGACGGAGCTGATAAGCCGCAACGTGCCTGGATTTTATGAGAAACTCGGTTTCATGTTCGAACTGAGCAGGATCATGGGCCGCCAGGACCTGTCCCTGGCGAATGTCTGGCTCATCAGGAAAAAGGATGGCTCTTTCGCATTCGGCATGATTGACCTGGACCTGGTGTTCACCTACCCGGAGAAGGCGCGTTTCCAGGTTTCGTACGCAGGACACCTGACTTCGGAAGTGAACGCCAGGGGCGATGCTGATCTGGGAATGATCGCAAGGCTCGGCGCCGAGCTGGAACTCCGGACGCCTGGCTCTCGTGCGAGGCACAGGGAGCAGCTGGCGCCCGGAGGAGAGCTATACCGGGCTTTTGCCAGCGGGGTTGACCGTGCCAAAAAGTTTTCACTTGAGCCGCAAAGGCACCAGTATGTCAAAGGGCTCATCACGGCGCATAACGGCAAGCCCGTCGGCTGGGGAAGGAACGCCGAAGACCTGGAGGGCACGAGCGCGAGAAGGGCTGATGGAAGGCTCGGGACAAGAGGAAAAATCAACGGAGTGGACAATCTGCCCATAATAACGGAAGGGCCGCACACAGGAAGGATAATCGCGGATTCGGACAAGATTTTCCAGTCATACCGGAGCCAGTTCCACAAGGACCCCATGGAGGTTTTCTGGAAACCCATACTCACCGGAGAAGTAAGGCCGGTCAAGTCCCTGGCTTATTGACGCTCAGGCAACTGAAACAGAGCCTTCGTACCCTATTACGAAATTGTATTTTTTGCCCGCTCGCTCGAGTTCCCCTTTCCTCTCGAGCACCCTTGTGAGGGTTTCCGCCGCCATTTTCCAGCTTCCGCTTCCCATGTAAAGCAGCGGCTCCAGGACGAGTATCCTTTTTTCCGGGTCGCAGAGGAGGAACAGGGTTTTCGAGCCAGAATCCACGAACGCGATGGTGAACACGGTTTTCGAAGCGTCCGGCAATGCGACATCGGACACGCGCAACATCGAAGCCAGGGCGATCGAATCCGCATCCGCCCGGGCCGAGTACGCCGTGCTGAATTCGTAGTCACGTGAGTAAAGCCGTTCGAATGGCATGTCTAGCAGTTTCTCCATCCTGTCGAAATCAGCCGCCGCGCCCTTCAAGAATCCAAGGACTTCCTCCTTTGTGAAGGGCTTGACCGCCACTTTGATGCCTGGCTCTGGCTCGAGTTTTAGTCTGCCGCCGGCTTCTTTCACTGCTTTCGGTTTAGGCGCACGCTCCCCGTGTGGCTTCGCCGCCTTCGGGTTCTTTTTTTCTTTCTTTTTTTGGTGTTCGGGCATGATTATCACTTCGGGAGCGCGCCCTCGAACGTGGTTATCAGCGAATCTAGCTTCTCCATCCTTTCCTTCTCCGGCGCGCCCGTGTAATACAGGTATAAGTTGGATGCCGCGACCGCACGCATGGTGTCGCTCTTTCTAGTAAGCGCGAGGCCGATCATCTTGTTCAGCTTTTCATTCTCCTCTTTCGGGATATTACGGGCTGATAGCGCGTTCAGCTGTTTCTCCAGGAAGGCGGAGACCCCCCCTCCGCACCACGCCTTCATGAGTTCGGATTCGAATTGCAGGTCGACTTTCATGCCGGTCAGGACCGCGTTCGCCACCGCATGAGCGTGCACCATCGCGAACTTCCCGCCGCCGCTAAGCGCCACATCCAGGTAATCAGACAGGGATTTCTTCGTCTTTTCCGGCAGCTTGGACCTGGACACCTCGCCCCGGACGCCCTCTATGCGCTTCCTTTTGTCCTCATCCGAGACAAATGTGCCGAAAGCATCCTCCAGGCTCATGATGGCGTACCATGCTCCAGTATCCTTTTCCATCCCGATGCTTGGAGCAAGCCCTTTGCCGATTCTGCCCGCTTCTGCCATGTTATCAATTGGTCCGGACTCATTTTTAAAGGATGGCTCCCCGTCGCCATAGTAGACCTGGAACGCCCCCCTGCCCTTATCTTCATCCGGGTCCATTATCGAATAAGCATACCCCTTCGACCATTCGGACTTCTGGCCTTCCGGAGCAGGCTTGTTCTTTCCTGACAGTATGGCGCCGACGTCGTCTTCTGCTGAAACGATGCCGCATCTCCTGCAGCAGACCGTGAGAGCAGGCTCTATTTCGAGGAATTTGCCCAAAATCACAGGGAAAGGCGCGTCAGCACCATGGGCGGAATACAGGCCGGAAACGCCATCGAGCGTCTTTTCGAGCATCAGCGCCAGGTTGCGGCTGCCGTCGCGCTGGAGCGCGGCCTCGAGCGAGCTGACCGCGGATGCCACGTATTCCAGCAGGTTTTCGGTCCGCTCATCGGCGCTTTCGTTGCCGAGCCTCGCGCCTATGAATCCGGCTATGGCTGCCTCGTGCGCTTTCCTGATTGAGCCGGCTTTCGAGCGGACCAGCTCCATCTCGCGGTACGGCATCTGGAGATCGTCGCGGTCGAGGAACCTGCTCAGCACGGTCAGGCCCAAAACCCTCCTCTGGCCCGCCGTCGGCTCGGTCCCTGGTTTGGGCATAAAAGTGAAATCCAGCCTCTTCCTCAGCGCCATGGAGTAATATTATCACGGAACGTTTTTAAACGCTCCCGCATTAGTATACACCATAATACACCAAAAAAGGGTTTTATTCACAACCGACCCCGGGCGGACACAAACGCCGCAAGCTTTATATAGCTATTCGAATTTAAGTATTGTTTGACTCACGCTCTTTTTGAGTGCATGGGAGGATAACTGGTCGCCTTGCCAGCGGGTAAAACCGCTGGCCTAATTTTTAACTGCCCCAGTAGCAGGAGTGGGTGATAGGATTGATAAACATTGACGGTTCTGCAGGTGAGGGAGGGGGCCAGGTCATCCGTACGGCGCTGACCCTGGCATCCATCACTCACAAAGAGGTTTCAATCGACAATATCCGCGCGGGCAGGCCGAACCCAGGGCTCCAGCCCCAGCACCTCATGGCGTGCAAAGCGGTGAGGAACGTGTGCAGGGGGGCGCTTGAGGGAGCGGAACTCGGCAGCCGCACGCTCGTTTTCCGCCCCGGAGAGATTGTCGGCGGGAAGTACGACTTTGATATCGGGACGGCCGGCTCGGTCACGCTTGTGGCGCAAACGCTCATCCCCATCCTGCTCGGAGCGTCCAAGGAATCGGAAATGAGGATAACCGGGGGCACGCACGTGATGAAATCGCCGGGATACGATTATTTCGAGAACGTTTTCCTGCCGGCGATAAGGCATATGGGCGCGTCTGTTGAGAGCGAAATCATCCGGCCGGGCTTCTACCCCCGGGGCGGCGGCAGGATAGAGCTTAAGGTAATGCCTTCGAAACTCTCGGGAAAAACGGAATGGCCCCATGACGACCACGTGCAGGCGCTCATCCGCCTCGCCGACCTCCCGATGCTAATAGCGGTGCGGGAGAAGAAGGTTTTCGTCCAGAACGGCATCGAGCATGTCCGCGTTTTCGAGGACAAGGGCTGCGGGCCTGGGAATTGCGTCACGGCATGGCATGGCCTGCTGGGGGCGTACGCGATAGGGGAGAAGGGGAAAAGGAGCGAGGCTGTCGGCCAGGAGGCGGTGGACGCGCTCAAAAAAGAGGAGAAATCAGATGTTGACATGCACCTTGCGGACCAGCTGCTCCTGTACGCCGCGCTCGCCGATGGAAAAACGTCCTATGCGACCTCGGAGATTACGGAACACCTGAAGACGAACGCGCTCATCATCCAAAAGTTCATCAACAGGAAAATCACGATGGAAGGGAACCGAGTGGAGATCGACTGATTCTAGGACTCTTTGTTGGTTTTGGTGACGTTCAGCACGTTCCCGCCCTTGTCGAGCACGACGTTGTAATAATAGGGTGAGGAAACGGAATCCCATTTGACGAGCCAGCTGTTGCCGGCGTCCTGGACTGACGGCGACGCGGATTGGCTGCTGATAAAGGAAGCGACCGCCTCGGTGCCCTTGAACGTGTGCGACGCGATTATCGCCTCCTCGGGGAAGTTCAGGGTGCAGGTCCCTTCGGTGCACACGGCGCAGTTCTGGGTTATGACATCAGCCGGCTGCGGCACGAAATTCTGCACGGGATAGTTGTAATAGATGTGCACCCTCACTGGGCAGGGCGTGTACAGCCCGGTGGTCACCCGGGCTTTGACCTCGTAATACTTCTCGTTGTTGCTGTTGAGCATCTCCTTAGTCTCGAGGATCCCGATGTCCGCGTTCGGGTATTTCACTTTCAGGTCCTCGAGCACGAACGCCGACGCGTCGGCGCTGACCACGTTCACCTTGATGAAGCCGACCGCTTTCACGAGAAGGACGATGGCGATGAGAAGAACGACGATCAGGAGCAGTTCCCTTCTAAGTGCCATCGGTATCGTTCCTGATATGGGATAAAAGATTTTTTATAACTTCTCTTGATTCGGATGCGCTCGAAACCTTATGGTTCTTTCTCTTTCAGCTTCATAATCGCTTCCGCGATGTCTCCGCCGCTGTCTTTGAGCGCGTCCCGGGCCTCCTCTTCGGAGACTCCGGCCTGCTCGGCCACCATCTTCACGTCCTCGTCGCTGATGGCGCTTTCTTTTCGCACATTGCCGGATATCTGGAACGAGACCTGGCCCTGCATGGTGATCTTCACGACCTGCGGCTCCTCTATGATGAGCTTCCCGTCGCCGGTCTCGATGATGACGGTCTTGGCGTCGATGTCCTCGGAGCCGATGCCCATCTGCTTCATCATCTGCTGCATCTTCTTGGGGTCCATCCCGCCGGGCATCATAGGATCAGCTTGTTACGAGGTTACGCGAATACCTCTTTGAGCTCGGACTTGCGGATCTCGACGCGCTTCATCCTCGTTATCTTCTTCAGCGAGTTGTAAAGCGCCGATACGAAGCGGCCGTAGAGTATGTCCTGCATGAGCTGGTCGAACGTCGAGCCGATGATGCCGGCCGCGACATCCTTCACGAGCGAGGCCCGGATGTTGCGCTCCGTGTTCTCGCTCACCCGCGCGCCGGTGACCGCGATCATCTTGAGCCGTATCTCCACGCCGTCCTTGGTCTTGCCGTCGACGACCTGGTGTATGACCGTGCGGCCCCTGCGGGCGAACGTCTTTATGTAGGACGGCGCGACCTCGTGGCCGATGAGCTTCGTTGAAGCGGTGGTCCCTTTCACTTCGGTTATCCTGAAGCGCAGCGAGGTGAACATCGCCACCTGGCTCGCCCCGGTCATCCCGAGGTCCGTGAGGGTGGTCCGGATTATCCGGTTCGGCAGCTGCGTCTCCTCCGCTGCCACGACCTCGCATAGCGTCCTCCCGTCGAATAGCGACGGCGTGACTACAGTGAACCATTTCTTCGCTTTCCATTTGTCCAGTACTTTGGCTTTCTTCTTGACCGCCATCGAATCACTTCACGAGCAATGCCGCCTTCTCAGGGTCGTATCTCCAGCCTGCCGGAAGCCTGCCTTTGGAGGTGTAATACTTGACCAGCCTGCCTATCTTGGATTCGACATGCCTGAGCTTGACGCTGTTGTGCAGGTCCCTCCTCGTCTTGAGGTGCTCCTGCATGCTGACTGCCTTCCTGATGAGCGTCATGAGGTCCTCCGGGTATTCCGGAAGCGCGTTCTCGGATTTGAGGAACGCGGACAGGCTGCTTCCGAGCGCGGCCCTCACGTTCGGCACGCCGTGCTGGTCGCGGAGCGCGAGCCCGATCTTCGACGCCGGGACCCCCTCCTTCGCCATGCGCAGGATTATCTCCCGCACTTCGGCCCTCTTGGGCTCGACCCACGTGGGCGCTACGCTGGACTTCGGCCTTTTCGTGCCGGACTTCCCCTTCCGTTTCGAATGTAATCTGGCGATAAAACCACCTAAAGCTTAGCCTCTTTAAGATATTTTGAGAATTCCAAAAGAGATTGATATCTATGAGATAGTTTGTTTTTTAATTCTTTGTTTTGGGCGAACGTCTGTGAATGGCCATCCGGCACGAATATGGGGTCGTAGCCGAAGCCGGATTCGCCCTCCGGCCTTTTCGCTATCGTTCCCCTGCACACGCCTTCGAACGTGCGCACATCGTTTCCATCGGGGCTATACGCTATAACGGCGCGGAACTCCGCGAAGCGGTCCGGGGAGCCCTCGATGAGCCGGAGTATGCCAATGTTGCCGATCTTCTTCTGAACCCATGCCGAGTAGGTGCCCGGAAAGCCCTCGAGCACGTGGATGAAGAGCCCCGCGTCTTCCACGAAAACCGGCTTCCCGACCTGCGCATACGCCGCCCTCACCGCATCTTCCGCAACCTCTTTCAGGCTGTCCGAGCGGATCTCGTTGTGCTCGAAGGGGAAGTGCCTCACCCCCATGCCCGCCTCCCCGAGCATCTCCTCCGCTTCCCTGAATTTGTTCTTGTTCGATGTCGCGAAATGGATCTCCAAAGCACCACCAGCTTTAATTAGATTACCTGAGTTTTATGGAAAGATAGATTAAAGGTGATTATGTTGGCTGGAAAACCGAAACCCGGGGCACGTAAAGCTCCGGGGAAGGCCACCGCAGGGCTGCTAAAGGACATAGAGCGGGCGCTGCTCACAATGAATTTCTATCCTGTAGCCGTGAAGGAGGAGGCGAAGGACGAGGCGATCAGGAGGCTCAGGGACGCGTACGCGAAGAACGGCGAGACCGTGCGCCAGCACATACTTTTCATGATACACGAGAACATCGCCCAGGTCTCGGAGCTGAAGCAGATGCAGACCTATGACTCCTTCCGAGCGAGGGTGCCCAAGGCAGGGCCGGGCGCCATAAGGATGGGGGTCTACAAGAGCATATACAACTACACCGCCTCGACCGAGGGGCTGGTGGAGCTGGTGCGGCTTGTCGGAGAGCTGAGCGGGGACGACGCCGCGAAGCTCCTGACCCACCTCTTCTCGCACTTCTGCTACAGCGACAACGAGACGCACAGGATGCTTCGCAACGCGGCGATAGAGGCCCTGGGCGAGTCCGACTCGCCCTATGCCCTTAGGGCGCTTCTCGAATACGCGAAGCTCACCGACAACGACAAGCTTTTCGGAAGGCTGGTCATCGCCCTGGCGGCCTGGGGTGATAAGGTGGACGAGCTCCAGATCAGTGACGACGAGAAACAGAAGCTGAAGGAAGAGCTTCAGACGCTCATGACAAAAGAGGAGAAGCCGACGCAGTACGGGTAGGGGATCGGGTTGGAGTCGGGCTGGAAGAAGGAGGTCAAGCTGAAGGACGGCCGCATAGCGACCATCGGCTTCCTCTCGCGCAGGGACGATGCCGGCGAGCTCCGGAACTACATAAACTCGTTCGTTGGCGAGAAGGCTTTCCTCCTGGCCGACAGGAAATACTCGCTGAAGGAGGAGAAGGAGTGGAAAACGAACACCCTCAAGGCCATGCGAAAGGGCGGGCATTGCCACCTCATCGCGCGCGTGGACGGCGAAATCGCCGGCACAACGGACGCCAAGCGCGGGAAATTCAAGGAAAAGAACAACGTCTCGCTCGGAATAGCCATCGCGAAACCGTATAGGGGCATCGGGCTCGGCGAGGCGCTGCTTGGCGAGAACATCAGAATCGCGAAAAGGAGATGGAAGCCGAGGAACGTCTTCCTCTCCGTATTAGCTCCCAACAGGCCCGCGCGCTCGCTATACCGCAAGCTCGGCTTCAGGGAGTTCGCAATCTTCCCGAAATGGCTGCTCCATGAAGGGA
>Ga0209777_10004945_pt1 | contig 15591 bp, 23 predicted proteins | sample FrelakmetHBP12HB_FD_187147 | JGI IMG/M metagenome (GOLD analysis project Ga0209777, IMG submission 187147) | Freshwater lake sediment microbial communities from the University of Notre Dame, USA, for methane emissions studies -HBP12 HB (SPAdes)... | ecosystem: Environmental > Aquatic >... | reverse complement strand
CCCCCCTATGTACAGTAGATGATGAAAAGGTAATATGGCAATAATGAGATAATTGGTTCTGGTGATCAAAACTCAGTCTGAGGAATTCCACGACCTTTTTCCTGTGTTTCCGGTAGACTAATGAAGATTCAATTTGGAAGTGAGCACCAATTATTGATATATTGCCCACTAAAACATGGATCATTTAATGAAATAGGTAAAATGAAATATGACAATATCATGATATTTCGTTTTCACAAAAAACGGGACATAGGGGGGTTCTTTTGCTGCTGAACCAACATGCACCCCTACGATTAAAATCGAAGGTGCTTATATACTCAATTGATTATTGGGGTTATATCAAAAAGTGGCCCTGCATCATTTTGCATTTAGGTTTTCTGCTGCCCAATGAAATGATGCAACCTTCGATTCGAAGGCACTGGGGCATTTTCACGGCCGACAGAAACCCCGTCCTTGATTTTTGGAAAGATTCACTTGCATGATGAGGCAATTCCCGGATACTGCTCCACATGAACAGAAAACGCCCCGAGCCTTTCAAGGCCAACCCATTCACCCTGCTTCCTGAAGTGAAGCTGGTGGCAGTGCCCAACGCGCCTGAGACCCACGAACCGATGAAGCCCCTCCGTTCCTACCTGACGAAGGGAACCGACGCACTGGCATCACTGCTGGGCGACTTGTCGGGCGGCGGCCGGAAGGCGCCCAAGAAGGTCGAGGTCGAAAGACGTGTGATGGTCGAGGTGCCGGAAGTGGCTTCCACAGGGGATGAAGAGGCGGCCGTGCTGCCCGCCAGGGGCTCCAGAAGGCGCTAAAGGAATCAGGGTTTTCAGTGATAAGGGGTATATCTGCGGGCGAGTTTTATGGCAAGCGAACCGAAGCCTGAACTGTCTCCATTACCGCCCACGCCGCCACGGTCCATCGGTTCTTTGAAGGGCCTTCCGGTGCCGTCCGGCGCCGCTCCGGCCAAGCCCGCTGCCGCTCCAGCTAAGCCACCGCCTCCACCGGCCGATACGCCGGAAGAGGCATTCAAGAAGCTCAAAGTCTACAATCAGTTGATCCTCGACAGGCACAAGCAGATCGTCGATCTGTTCGAGGACAAGTCGATCAGTCCGGTGAAGAATCCCGACTTCGTGAAGTTCATCAACGACCACCTGGCGGAAGTGAACATGCGCTACGTAGTCTTTGGTGTCTTCAGCATTTCGGGGGAGGAAACCGAACCGGCTGATCGGGAAGAACAACTTCGGCAGCAGGGATTCGAGGTCTCGGGAAAGCAACTGGAAGGTCTCGATCCGCACATGGCCCAGAGCCCCATCGTTCTGGCGGCGCTGGCCGCGGGTGTGAACCTGACGAGTGACGACGATGAGGAAGCGTCACCGCCGCCACCATCGGCAAAGAAGTAGTTTTGTTTTGTTTGGGAAGGTCTGAATGGCAAACCTCACCCACAATCTCCAAGTGTCTCATTACGAGAGGAGAGCGCGATGGCGCTTCGTCTTGACGTTCAGAATTTCAGGTGTCTCAAAAACGTGGTTCTCCACGATGAAACCCCGCACGGCTTGACCATAGTCGTCGGTGACAACGAATCCGGGAAAAGCAGTTTGATCGGCGCCATGCAGTTCTGTTGCACCGGCACGGCGTTTGGCCGAAAGGGCAAGGACATTGACGCCCTGGTGACCCGCGGTGAGGAGCGGATGACCACCCGGCTGCAAGTCGGGCCGCATCTGTTCTGCCGGACCCGGACGACTGGCGACGCGCTCAAGGGCGTGGCCGAGCGCCTGGGTGTTCCGGTGGACGTGTTGCCGCTGCTGTTCCACGCCAGGATGAATGGTGATGGCGGCTGCAAGGCGATGAAGACGTTCCTGGATGGAGTGGCTTCCTCTTTGTTCGATCCACTCATCCACTTCGCTGAGGACAGCGTGATCCGCAACGCGGTCGAGATGGCTCGCCGGGCGGGCAAGGTGTCCGTCAGGCAGATTGTCGAGTATTGCGAGTCGATGCGGGCTCAGCAGAAGGCGCCCCCGACGCCGGTCATCCCCACCTGCGTGAAACCAACCAATGAGTTTCTGGCGGCGCTCAAAACCGGCTATGACGACGCGGTCACCGAACACCAGAAGGCACAGGTTGAACTGCAGGAGGCGATCAAGCTCGGGCAGAATCTCAGCGCGATCACCGGATACACAGCGGCAGTGAACACATATGAGAAGCAGAAGGCCGCGGCGAACATCGTTGATCCGTTGAAGGATCGCCGCGACATACTGATCAAGCTCACGAGCATCAACCTTCAGAGCCTGGAGGCCGTGGTCGGGATTCTACAGAAGGGCGGCTATGCCGATCTGGTTCAGAAGTTCAACGAGTTGATCGGTGAGCTTCGTGCGCACGCGGCGACTGCAAAACTGTTGTTGGAACGGAATCCGCCGCCCGCGTGCATGCCTGATCGGCCACAGTTGGCTGAAGAGGCCCAGAAGCTTCTGGATGAACTCGGCGCGCAGCAATTGAACGTCGCCGAACTGCTGATCCAATCGGCAAACGATGTCGAGACTTGTCGGAAGGCTGAGGCGGATGCCCGGCTCAAGGTGAACGAGTGGCGGGAAGCCAGCGATGACGCCCAGCGCCAGCGCGGCGCCTGGGATGCCTATGACGCGGCGCTGCCTGCCTGGGAAGAAGCCAAAGTCAAGGTCGAGACCGACTGGCAGCGGTGGGACCGGGCCTGCAAAGAGATCACGGCCGCGGAGACGGAACACGCCAACAAGGCGGGCAATGCCTTTGGGGAGATGGTGTCCGAGTTCAGCGCCTTCATTCTCCAGGGCAGGAAGGTCCGCATCACCAAGGATGAGGGCATCTTTGTCGGGGCCGATCCGATTGACGACTGCAGCGAGTCTACAAAGTGGCGGGTGGAGATCGCCATCATGGCCGCGGTGGCCAGGACGATGCGCTCTCCCATCCTGCTCATCGACGGCGCCGACATCCTGGATGAGAAGAACCGGGCGCTGGTCAGCCAGTTCCTCATGGAACGGATCCTTCCGTTCTTTGAGCACACCATGGTCTGCATGACGCCGCGTGGAAAAGTGACGGACGAAAAGGCTACATCATCGCCGATCACCAAGTGGTTGATGGTGAACGGCCAGTTGGAGAAATGCCAGGGATGAGACCCTACATCTTCATCTTCCTTTCCCTCCTGTTCCTCGCTGGCGGCGAGATTGTCTCCATGCGCTGGGCTAAGACGGGTCAGTGGCGCTATGCCCTCCTGACCCTTTTGGTCTACATGGGCTGCACAGCGTTCTGGCTGCCAGCCATCCGGGAGAGGACTCATCTGTCTAGCCTGGGCACTGTTTGGAATATCGGCGCGGTGGTCACCACCGTGCTGCTCGGGGTGTTCATGTTCAACGAGGAGGTCAGCCCAACTCAGTGGTTGGGTGTGGTACTCGCCTTCATTGCGTGCGTGCTGTTGAGTTGGTGAGGAGAGAAGCAATGTACGCGATTGTCAAAAGAAGCATCAACTCCAACCTTCTCCCAATCTGGAGGATGGTGGCAGACGAACAAGGAGTCCTTGTCCTTGAGAACTGGGATGCCACCGAAAAGATGAAGGCTGCGCTCATCATCAAGAACGAGGGTGAGGCAAAAGCGGGACAAGACATCAAGGCAGAGTTCCGAGTCGTGCTTCTTCCCGACTCGGTGGTTTAAGGAGGGAACAGATGGATCACAATCCGATCATCGTGGCGCTTGACGGCATGAACCTTCGTGCCGCGGCGCCGATGGCCAGGCTCCTCACCGGTAAGGTGTGGGGTTTCAAACTCAATGATCTCTACACAAGTGGCGGATGGGAAGCTGTTCGCTACATCTCTCAGTTCGGCTCGATCATGCTGGACTTGAAGCTGTATGACATTCCCAACACAGTCAAGAACCACTGTACCGCAATGCTGGATGCTCAGAACCTTGACATGAAGGTCAAGATTGTCACGGTGCACGCCAGCGGCGGCAGCGAGATGATGAAGACCGCGGCGACTGTGCTTCCCGGCAGGATTTGTGCCGTCACGGTGCTGACCAGCTTTGACGAAGCTCAGTGGGCGGCGCTGCATGGCACGTTCCGGCCGGTGAAGGACACGGTGCAGATCATGGCCGGTGCAGCCCAGGCAGCAGGCTGTTCATACTTGGTTTGCAGCGGCAAGGAACTCGAAGCGGTCAAGGGCTACAAGGAACTCAAGAAGATCGTTCCTGGCATCCGTCCGGCCTGGCATCAGAAAGCCGATGACCAGAAGCGGACCATGACCCCCAAGGAAGCTGTCGATGCGGGTGCCGACTACCTGGTGCTCGGTCGGCCAATCATTGAAGCGGCAGATCCGGTTGATGCAGCGAAGAGGACACTGGAGGAGGTAGGGTTCAATGTCTGATCTGGAACTGATACTCACGCAAAAAGACGGCTACTGGAAGTACAAGGGTGGCCGTTACTTGGCCCTGCTCGCCAGTGGCAAGATCAGCGACACGTTCTGCAACCTGGGCGTGATCACCACGAGCCCAATCGCGTTGCGGATGTTTGCCACTGAACTTGCGAGAAGCCTTCATGGAACCAAGCTCCATTTCCCGTTGGCCGTGGTCGGGCCGGGGATGGGTGGCATCACGCTTGCCTACCAGTTGGCCCAGGCTCTTTTCAATACTCGCGGCAATCCGGTCAAGGCGTTCTTCACTGAGCCTGATGCCAAGATAGAGTACAAGAAGGTCATCAATACTGGTGATCAGGGTCCTGTACTCGATCCCACCATTGTCAAAGGTCAGGCATTCCGCTTCTCGCTGGAGAACAACGACAATCTCCTGCTGGTCGAGGATGTCATCACGACAGGCGGCTCGGTCCAGAAGACGTTGGGCGCTGTGTTCTCCAAGACGGGTGAGGATGGAGTGTCCTTTACTCTCATTCCGACAGTTGCCTGCCTGGTGGACCGTCGCGCTGAGAAGGGACCACTGGTGCTGAAGGTCGGACAGGTGGACATCACGGTGGAGGTTGTCTCCCTGATGTCGATCTCGCCCAGGACTTGGAACACGCTCGAAGAAGCAAAGAAGGATTGCCCCAACGCTGTTGAGGCGATCAAGCCGAAGGCAAACTGGGCGAAGTTGGTTGCTGGTTGAGGAGGTGATGTGAAATGAGGGATCACGCCGCAGAGTTCGAGGCGCAGCATCCCACGTAGCGTGGCGCGGTGGCACGCAGGCATGCGATCCTAGTGACACCGAATAGTGCTAGGGAGCACTGACAAGACACAAAAGCCAGAGTCGGGGATAGAGGCAGAGGTTTACCCGGCCCGCGCCAGCAAGGAGGAACGATGAGTGACGTGTACTGCGGCCACTGTGGAGAAATAGTTGGCTCGTTTCATCAGTGTCCAGCACTGACGCAAGGAGGAACGATGGTCAATACCGATCAACGATGCAAGGAAATGAAGGAGCGCATCGCGGCGCTGGAGAAGGCGCTTGGCAACAATCAGGAAGTGCTTGGGCTGGTAGCGTCCCTGCTAAACGGATGGAGTCAGGACGGCTCACCGTGGAGTCCTTGGGACGAATCGGTACGGCAGCGCGTACTTGCTGCCGAACGCGATAACGCCGCCCTCGCTGGCGGGAAGGAGGCAAAGCGATGTTAGACGAACAAGACAAAAAGATTCAGGCTGCGCTGAGGTCTACTGGCTTAGACAAGATGTTTAAGCTGTCATACGCAGACCTCGAAGCGTGCAACACATCACTTCAAGAACAACTCGCAGCCAAGGAAGAGCGCATCGCGGCGCTGGTGTCGTTGTTATGCAACGAGTGGCGCTGTCAAAACGATAGCGAGTTTCACGAGGCTATCAATGCTGCGATTGCTAGACGCAACGCCACCTCCCACGGTTCGCCATCTGAAGTGAAAGAGACTGACAAAGACAAACGCTCTTCCAAGATGGCAAGCAGCGATTCGTTGGAAAAGGCAGCGCAAGCGTGGTGCATGAAGACTACGGAGAATCTGGTAATGTGTCCAGCCTTGGCAGAGGCTTTTGCAGAGATTCTGGACAAGGAGAAAGCCAGATGGATCTCAGACGCAACAAAAATCAATTTGAAAAAGATAACGAAACACGTTCGTGGATTGTCCTTCATCGTCGCCAACGAGCCTCTCTTTGAAGATCAAAACAAGATCGAAGGGAACGTTCCCACCGATGAAGGTACTATCGAGTTCGTCCTGAAGAACGCAGAAGCCATCGGCTTGACGGCAGACCAAAAGGCGAAACTTGAGGAACTCGCAAAAAAGATAGCGACTCCTGAAGCCATGACCTTGAGCAAGCAGGCGATGGATGCCCGTAGGGCTGGCGACGAGAAATCGTCGAAGGAAGTCGAGGAAAAGATGAAAGAGATTCTTGGACCAAAGGAAGAAACTCTGAAAATTCTGACGGACGAGCAAAAGCTTAAACTTAAAGCAGCAAGACCTAAGATAGAGAAGGACGAATCATGGGATTCATCTGGAACGAACGTCGTAGCAGACGAGCCTGTCTTTGAAAAGGTCAAGAAAACCCGAACACTCAGCGAGGAATTTGTAGACGAACTCGTAGCCACTGGATATGACCTGTTTTCCAAACCAGGAGAGAAAGCTAAGGAACTTTCTCCTTATGACATTTGCTCCAAATTCCTCGATTGGTTGCTGGTGAAAGGCTATTGTGTCAAGCGCATGGCTGCATTGAAAACTCTTTTACTAGAGGTCAAGAGATGCGCCACCTTGACCCTCGAACAACTTGATCACATTGACGCCGCCCTCGCTGGCGGGAAGGCAGTGGCGGAACGCATTTCAGAGGGGGGTAGGGTCAAATTGCCGGAGCTTTTGCAAAAGCTAAAAATGCACGACGCCTTGACCGACCGCGAGTATCGCGTGTTGATTCATGGCTTGCGTGAGATTCTTCGACGCAGAGAATCGGGGCAAATCAAAGTGGATGCGTCGAACGAAAAAGATACATGCCCGTCTGATTAACGTTTCGGTTCCGCGTAATCCGGCCCGCGCCATGGTTTTGGAAGGAGGAAGGATGGCAGTTTCGTTTTCATGCCACTGCGCTGAGCGCAGGAAACCAATCGAGCAAAGACGCTGGGTGGTAATTGCCCGGAAGTGCAATCACTCGGCATTCAATGGCTACCATTGCACCTCATCCCGGTACTCTGAAGTGTACTGCATCGGATGTGGAGCGATTGGCCGGACAAAGGCTGCCTTTGTTAATAAGCTGAAAGATGGAAAGCTCGAAGAAGCGATGCGAGCGAGAGGGGAGTTTGAACACGGCGGCGTAGCATTGGTGAATGACGACCCATTCGACATGGAGGACCCCACGTGAGATGTTCCAGTTGTGAGAAGTTTGTGCCCTTTGAACAGGGCGATCCCGAGATCGACAGTGAACAGGAAAGCAGCGGCACAGTAACGGGCAATGTTCGCATTGTCCTTAACTGTGGCGAGTGCGGCCAGGAACTCAAGGAAGCCAATCTTGAGTTCGAAATGCCCATCAATCATGAATGCGAGAAGGTCAAGGAAGGCGAGGAACCCGAGTATGAAGAGCCAGAGCTTGAGGCATCTTCGACAGAGGATTTCCGGCCGCCTGGAAGACCAGCGCGCTACCAGAAGCACTACTACGGCGCCGAGATCACTGGCACCATCAAGTGCAAGACATGTGAGGAAGAAATTACACTCGATCCGGTGACCGTGGACGAGCAGTCGTCCGCCATGGACGACTGCTAGGGAGGTGCTCTTTGTTCAAAGTGGGCGACCGTGTGTACTGGTCCGATCCCGACAGCGATTTTGCCAGCGGCTTTGGCAAGATCATCAAGATGCAGCATGAGCCGCCTGAAGACGACTCGGTCATCAGCCTGGAAATGGACAGTGAAGGCGAAGTCGAATGTCACATCAAAGAACTCGTCCTTGCCGCCGAGATGGACAAGTGGCGGATGCCTTGGGTCTTGGAAGCGATCAAGACCGGCTGCCCCTACTTCTCCATGTGCAACGATCTTCCGTGCTTTGGTTTTGGACTGCAGATGCGCCAGGCCACGGGCAATAGCTTCTGGATTCTCGATGGCGAGTATGGCGAACCGTTGCAGACATCTGAAGGTGATGAAGCTGATTGTTGCCCGATCCATCTCCTGGATTCGGCGACCTATCCAATCATCGCCGCCCTGGGAGCGGAGTGGCTCGATTTCCTGGCAACCAAGCGGGAACGTGGCATCTCTGAAAACTTCAAAGCTCACCAGTTGGCCGAGTCTGCCCGGCTGTGGGGCAGGCCGCACATGAACCTCAAGGAAGTGAGATTGGTGGTGACCGATGCCGATGGACCCAAGCAAGCTTAAACGTGTCCACATTGAGGCAGGCCGCTACAAGCACTTCAAGGGTGGCATCTACATTGTTCTCGGCCAGGCCGTGCACACCGAGACGGGAGAGATACTGGTTGTCTACGTCGATGAATTGACGGGCTCAATGTGGGTTCGTCCACAGGGAATGTTCCTGGAAAAAGTCGAAGGGAAACCAAGGTTCGAGTTCTTAGGAACTCAGGGAAAGGAAACTGGCAATGGCGATGTTCAGGGCAGTGTACACGGCAATGAAGGTGGCGTTCGGAGCGGCGATCAGCCAGGACGAATGCACCAAATTTGTGGCGATGACGCCCGAGGAACAGTTGGCGATCATCACTGAAATCGTTGATGAGAACCGGGAAGTCCCGGCGCTCTTCAAAGTGACGGATCAGCAGGCCCGGATCTTTGTCCTGTTGTTCCGCTTGAAAATGGGTTTGACGCCTGGCAGCCCGGAGCACCTGGCGCTGAAGGACAAGCTCCAGATCCCGGCGCCGACCGGCTGGAAGAAGACCAGCCCGCCGACCGACATGTACGAATTCAGCGCACGCCGCCGCCAGCCGTGTTGGGTCGAGGAATTCGACCTGATGGGCACGGTGCCGGACATGCTCGACTTTGCCAGCGTCGTCAACGACGAAGACATCATCAACGCGATCAAGACAGTGCTGGGCATCGGCGGCATGGAGGATCTGGGCGATCCCAGGGCCATCCAGGCCGACAATCCGACCATGCGGTTGATGGTCCAGGCTGTCAAGCTGAACCTGCCACTGGCCCGGCCGGACTGGGTTGACCTGACAACTCAGAAGCTGTTCACCACTCTCCCTGACGGCATCGAAAACCGCGCCCGGTTCATCATTGACGCGGAAGTCGAAGTTGTGAAGAAGCGGGACGTGGTCGAGGCCAAGCGCAAGGCCGACGAAGAGCGCCGACAGAAGGCGCAGAAGATCTACGACGCCAGCAAGGCGAAGATCTTCGAGTTCATGGCTTCACAGAAGGACGCCGTTGAAGCGGCGATCCCGGCATTCCTGGCCATGGGCTTCGCCGCGTTCAAGAAGCTGGAGGCGGACGAGTCGAAGTCGTGGATTCCGCCCACTATCCTCAAATCGGTCAGTGACATGGCCACACAGCAGATCCAGGGCATCAAGCCCGAGGATATCGCCGAAAAGATCCAGGAATCGGTGCACCTGGCGGGCCAGTTCATCCTGGTCAAGATGTGCGAGAAGGAACCGTCGTGGTTCTACGTCTCGCCGACCGGCGATCAGCGCATTCGCCGCGCCCAGGCCAAGGACCCGGAGACGCCGGTCGTCAACCGGGCGCACAAAGCCTGCGTGAACCACTGCTTTGAACTCTCCAGGAAGTACGGTACAGTGGAACTGGCCAAGGCGGTGTTGGCGGTGTTCTCCATCAACAAGAAGGTGGAGGATGTCTTCGGCGCGGTGCCGGAGAAGCCGGTCAATCCACTGGCCCAGGCATAGATGATCAACAGGTTCTAAGGCGAAGGACCTCAACGGGTGCCCGGTTCGCCAAGCAGTATCCGGGCACCCCGCGAAGGATGAACCAATGCCAAAATACACGGTGTCGGAACGGCCGGTCAGATCGCTGGCGCCATTCGAGATCAAGGCCGAGGCCAAGGAGCTTCGACTTCAGATCTCCATCGTCCAGGGCGAGCTTTCCAAGGGCCGTGCATGGGCCAACGCGGAGAGCCGCGAGAAGACGCAGCAGCATCTGGAATGGCTGGCCCGGACCAGGACGCTACACGGAAAACTTCAGAACAGATACGCGGAAATCAGAGCGGCCGAGAAGGAGATCAACGCGGGGGAACACGAACATGGACAGCCAAGCAAGGCGACAGCTAGATGAGAAGCTCATTGAACTACGCAGTAATCATCCGATTGTGCATGCGGCGATGCAGCATTATGAGTTTGCCCGATGCACTCGGGAAGAAGCGTTGATGCTTGCAGTGACAGCATTGGTCAAGGAAAACGAGGAATTGTGGAAGCACGCGAAGACGATGTTCCAGAACTCAGCATTGCCGGTGAACACGCCGTTCATCGTGTGGGAGGGTTTGATCTATGGGAAGCCAGCTTGCCCAGCAGAAACGCCGAGAGCAGAAACGCAAACGGCGCGATGCGATCAGAAAATCTCACCTTAGCAAGGCGCGTCAGGCGGCTGAGCGAGAATCTATTGAGCAGTTCATCAAGGGAGGCGTTGTCCTTTCCCGCGGAATGCCCGAGCGAAACGACCGAGAAGGCTGGCAACACTTCAATGCGCTGGAGTTGAGCGCGATCCTGAGAAAGGCCCTGTCGCTTTTCGCTGGCGACAAGCTCCTCATAAGATTTCTCAGCAAGGTCGATGAGGTCAACAAGCATGACTTTGAAGAAATCAGCATGATGCTCACCAAGGCCGCACAGGCCATTGAGTGCAATCCGCCGTTCTACATTCCGTATGTCCGCGCAATCCGCACGCTGCGAGGCGCCGACATCGGCCGGACGGCATTCCGAATGGAGAAGATTCACACACCCTACGGCGCGGCCTGGACCTGGGAGGACATTGACAAGCAGCCACAGTACATCTACGTGGGAAAGCGGCTGTACCTGTTCACCATGTCAACCCACGCCGTGGAACGCCTGTACGAGCGCGTGTTGAAGATCCTGGGCAGCCCCCTGGAGGTGGTTGGAATCATGCGATTCCTGTCTCCAAAGGACGCCATCCAAGTCAACGAAGAGTGGCTTGTTCCGTTAGTGATCACCTATAAGGGCATGTTGGAGACCCTTGTGGGCTACGTGCCGTTCGTGTTCGAAGAGCACATGATCATGGCCAAGAGCTTCCTGCTGCCAACGATGGAGGGCACGCCGGAGCGGATCATGCTCAACCTGAAGGGCCATTCGGACTTCAGCATCAATTCGATGCAGGAACTGTTGAAGAATGCGGCATTCCTTCGGAAGGAAGGGATCATGCGTTCGGTTTTGGAGTTTTACGATGAACGAGAACCTGAGAGTCCTGCTACTGCCCCTGCCACGCGACACGAGGTTCGGAGTGACGCTGGTCAGCCTCAAAATCCAACAGCAGCTTCCGTTTGCTGTCCGTAACTCAGTCGAAGAGGCGCGCAAGATAGGATTGGAGCTTGCGCGCTTCTTCGATTGTGAACTTGTCGAATCGCCAGAATCCTACGTTGGCATCTTGAAGGATAAGCCGATGCTTTCGCTCACTAGCATCAAGGAGAATAACCGATGACTCTCACCAAAGAGGAAATAGCAGCAAGGGAAGTCGAGATAAAACACAGACACGCATGGGAAAACTTGCCATCTCCGCTGACTATCCAGGTATGCGGCCGAGACATTTGTGTTGGTGATAGGCTGCGTTTTTACAATCCATACAATGTATCCGACATTGGAAAATCCGAGGGAGATCAACTGTACTTTATCGTCGATGGGGTGTCAAAAGAGGACATGACTCACTATGGCGAGTGGGGATGGACAGTAACAGCACACAAACAAATGGCCCCATTTATCCCCCATGAACAGGCTCAAATCTCTTTCATGAATTCTGACACAGGAAGAGGAAAACTCAGTTCTGATTCTGGCCGGAGAGAAATGAAGCTTGAAGATTACCCATACACCAAACTGATGGTGGACTTGTGTCGAAAAAATACGGGTATAGATGTCACTGCCAAGTACAAGCATTTTAACCGGTCACACGTTCTTCTCCTCGCTAAGGGTGCGGTTGCAAGTGGTGTCCACATGAGCAATGGTAGCACTTTTTTGGCAGCAGATGTTGCTCGCGCTATTAGACATTGCACATCTGAAGAGATGGGTTTGATGAATAAACTGTTGCCTGAAATTCAGTTCGTCTCAGCAACGCTCTTCAGCATGGTCATGGATTGTTTGCTGATTGAATCACTTCGACGAACGGGAAAAATTTCCGATTGGGGTCTTTGCAGCGCGGCTAACCTGGGCGTGTCCCTATATGTTAAAGACTAACGTGACTACAGCGTTCATGGGAGATCTCGATGTCAGCCAAGGAATACTGGGCTAGTGGCTTTACCAAGGAAGGTATCCCAATAGTCCATTCCGAAAACGATGGCACGTGGATCCGTTCATTGAACGTGCGTGAAACCGAAGTCTCATGGGAAAGATTACCAACCCACGGATTTCATGATTGTGCATTGCTTAAAGGAGCCTTGAGTTCTGCCATCCAGGAGTTTGATGAAAATAAAAACAAAAAACCCCTAGAAAGATTGAGGCAGGTTTTGTTAGATCGGGGTGAACTCGCAAAAGATCCGACTGGCGTCGTGTCTTGGGGAGATGTTGCTTCAGATTTGGTTTTTCTACGACACGTAGCGGATAAAGCCCTAGAAGATGCCAAATGCAGAGATCATGGATATGTTGAAGCTTTAGCACAGGCCCTCACGAGGAAACAATGATGGCTCTGGAACTTCCAACGCTCTACAGCAAGAACGCCAAGGAGAAAACCATCCAGTGGACAGTTCACACTGAATCAGATGTGGTAGTGATGTCCCATGGAGTCCTGGGTGGCAAGATGAACGTCACCCGCACCAGGTCCAAGCCGACCAACGTCGGCCGGTCAAACCAGCGCCTGGGGCCGGAGCAGGCCCTGTTCGAGGCCCAAGCGGCCTGGACCAAGAAGAAGGATGAGGGCTACTTCGAGACTATCGATGAGGCTCAGAACGTCACGGTCTACCTGCCGATGCTGGCGCACCCCATTGTCAAGAAGACGCGCAAGAAGGGCGTGATCGTTGAGACACGGAGGGAGTTCAGCTATCCGTGCCACGTTCAACGCAAGCTCAATGGCCTGCGCTGCCTGGCGAGAACAAAGTCACTTCTATCCCGCCAGGGAACTGTTTGGAACATCCCCCACATTGCCAAGCACGTCGAGATGTTCCTGTCGGGTGACAACGAAATGTTGGATGGCGAAGTCTACATCCATGGTGTGCCGCTGCAGCAACTCAACTCTCTGATAAAGGATAACCGGCCGGAATCCGCAGCATTGACATACCCCGTCTACGACTTCCCCATCATCTGCGGTGATGAATGCCTTCCTTGGCGGGATCGCTGGGAAATGTTGATCAGGAGGTACAGCGAGTACGAGTTGAAGTGCCGCGACTACAAGGTGACGCCGGTCATCAAGCTTGTTGAGACCTTCCTGGTTCACAGCGAGGCCGAGATCAAGGTTCTGGAAGCCCAAGCCATCGCAGAAGGCTATGAGGGATTGATCCTCAGAAGCCTGGTTGGCTTGTACCGATGGAACACTCGGTGCGACAACCTGCTGAAATGGAAGCAGTTCACCGATGATGAGTTCAAGGTCATCGACATGCTCAGCCGGACGATGATCAAGGATGGCAGGGAGTTCGAGATCTGCGACAAGTGCGTCTGTCAGAACAACACGACGGACGCGACATTCAAGGTCGTGCCCGTGGGCTCCAACGAACAGAAGGAAGAATACTGGAAGAACCGCGATGCGTACATCGGCCGCAGGCTGGTGGTACGGTTCCTGGAACGCTCCATGGACGGGATTCCGCAGGGGAATCCGGTCGGCGTGGCATTCAGGAGCGAGGATGACATGCCTAATGAGGAACCAGACATGTGGGACAATAAAGAATGAGTTCCAAGAAACCGCCTGTTTATCCCTGTTTGAAATGTGGAAAAGCAACAAGTGCCCGCGGGAGAATGACTCGGGTCTGCAATACATGCGGGCACTCTGTTTCACAGCATGTTTACCCAGGATACGGTAAATGTTTCCAGTGTGGAACTGAAGGATCTGTGTACACAACAGTAGTCAGTTACAACAACAGGTTTCTTGTCTTTCGCTGCCTTGTTTGTGACAACCGAGTACGACAGGATTTTGGGTGGCTCAATAAGTGGGATCCCTACGAATTTTCACAAGTATTGGATCCGCTTCACACTGAAAACATCCACGTCCTTGATCACGTCAAGGCAATACTGAAGGAGAGATACCCCAAATGATCCTCATCGGTGGCCCTCTCGACGACAAGGATCTCGCTGGTCACCTGGGCAAGTATGAGCACCTGTACTTCCAGCAGCCCTGGGATCACGTGACCATCTGGGTGACACCGAAGCATGGCCGGGCGATGTACGAGCGCCGCGGCGACAAGTTCCATTTTGTCAAATTCTGGGATGACGAGATTGATGGAAGGAGGTAGCGATGCCTTACACTGTTGATGACATCCCTCCTGGGATGGCATCGGATGCGCTGTTTGCCCAGTCCGCATGCAACCTGGCCGCAGTAGTCCACACATTTGACCGGCACGTGAAAACGCTCCAGGCCCAGGGAAAGGACACTGATTGGGTCAGTCAGCATCCAATTGTGCTCATGTTCCTGAACCAGTTCTGCCATCTGGCTTTTGGAAGCATTCCAAACGATCCGCATAACCGGATGATGGAAGCCTGGGATCTGTGCGAAAAGGCCAAGCAACGGGATTTGGAGCAACCCCATGGGGTATGACACCAAGTTCATGGGCGAGTTGACACTCAGCCGCCCATTGACCATGGAAGAAAACAAGTGGCTGATGGACTTCTCAGAGAGGGATCATCCCGAGTGTGCTCCCTCGAAGTTCTGCCAATGGATACCCAGCGATGATGGCACGACGCTGGTGGCCTGCGGTGAGAAGTTCTACAAGTTCAAGGAATGGCTCCAGGTCCTGATCCGACAGTTCTTCAAGCCCAGGGGCATTCTCCTGGCAGGAGATGTGTTCTGGCGCGGAGACGATGAGTTCGACATCGGATTGATCAGGGTAACTGGGCATAAGATTGAGGCCACTGACCTCAAGAAACAGGAAATCAAGGACATCCTGATATCTAAGCTCAAGGAGATGCCTGACAAATGAAGCTGGAGATGCAAATGCAGAGGAAGAAAAGACCAACGCTTGCAGATAAGCTGCATCCCAGGAACTTCACAGCGATGTCGCCGAAGATGACTGCTATCGTCGCCTGCATCCTGGAAGAGGACTGGACCAAGCCGAAAATCGCTGAGTTGACCGTGACCTCTGATGGTTGCGTCCTCGCCCGGCACGAAGGAGACTGCGGCTTCAACGATTTCATCGGAGCCATGTCAGACCTGAAGAGGAACTGGGACAATCTCCTGGTCGCTGCGGAATTGACTGTGGAAGAAAAGGAACGGGCGAAAAAGGCATTCGAGAGAAAGGTGGGAAGTGTTCATGTTTGACGAGAACATCCAAGCCAAGATGGTCTTCGATGGGGAGACCCTCACGGTTCCAACGGACCTGTTGCCAAAGGGCGAGAA
>Ga0209777_10004944_pt1 | contig 15593 bp, 11 predicted proteins | sample FrelakmetHBP12HB_FD_187147 | JGI IMG/M metagenome (GOLD analysis project Ga0209777, IMG submission 187147) | Freshwater lake sediment microbial communities from the University of Notre Dame, USA, for methane emissions studies -HBP12 HB (SPAdes)... | ecosystem: Environmental > Aquatic >... | reverse complement strand
GGCGTACGATCTGGCGCCATACGATTCCGCGCTCTGGGCGCCCTGTTTCTATGGAGGTCTGCTCAGGAGTCTGGATCGAGGGGAAACTTGGCAGAATATCTTCGCCGATATAGCGCTGAAGAACGATTTCGAGGGGCCAGACACCCTGCTTGCGGGGAGATATTTTTCGGCGCTGGTTGATCCGTATCATGATGACTCGGTCATTGTCTGGGCGGGCTCGGCAGAGGGTGTTCAGCGCCTCTACTACATAGGTAAGCACAAGAAACTGGCAAGTAATCGCATCAACGACATTGCTTTTGACGGCAAGTTTTGGTGGTATGCCACTGATCGCGGTCTGACGAAGTTCGGCGACAGTCTGTCTACTTTCAATACCTACGACACTGACAACGGCCTGCCGGGGAATTTCGTCTCGGCAGTAGGCGCTGCTGCCGGCCGTGTCGTCTACGCCGGAGTCTATGACACCTTGTCACAGACATCACTGGGGTTTGTGATGTCGGGAAACGCGGGAGCGAGTTGGCTCAGAGAGACGCCTGAAGAAGCAGTTGGCGCGAACAAGAAGATCGAAGAAATCGCGATTAACAAGAGGAACGGGGAGGTGTGGGCGGCGTGCGGAGAAGGGGGGGTCATACGATCGGGTGACGGAGGCATGTCTTGGCATCGTTACTATCTTGACTCCAGTGTCACGACAATCAGCGACCCGCGCAACATAGCGCACTGCGTTCACATCGCCGATCGCGACAGTGTTGTCAGGTTGTTCGTCGGTACGGACTCGGGCATTGTGGTGTTTCGCCTGAAGGACCTCGCTGTTCCGGATTCGGTATTCTATTTGCCGCTGCATGACGATACGGCAAACGGTCAAGTAGTGGTATCGATCAGCACAATGGTAACAGCCAATGGCGACGAAATCTGGGCGGCGACGCATCTCATGCGACAGGGCGAGGGCCTAAGGCCCGCCACAATCAGAAGCATCAATAACGGAGAAACTTGGAGTCATCATCTCATTGGCCCGCCGGCAATTGTGCCGACTGAAGTCAGAATAGTAGGACAGTTCAAAGATACGCTGGTTTGGGTCGCCACAGAAAGTGGCATGCGCGAATCAATCAATTTCGGCGATCGCTGGAATATTCCGTTGATTGCGAGCTACCCTGACACGATCAGGAGTTCGGACAGAATCCTAGCCGTGGAGGCTACGTCCGAGGAAACGCAAGTCGGTTCGTTAGGCAGGGGCGCCGCATATCTGGGTCTGTACGGCGACAGCTCGTCTGCCATACTGTATTGGCTGGTGCTCAAAGCGAAACTGGTCGCTGACAGTCTCGACTATGTTGGAAGGTCGTATGTGCTCGTCGACAGCGTTCCCAGCGACTCACAGATAGCCGGAAATTTCATCCCAGCTTTGGGTCTGCAACATCGTGGTGATAAGAACGTGATTTGGGCAGCGGTGCGCAGTACCAGCAATTATCAGCACAATGGCATCTGCATTACCAGCAATCGCGGTGAGACGTGGAAGTTGGTTGCCGACGGACCTATCGCATGGAATTTCGAGTTCAATGGAGACACGGCATGGGTACCCACTTCACAAGGCCTGCTCATGACGACGGATGAGGGCGCGAATTGGAAGACGCTGAAGATTATTGACAAAACGACTGGTAGGGAAATTGGCGGGAACGTCGAGGTGTACGCTGCCCGGTACGTGAACGGCGCCCTGTGGGTGGGGACGAATGACGGACTCGCGCGGAGTGTCGATTTGGAGGACTGGCAGATTTGGCGCGTCTTCTATCCAATTGTGGAAACCGCGGGAGATGACCAACGATCATATGTGACGCCGAATCCTTTTTCGCCATACCTGTCTGACGGACCGTTGAAATTTCACTATCGGCTCAAGCAATCGGGAAATATCACGATCAAGGTGTATGACTTCGCCAATAACCTCGTCAAAACCTTGGTCAGCGGGGCTAGTCGAGACGGGGGAGCGCAGTACGATGACCTTGAGCGATGGGACGGGCGCAATGGCAAAGGCGATATTGTGGCCGGGGGTGTATACCTGTATGTTATCGAATCCTCCGGAGGCGACAAACTCTGGGGCAAATTCATGGTGATACCATAATATGAAAAGAAACATCACAATCATGTTGGTCGCCCTACTGCTGGGTCTGCTCGCGACGGCGTTTGCAGCGGAGGACGGCGGCTATGCGGGCGCGTATCTGCAGCTTTCAATGAATCCGCGCGCGACGGGAATGGGCAATGCTTACACGGCTGTATCGGATGATATTTCGGCGGTGTTTTTCAATCCCGGTGCTGCGGCACAGCTTCAGCGCGTGACACTTGGCGGAGCCTATCGTGATCTATCCTATCAAAGGTCGCTGCAACAACTGGCGGTATTATTTCCAGTGCGTGGTGAAGCGGCGATAGGAGTGTCGGCCGAGATGGCATCAATGGGGGACATCATCGGTCGAACCAGCCGTGGCGAGCCGACCGGAACACTCGATAATATGGACGCAGTCTTCTCGGTTGTATTCTCGCGCCGGTTCTCCCGATTCTTCTCTGTAGGTGGCGATATACGTTACTATTACAAGAAATTAGAGACGACTACGGCCAACTCTGCCGGTTTTGATGTTGGCGGGATGTTACACCTCAAGCCGGAAGCCGGTCTCCCTAGTGGGAGCCCGATTGATCGGCTGCGGCTGGCGGCGGTGGTTCGCAACATAGCGGCCAAATATCCTTGGAGTACCGGTGACTATTGGGGTAAATTCGGTTACTATGGGACCGCTCATACGGACAAAGTACCGGTGCTTGTTAAGATTGGCGCTTCGGTATTGTTCTTGAAGTCCAAGCTGCTATTGGCGGCTGACGGAGAAGTTGATGAAATGCGAGGAGTCAGGGGCTATTTCGGTGGGGAGTACAAGCTTGTGGAACAAGCGTCGATACGAGCGGGACTGTCACGGGGCAAACCGACGTTTGGCGTTGGTTTCAAGGTGCCGGTGGGCAAGGTTATGCCGTCGATCGACATTGCCGTGGAACAAGCGCAAAACCTTGGTGGTTGGGAAACAATATTCGGTTTCTCGTTAGGATTGTGAAGCAGGTTCAAATGAAGTGGTCTGAGAAATCATTCGCCCTGCTGATTATCCTGATCCTATTGTCAGCGGTCAGGGTATCCGCAGCGGATCCCGGTAAGACGGGCTTCAGTTTTCTGAAAGTCTCGCCCGGCGCGCGCAATGCGGCCATGGGTGATATCGGCGTGGCGGTGACGTCGAGTTTGTATGGCGTCTATTTCAACCCGGCGGTGATCGCCGACATCAAGGAAACCTGGGTTGGCTTTATGCATCACGAGAACATCTTTGACTCGCGTCGTGAATTCGTCGGGGTAGCGACACCGCTGTTTGGTGGTGCAATATCCCTTGGTTTCGACTATTTCAAGATTGGTTCCATTGAGAGCCGAGAAGGGCCTACCGAGCAGCCGTTGGGGACTTTCGATGCGCGTGATATCCTCGTCTATGGTGCGGTTGCCGTGCCCGTGTCGGAGCGCCTGTCTATAGGCGGCACGGTCAAGTATGCAGCCGAGCGAATTGAGTCGCAGACAGCAAGCGCCCTGCTTGTTGACTTAGGTGCACGATTCCGGCCGATTAAGAAAGTGTCTATTGGATTCGTCGGCAGAAACATTGGCAGCGGTCCCAAGTTTGAGACAGAGAAATTTGACGTGCCGGTCACGATCGCCGGTGGTATTGACCTTGAGGTCAAGAACATGACCGCCGGTATCGAAGCGTCGAAGACGAAGAATGATGATGTGAAAGTGAACCTCGGACTGGAGCGCTACATTATGGAATTCGTGTCGCTGCGAGCAGGATACAAGTTTGGCTACGACGAAGAAAACATGGCTTTTGGAGTTGGTTTCGCAAAATCGATCTGGCGTGTGGACTACGCTTTCGTACCGTTCAAGTCGGGACTCGGGACTAACCACCGCTTCGCATTGACTGTACAATTCAAGTAATAGATAGAGGAGATATATATGGCGAAATACAGAATTGCCTGGTTACCGGGTGATGGTGTTGGCGTGGATGTGATGGATGCCACCAAGATTGTGCTGGACAAGATCAAGTTGGACGCGGAGTACATCCATGGCGATATCGGCTGGGAATTCTGGTGCAAAGAGGGCAACCCGTTTCCGGACAGAACGGGCAAGCTGCTGAAGGAAACAGACTGCGCGTTGTTTGGCGCGATCACTTCGAAGCCGAAGGAGGAAGCGCAAACGGAGCTAGCTCTCGCGCTCAAGGACAAAGGGCTGACTTACGCATCGCCGATAGTACGGCTACGCCAGGAATTTGATTTGCGCACGAACAAACGCCCGTGCAAGGCGTATGAGGGCAATCCGCTAAACTACCGCGACGATATTGATATCACCGTTTTTCGTGAGAATACGGAAGACCTCTATGCCGGTGTTGAGTTCTACCCGCTGCCCAAGAAATTGTCGGCGGTCATGGCTGAGCTGCACAAAAAGGCGAAGCGATTTGCCGAGATGCCGGAGGACGAAGTGGCGCTGTCGTGTCGGTTGGTAACCAAGACCGCGTCGCGAAACATCATTCGCGATGCGTTTGAGTTTGCCAAGACCAACGGAAAGAAATCGGTGACGATTGTGGAGAAACCGAATGTGCTCCGCGAGACCTCGGGGCTGTTCTGTCGCGAAGGTCGCAAGGTTGCCAAGGACTATCCGGCAATCGAGCTAGGCGAGACTAATATCGATGCCATGTGCATGTGGCTGATCAAGAATCCGATGGATTATGAGGTGTTGGTGACCACCAACATGTTTGGCGATATTATTTCCGACTTGTGCGCCCAGTTGGTCGGTGGATTGGGATTTGCCTCGTCGGGGAACATTGGCGACAAGTACGCCGTGTTCGAGCCAACGCATGGTTCGGCGCCGAAGTATGCCGGTATGAACAAGGTCAATCCGCTCGCGACGATGCTCGCTGCCAAGTTGATGCTCGAGTATCTGGGCGAGATCAATTCGGCTGAGCGTCTTGAAGCCGCGATTGCCGCGGTTATTAGAGAAGGCAAAGTGCGGACGTACGACATGGGTGGCAAGGCGACGACGACGGAGATGGCAAACGCGGTTTCCGACAAGTTGTAGATCAGATCATTTGAGATCGGAGATAGATCGCCGCGCTGATATTGGTCAGCGCGGCGATTGTGTATGAAACAGCATGGACTTGATTCCGGCTATTGAGACTGTTGAAGAAGTCACGACTATTTGTGCGTCGTCAGGAATCCTGAAGGTATCTACAAGACTATAGTCGAGGAACTCACACGCTGGGTGAGATGCAAAGCAGGACAAGAAGCACTGGGGCAGGCATGTCACAATCCGGCTTTCGGAAGGTCATGGTGTGTTCCCTCTCAAGACCTCATCGCAAGACACGGTGTCAGCCCTCCACACCTTGCCGGGTCAAGACCTGCCAGAACGCAAAACAGTTCGACGCCGTTCGCCCTGAGCCCTTCGATGTCGTTCGTCCTGAGCCTGTCGAAGGAACGAACGCGACTCAGGGCAGGCTTGTCGAAGGGCAAGAGGCGTCCGTTCATCCTTCGACAGGTTCAGGACGAACGGATAGGGAGGGGCAATGGTGACGAAGCAATCTGCGCCTGCATTTGGAGAGCGCAAATCGAGATTGCTTCGTCGTGCTCCACACCCGACATCACCTCTCCGCACTCCTCGCAATGACACGGTCGGGGTTTCTTTCAACGACCCCTTTCGCGCAAATGACGAGGTCTTGCCAAGGTTATTGCGAAGCTTCTGTAATTTTGCCTCGCGTAGTAGTCTCGTGCAGCAGTGCGCCGAATTCAGCTCCAAGCAGTACCACAAACGCAGAATAATATACCCAGAGAAACGCGATGGCGATTGACGTAAATGAGCCATAGATAGTGAGAAAACGGGCGACATGGGAGACGTAATAGTCAAAAGCAAGCTTGGAAATTTCCCATAATATACTTGCCAGTAGCGCGCCATAAAGAGCACTCTTGAAGTGATTCCATTTGCTTGGCAGCAAGTAATATATCCAGGCAAAGAGCATGGTGGAAACGATGATCGGAACCACAAAGGAGATCACGGTACCTACAAAAGGCAGTTTCAGCAGCGGGATGTGCAGCAAGGGGATCACGCCTTGCTCTGCCAGACTGATAAGCCCCGTCAGTGCGAGCGAAATCAGCAATAATAGGATCATGAAAGGGATGCAGAGCAACGCAAACAGATAGGCGCGCCAGGAGCTACGGAGTTCCACAGTGCGCCAGATGCGGTTCATATCGTATTCGAGCTCCATAAAGATCGACATACTGCCCCAAAGCAAGCCAACAACACTGACGATACCGACAATCGTCTTGCCTCTGACAGTGGCAGAAATCAACCCAATGGCCGCTGACGTCGACAGTGGGAGATTGTCGGTGATGAAGGCGATGATGTCTTGAGATGCCTGCTCGGATGAGGAAGAAAAGTGACTCAAGAGTGATGCGGCCAGCAGCACGAACGGCACGAAAGACAAGATAGCGTAGAACGAAATCGCGGCTGCCAGGGAAGGGCAGCGATCAGTGAAGAAGGTGCGACGAAAGAGTACCGAGGCGAAACGCAACGGCCTGATGGTCAATTGTCATCTCCGGAGAGGAGTATTCCGATTGGATGTAACGCCTCCACGTGATCGCAAACGACCTTGAGCGCGGCCGTGATCGGGACTGCCAGCACAATGCCAATCGCGCCCCAGAGCCAGCCCCAATAGATTGTGGAGATCAATTGCGCCAACAAATTGATGTTGAGTTGTCTGCCAAGCATCTTCGGTGCGATTATGTTCGATTCGACGAATTGTACAGCCATAAAAAATACGAACACCCAAACAGCAGGCAGAATCGAACCATGTTGGACGTAGGCCATAATCATGGGAGGCACTGCGCCAATATAGGCGCCGGCGTACGGCACCAGACTCAATAGAGCCGCCAAAGGTCCCCAGACGTAAGGGTAGTTGATGCCGCCAATGAGCAGGCCGATGCTAAACACGATTGCCAAACCGACCGTAATTACAAATCTCACCCAAAGATAGCCGGCAATCTGTGCGGAAACCTGCGAAATGATATTGGTCGTGGCGGAGACATTATCGCTGCCAAGCGACCTTACGATTCTCTTGCGGAAACCGGGTTGCTCAAGCAGCATGAATAATGTCAGCAGGATTACGAGAATCGCCTGTCCGAGAAAACTCAGGACCGTACCGACGCCCTTGAAAAAGAATTTTGGGATGGCCGAAAGCTTTGTCACATCGATACCATTCAGTAATGTGCCGCCACTGTCTTGTCCAAGAAAGTCGAGAATCTTGGGCAGATCCTTGGCGTGTTCTACGCGCAGTTGCTGCAGTTGCCCCCAATAGGTTGGTAAGTTGTCCGAAAATGCCATCGCCTCACTATATATCAACATCCCGATGGCGGTAAGTGCAACGATGGCCAATAGCATGATAAGAATGACGGCCACAACGTGAGGCACTTTCAGTTTCTTCAACGCAGCAACGCCGGGCCAAAGTATATAGGTCAGAGTAGCCGCAGTGACGATAGGAACAAGAATGGGCGCGGCAAAGTAGCAGAGCGCAGTCAGCGCCGCAACTGTCAGAAGCGGCGTGGCAACTTGATTAATGGTTAGCAGTTTGCTTCCGTCCGACATCAGCTTTCTCCGATTAGTTTGAGAAAATCGTCCTCAGACAAGATAGCGATTTTCAATCTCAATGCCTGCTCACATTTCGAGCCGGGATCCGCTCCGGCGACGACAAAGTCCGTCTTTTTCGACACGCTTGAAGTCACAGTGGCGCCGAGCGCCTGCAATTTGTTTTTTGCCTGGTCGCGCGAATACTTCTGCAGCCCCCCAGTCAGAACAAACGTCTTTCCTGCAAGTGGCTTGGGACCGGCAGTGATGCTATGCTCCGGAAAGACCTTCCAGACCTGACGCAACCTTGCTAAGACTTCCCGATTGTGATCGTTATCGAAAAAGTCGCGGATGCTCTGTGCAACAATGGGGCCGATGCCTTCGACAGTACCAAGAACATCAGCGGTGGTCGTTGACAAGATATCGATCGAGCCGAAATGCTCCGCCAGCAGCGAGGCCACATGCTCCCCGACATTGCTGATACCAAGTGCGACGATCAGGTGTTCGAGATCAGACCGCTTGCTCGCATCGATTGCTGCCAGCAGATTGCTCGTCGATTTGTCCGCCATCCGTTCGAGATTGGCAAGATCATCGTGCTGAAGATAGTAGAGATCGGCGAAGCTGTGGATCAACCCTGCTGCCAGTAGCTGCTCTATCAACTTGGGACCGAGACCATCGATATTGACACCACCCTTGGAGGCGAAATGAATAATCCGCTCCGCCACCTGTGCCGGGCAGGCGGAATTGGGGCAGCGATGATTGGCCTCGCCGTCCGGTCGCACGACCTCGCTACCGCAAACGGGACAAGAGTGTGGCATTGTGAACTGACGTTCCGTGCCAGTGCGTTTGGTGGTCAGGGGTTTGACGACTTCGGGGATCACATCACCGGCGCGCTGGATAATGACATGGTCGCCGATACGTATATCCTTGCGCATGACTTCATCATAATTATGCAGGGTGGCACGCTTGACTTCGACACCGGCAACCCGCACTGGTCTAAGGTGTGCCACCGGAGTGAGGACACCGGTTCTGCCGACCTGTACGACGATGTCTTCGACGATAGTTTCTTCCTGCTGTGGCGGGAATTTCATGGCAATCGCCCAACGGGGAGAACGTGACAATTCGCCCAGCTTCTGTTGTTGGCGGAAGGAATTGACCTTGACCACCATGCCGTCAATGTCGTAGTCGAGCGTGGAACGCTGTTCGTTAAGATGGGCGTAACGTTCCATGACGTCTTGGCCAGAGAGACAGAGCTGCGCATCGGGAGTAACCTCAAAACCAAGTTGTCTGAGGAAAGGCAGCAACTGTGACTGACTATCGAGCGCGACGCCCTTCAAATCGCCAACGCCATAAGCGTAGAAGCGCAATTGGCGTGATGCCGTAATTGCGGGATCAAGCTGACGCACGGAACCTGCGGCCGTATTCCGCGGGTTGGCATAGAGTTCCCCGCCACTCTGTTCGCGTTCACGATTAAGACAAGCAAAATCAGTCTTCGTCATGATAATCTCACCACGAACAGAGACATAGGATACTTTTGAATCAGCCAAGTGACTAGGGATGTTCTGAACGGTTCGGAGGTTCTCAGTGATGTTCTCACCTCTTATGCCATCACCACGACTTAGACCCAGTCTATAGTCTCCTCCTTCATAAACGAGTTCGACTGCTAGTCCGTCGAGTTTGGATTCGGTCATGAATTCGATGGGCTCAGGGTCAGCCGAGAGAATCTGGCGGACACGTCTGTCGAATTCGGAGAAGTCAGATGGATCCGTGGCCTTCTGAAGCGAGTACATTGGAACCAGCCTTTTGTATGCCTCAAAACCATGCGCTTTCTCGACCCCCTCAAAAACGAAACCGATCACTACGATCGGATCGACCGCTCCTAAAACCATACTGGCGGGTGGTGGCGTAACGACAATTCCTGCGCCAACCCGCTGCGTCGGCGAATCGGGCAATCGCAAGTCGGGATATTGGGTCTCCAGTTGCGTCAGTTCATCGAACAAACGGTCATATTCGGCATCAGTGATCTCGGGATCGTCGAGAATATAATAGCGGTGATTGTGGTAGTCGATCAGCCGGGTTAGTTCGGCGATCCGCAAACGGTCGGCGTCTTTAGTCATGTGAGGAATTTAGGCGGTCAAGCCGGTGACGTCAACAAACAACGTATGTGTTGGGGGCTCACTGTTTTTGCCTTGACTCCGAGCGTTGAATAGTATCCATTCGAGCCATGTTAGAAGACACCCAGTTCAACTCAACGAAAATCGTCTGCACGCTAGGCCCGGCGAGCGCAGATGAAAAGACCATCGAGGCGCTAGTCAAGGCCGGAATGTCCGTAGCGCGGCTCAATTTCTCGCATGGGTCGTATGAGTTCCATCAAGCGCTGATTCGTAGGGTTCGGCGTGTATCGAAACGGCTTGGACAGCCGGTGGCCATAATGCAGGACCTTTGCGGCCCTAAGATTCGGGTGGGCAAGCTCCATGGCCGGCAAGTGACTATCGATGCCGGCGCGCAGGTCACGCTGACGTCCAAGGAAGTGATCGGAGACAGCCATGTCATGTCGGCAGCGCCGGCGGAGTTGATACCCGATCTCAAACCGGGCGATCAGGTATTGATCGACGACGGTCTGATCCGGCTGGAAGTGGTGAAATCAGGACATCATGATATTGTTGCCCGCGTTATCAAGGGAGGTATCGTGCGTGAGCACAAGGGGATCAACCTCCCGGGCGCGACGTTGTCTTTGCCGTCGCTTACTGACAAGGATATTGCCGATCTCGATTTCGGCCTCAAGCACGGAGTCGATATAATTGCGTTGTCGTTTGTGCGCTCCGAGCTGGACGTCAACAAGCTAAAAAGCGAAATCAAGAAGCGCGGGTTTGACACGCCGGTGATCGCTAAACTGGAAAAGCCGCAGGCGATCAAACATTTGGCGGAGATTATTGAACTAGCGGATGGTGTGATGGTGGCGCGGGGCGATTTGGGGGTGGAGATGCCGCTGGAACAGGTGCCGATCATCCAGAAAAACATCATCACGGTTGCGTTAGAGCATCACAAACCGGTGATCACCGCCACGCAAATGCTGGAATCAATGACTCAAAATATCGCACCGACGCGAGCGGAAGTATCCGACGTGGCCAACGCCATTTTTGACGGGACCGATTGTGTTATGCTATCGGGCGAGACTGCCGCGGGCAAATACCCGGTCGAGACGGTAGAAATGATGGCGCGCATTATCCACACCACCGAATCGAAACTGCGCACGCAGCCACCAACGCTTAATCTCTTCGGCAGGCCGGCAGTCGAGTTCTCGATTGCCGTGGCGGAATCGTCGGTCGCGATGGCGAAGGATATCGGCGCGCGGGTGATTGCTTGTTTTACGCAATCCGGACTGACGGCGCGGCTGATCTCCAAACAGGGAGCGCAGATTCCGATCATTGCTTTTACGCCGGACAAGAAGATTCTGCCGCGTCTGATGATTTTCCGTGGTGTCGTTCCGAAATGCCTGCCAATGTTGAAATCGATTGACGAGGTCATCGGTCGCGCGGAAAAGACTCTCAAGGATGAACATATTGTCAAGACCGGGGACAATATCGTGATTGTGGCTTCAGCGCCGGTGCAGGACCGGGGCGCCACCAACATGCTCAAGCTCCATACGATTCGCTAACGACCCCGAGAAGTAGGTTTCATCGGCGGCGATTGAATGCTTGCGGTGAGACGGGGCAACCAGTTATATTGGCCACAATGGCGATAGAGAAAAAACGACTGAAGGTCAAGATCAGACTCGATTCCGACCCGACGCGGATTTATGATGCCATCACCAATCCGCTGAAGTTGGCTATCTGGTTCTGTAATAAAAGCGAGATCAACCTCAAGCTGCGTGGGGCGGTGCGATTTTGGGGTGAAGACTGTGTGGCGACGACGTTCAAAGAGGAGGAAATCAAGGGTACGATCGTCGCGTTGGAGCCGAATCGGCAAATGCGGTTTACCTGGCCGATCAACGGTACTACCAGCGAGGTCGGATTCCAGATAGACGATCGCGGACGTTACTGCGATCTGGTCGTCTCCCACGAGAAAATCCCGCCAAATGCGCTGATGATGGATGCGTGGATTATTTATCTCTATAATCTGCAATCGCTTCTGAAATATCAGCGTCCCGCTTACCGGCTGGACTATAACCGAATTGATACCGGCGTCATCAAGCGAGAGCTCTTTATTGAGGCACTGCCGAGTGTCGTGTATAGAGCGCTGACCAACGTTGCGGACCTGCGAGTATGGCTTTCCAAGGATGCCGAATGCGATTCGGTTGTCGGTGGCAAGTACACGACGGGATGGACAGACAAAGCTGGTCAGCCTGCCGGGCCGCGCGAGATCAAGGAACTGGTTGAGAACAAGAAGCTGGTCTATGACTGGGACTTCGCCGAAGAGGGCAAATCGGGCGATCTCGTAACCTGGGAGTTGCTGCGTATCGGCGAGCGAACGCGAGTCAATCTTCGCCATTCCGGTTTTGATCCGGCACGCTACAACAAAGACTACATGCAAGGCTGGCATGCCTATATGCTGACTCTGAAGGACTTCTGCGAATCAGGCGGGTGGTTATCTTATGGAGTGATTGACGGGGATTGGGGAGTGTGAGGCATGCAAGGCGGCATTTGCTCTGAGAGCGCTTCGTGAACGCCGGACAATTCGTTGCATGAATACGCACATGGGTGAGATTCTCGAAGCTATATTGAAGGCAGTGGATGACGTGAATCTGCAACTGCCGGTGGATGGTCGAATCGAGCGATCCAAGGCGGCGAAACTTACCGGTGACGATGGCAAACTGGATTCGCTGGGGTTGGTCAATTTGATTGTAGCGGTGGAGCGAAGTGTCGAGAGCCATCTGGGGCGGAATGTGGTGCTTACCGGTGACAGTACTATGAGTCAAGCGGAATCAGTGTTTGCGAGCGTCAACTCGCTGGTTGAACATGTCGAGAAATTGCTGAAGGAGAAAGAGGTTGGTTAGAGAGCGATATAGTGCCGTTCTGGTGTCCGACTTCAATCTGGCCAACTTCGCAACTGCACTGATCAACGATTCCGAGTCGCCAGGTATCTCTCCCGTCGAGGCGCCGTTCGGACAGGTTTTGCCAGTTTTACTCGACAGTTCTCTGCAATGCTGGAAGCACTCACCGGATCTGGCGATCGTTTGGACACAACCACATGGAGTGGTCAAGGGGTTTGGTGACCTGCTGCAAGGTGAAAGCGTCGCACTTGATGACATAATGTCAGGAGTTGATACCTATGCAGAGGCACTGTTCAAGATGAGCCGGAAGGTCCATGTGGTTTTTGTTCCGACCTGGATTACCCCGAATTCTTTGGTTCCGGAAGGGTTGTTGGAAATGAGAAGCACGGGCGCACACGCGATTCTGACACAGATGAATCTGCGGCTGAGCGATCTCCAGAATCGCACGCCTTCCATTCACATTCTCAATACCGAGAAGTGGTTGCGAACAGCCGGAAAGTACGCATATAATCCGAAGCTTTGGTATATGGCGAAAGTGCCGTTTGGCAGCGAGGTCTTTCGAGAGGCCGTCGCCGATATCAAGTCAGCTATTAACGGCATCATCGGTAACGCTCGGAAGCTGATTGTCGTCGATCTCGACAACACTGTGTGGGGTGGTATTGTCGGCGATCTCGGTTGGGAAAGGATTACGCTGGGTGGTCACGACCCACACGGCGAAGCATTTGCCGACTTCCAGAAGGGATTGAAGCTGCTCAATCGGAGAGGAATTCTGCTCGGAATTGTCAGTAAGAACGAAGAGGAGATTGCTCTCGAAGCGATCAACAGGCATCCGGAAATGGTACTAAGGCTGGATGATTTCGCCGGCTGGCGCATCAACTGGAAAGACAAGGCACAGAATCTGGCCGACCTGGTCGAAGGACTGAACCTTGGCATGCAATCTGTGGTGTTCCTCGATGATAATCCCGTAGAACGCGCTCGCATTCGAGAAACGTTTCCAGATGTGCTCGTGCCGGAACTATCGGACGATCCAATGCTGTACCGAAGCAAGCTAATGGACCTTCGCTGCTTCAACCTGCCGGCGATCAGTGGTGAAGATTTGCGACGCACAAAGATGTATCAAGCGGAGCGACAACGGACCGGTCTGCGTGACCGGATCGGCTCCGTCGATGAATGGCTGAAATCATTGTTGATTGAAGTCAGAGTTGAGGAACTCAACTGCGCCAACGTTGGCCGTGTAGTACAACTACTCAACAAGACAAATCAGATGAATCTTTCAACTCGAAGGTTGGCTGAGAAGGAACTCATGGATTGGCCACAGGAGGGTAAGCGCAAACTCTGGACGTTACGCGTGTCGGACAAGTTCGGCGACTCAGGATTGACCGGTATCATGAGTATGGAATGGAATGGCGACGAAGGCCGGATCGTTGACTTTGTACTGAGCTGTCGCGTGATGGGGCGCAAGGTTGAAGAAACAATGGTTCATGTCCTGCTTCAGCAAGCGCGGCTCGTTAGCCTTCGAACACTCCAGGCGGAATATCTGCCGACCGCCAAGAATGCGCCCTGCCTCCGTTTCCTGGACTCAATCGAAAGCGCTTGCCGGAACGGAAATCTCTTCATTTGGGATGTTACGAAAGATGTTCCGCTGCCAGAGTGTATTGCCTGCACAGTGGTTGAAGGCTTTCCACAAGCATGATTCCCACAACCAAGTGGCCTGATGGCAAGAGCTTCGCTTTCACCATTTTTGATGATACTGATCTCTCGACAGTGGCGAATACTCAAGCAATCTACTCATTCCTGTATGACCTCGGTTTACTTACAACCAAGTCTGTCTGGCCGACCAGAGGCCGTGACATTCCGAGAGTTGGCGGCGCAACCTGCGAAGATCATGACTACCTCGCGTGGCTGGAGTCGTTGCAGGCACGCGGATTTGAAATCGGCTATCATTGTGCAACGTATCACAGCTCGCGTAGAAACGAGACCGCTCGAGGTCTGGATAGATTCAGGGAGCTGTTCGGCCATTATCCGAGTACGATGGCGAACCACACGGGATGCCAAGAGAATATCTACTGGGGAAGCGCTCGACTACAGGGTGCAAACCGGCTCATCTATAATCTGCTAACGAGGTATCGCCACCACCGGCGCTATCTCGGGCATGTGCACCAGAGCGAGTTCTTCTGGGGCGATCTCTGCAGAGAACGAGTCAGATACGTCAGAAATTTCGTCTATGCTGATATCAATACTCTCAGGAGTTGCCCGATGATGCCATATCACGACCCCGAGCGGCCATTTGTCAACTACTGGTTTGCTTCTTCCGAGGGACCCAATTGTGATGCATTTAACAAATGTATCAGTGAGAACAATCAGGATCGATTGGAAAGCGAAGGCGGGGCATGTATCATGTATGCACATCTGGCTTGCGGCTTCCAAGAAAAAGATGGTTTGAATAAGCGCTTCCGATCACTAATGGAGCGTCTTTCCAAGATGAACGGGTGGTTTGTTCCGGTTGAGAGGTTACTTGACTATTTGCTCGAGGCCCACAATTACCACGAAATCACATCTTCACAACGAGCTCGTATCGAGCGTCGCTGGCTTCGAGACAAGATGATTGTTGGTCCTTCCTAACATGCCGGTCGTGATCGTTCCATACACTCGAGAGCATGTTGAAGCAGTGCGCGAGTTCAACGGGCGCCTTCGTGTAGCCGGTATTGCCATGCGATTTCCGGAGTCGGAAATACCTGCTTGGCTGCCCAAATGCGACAATCGGAGTATCTATCAAGAGCACTTTCTCGCTCTGGACGGGCAGACAGTGCGCGGTGGTTACATTCTTAAGCACCAGATTTTCACCGTGAGCGGGGAGACCGTCTCTGTCGGCAACTATCAACTGCCTATTTCCGAGGGAGTAATCGACAAGCATTACGGTATGGTTGGGTTGATTCTGCTTAA
>Ga0209777_10004943_pt1 | contig 15594 bp, 16 predicted proteins | sample FrelakmetHBP12HB_FD_187147 | JGI IMG/M metagenome (GOLD analysis project Ga0209777, IMG submission 187147) | Freshwater lake sediment microbial communities from the University of Notre Dame, USA, for methane emissions studies -HBP12 HB (SPAdes)... | ecosystem: Environmental > Aquatic >... | reverse complement strand
GGAGATGCAAGCCGGTCGGCTCGATGCGTGAATTGGAGGGCCATCGGCTCACCGAAGGCATAACTCCATGAAGGTGGCCCCTGGGATCGGATTGTATCGGTAAGCTTCGGTCGGTGTGAAGCCCAGCGACGCGTAAAGCGTTCGGGCGGCTTCCATCGACGGAACGGTGTCGAGCAGCATACGCTCGTATCCGAGGCTGCCCGCCGCAGTGATGATCGCCTCAACCAGCGAGCGACCGATGCCTTGGTTGCGTTGGTCAGGCGCCACATAGAGCCGCTTCATCTCGCACGTCCGGTCGGAACACTTTCGGAGCGCGACGCATCCAACGAAGCGATCGTTCTGCTGCGCGAGCAAGAACGCGCCATTGGGTGGGCCATAATCACCCGGGAGCGAGTCTAGCTCGTGGACGAAATCTTGGAAGTCCAAGTCGAAATCCAGGGACGTTGCGTACCGCTCGATCAAGTGTCGCGCTTCCTTCCAGTGTTCGGGCGTTTCGGCTCCAATCAGACGGAGCATGTCCCTTGGCATATGGTGGCCGTCGAACGTTAAAGGGTTTTTCCGTCACCCGAGCGCACGGACACACCGCGCGTGCAACATCCGCTTCGTGGCCGGATACCGAAAAAGCCCCCTTGAACAGAACAGCTGGCCATCACAGTTGGTGTCGACAACCTATAGGGTTTGTATCGTATTTTACGGTTGTCAGGCAAGCGCGCCGTGGGCCGCAGCGAGTCGGAGCGCCACACGCGCTTTCACCACCAGCGACCACTTGAACGGCCGTAACTCAACCTACCTGTGAGCGGCCCAGAAACGCTCCAGCGCCGCGGCGGCCTCGGCGGGCCGCTCGACCGGCCACCAGTGGCCGCAGCCTTCGAAAAGGACCAGCTCGCCGCGCACCCGCGCCGCCAGACGCTCGGCGAAGACAGGAGACACGTACGGGTCGTCCTTGGCCCACAGGATCAGCGCCGGCCGGGTCACCTTCTCGAGATCGGGCTGCCACTGCGCGCCGACGTGCACCGCTGAACGGTACAAGCGCAAGATGCAGTCCTTCATCGTCGCATCGAGGTACCTCGCCGTTTGCTGTGCAACTGCCCGCGGGATACCCGCCGCAGCGAGACCTTCCGCGAGCGCTTCCGGAGTCATCATTGCCATGATCTGCTCGCCGACGCCCGCCGTCTGCCACTGCTGCGCCAGGTCGTGCCAGACATAGTCGACGTCGACCGGACCGTCGCCGCACGCCCAGGTGCGGATCAGATCCGGCCGTAGCGACACCACGCGCTGCACCAGCAGCGCTCCCCAATCATGCCCGACCAGATCGACAGGGTCGCCGAGGCGTTCGATATCGGCAATCAACCACTCAACGTACGCTTCCTTGGTCGCAGCAAACCCACTTGGCACGGGCACGCCGAAGCCCGGTAGCGACACGGCGACCACGTCGGAGCGCCGCAGATGCGAACGAAGAGGATCCCAAAGACGGTGAGTATCCGGAACACCGTGAACCAGTATCACAGGCATTGTTTCCTCCCGCCGAGAACGTCTTCTACCTTCCTACGGCTGACTCGGTCAATCCTCGGCTCGCGCCGAGCAGAGCGAAGACACCGCCTTGCGAAGAGCGTTCCACAACTGCTCGAAGAGCCGTGTACAAATTGATGAAGAGGAATCTCGCCGGTCTACCCGAGGCGCTGATTACGCGACGTGCTACATCTTGTTCGCGAAGTCACGTCCGGAGGTGGGAGGTGGCAACGGCTTACCGTCCGTTTTGTAAACCGCGATCGCTTCCTCCACGATTCTGCACAGCTCGTCGAACACCTGCCGTTCGTTGTCACCGTGGCATCCCCCATAGATCAACCCCGGCGAACTGCCCACGTAGCACTCATCCTCTTCCGACCACTCTACAATCTTTACGTAGCGCGCACTCTCTTTCATTTCTTCGACTCCTCGATCGCGAGCTGCACTGCCCGGACTTGGTATCTCTTTCCATCATCGCCCGGATTGCCGGATATGACCACCGGTTTGGCGACGTTCGGGTGAACAAAGTTTCGAAACGAGAGGCAGGCAGCGGTCAGCGCATGACCCGAAGTAATTCGCTACGATCGAAGAAAACCTGGTTCTTGTAGATCAGGTGGGCGCGGAGCTGGACGGTACACACCCCGTCAACCTCGACGACGCGCTCGCCAACGGGAATGGATGCATGCCAGTAGTTGACGAAGCCGTCAGGGATGGGAACGGAGCCGCGATGGGTCCACACCCACCGCGGATTGCGGGCCAGGAGCTTGGAGAAGTAGCCAGACAGAGCCGGACGCCCTTGAATCCCGGCAGGGATGGCTGGATCGCTGTAGAACGCATCGTCGGTGTAGAAGGAAAGCAAACACTCCGGCTGGTTCCCGCTCCAGGCGGGTAACCATTTGTCTGCGAATGCCCGAGCCTCCTCAGCGTTCATTCCGACAAACTGCATGCCTCCTCCGATTCTGATCCCGCCCCGAGGTGCAATAGCACGCCATCACAGGTGCCGCTAACGCCGAGATTCACCCGCCGCGTCTCTTGGCGTCGGCTGGATTCCCTTGCTCGGCTGTCGTCTCAAGCCACGATTTTCAATGCTTCTCCTCTATTGTGCAGGGGAAGCCGGATTGCCGCGCAGCGCTCAGGCGCCTTATGTTTGGTTCTTCGCCTCGTCGGCGACCCCGAGAAGCTGGGCCACGGCGATCTTGACGAAGCGGCGCCGGCGCGCCACCGCCTAGGGCTGCGCGGATCGGCCTGCAGGACCGCCTCGATCAAGGCGGAGTTCGCAAGGTATCCGAAGATGAGATTCGCGAAGGTTGCGAACCGCTTACCAGCAAGCGGTGCTGAGATTCACCCACGCACCGTCCTTGCATAGAAAAGTGGTGTGAGAGCGGCAGATGGTCGAACCGTTGCCGACATCAGCACCTCCAAGCACGCACGATACGGCACCGGCCGGAGCAACTTTGATCGGTGCGTCGCCAGCGCTGGCTCTGCATGGGGCCTTGAGATTGTCCCAGGTGCCATCCTCGCAGCGATACTGATTGCCGGCCTGGCAGTTGGCGGTGCCGCTCGCAAACTGAACGCCTGCGAGCTCGCAACCTTGCAGCCCCGGCTTCGGCGCCTCGGATGCGGCCGAGGACTCAGCTGTGCAGGCGACGTCGAGCGGTCGCCAGTAGCCGTCGTTGCACTCGTACTTGTAGCCCGACTGGCAAGAGGCGTTGCCCTCGGAATACATCTCTCCCCGGTACGAGCAGCTGTCCAACTGCAAACCACGGTGGCTAGCACACCCCATCAATCCGGCCGCAGCGATTGCAACTATTAGTAGTAGGTTTCGTCCCAAGCTCATCGTCATTTTGTCCTCCCAAACCCACTTCGACCCGAAAACACGCGGGCGCTCGCAATAGCCTGGGGCAACCATCATGCCACACTCTCTCAACTTGCGTTGCCCGGATGTCCCGTCGTCGAACGTGTGATACACGCTCAGGCCAGTCCGTTTTCTACATCCGAATGTAAGACCTACACTGCCGGAAGAATCGTCCACGTGGAAAAAAGCGGCGCAGGACGTGTTCGCGTTTGGCAACACCCGCAAACGACACTAGCGCGGCACAGCGCAGGCTGAGGCCTGCGGCTACAGAAAACCGGCACTCTCGGAAGGAGAGAGGAAGAGGGCTTGTCCTCCGCCTTCGGTTGGAATCGAGGAGGAAAAAAATCCCGGGAGCTGCTGCGGCTGTGCCGCCCCGCGGGCGATACGCGGGAACTCCCGGGAGCGATGGCGCCTGGGTCCCCAGGCAAAGCCATCGAGCGGGTGGCGCGCGTCAGACGCGCCGGGCGGTCGCGGATATCGGCACCGGCTGCGCGTTGACCCCCGCTGCGTCCGCAGCGGCAGCGCGCCTATCCGGTATCACGGCTCACCCACCACCCAATGTCTTGACCTAAGGGGTCACCACCTCACAGCTCGCCGTAGGGTTACTCATCGCTGGACCACCTCCTTTCTCGGCGCCCGACGATGGACAGGACCCGATCCCGTCTGCCGGCTGCATGGCCGCCGACTGCCAGCCTCCAGCCCGGCCCACCACCGCAAGCCCCCTCCCGGACCGGCAGCAGTATAGAAGCCTGTGTGAGCTTCGGACCGGCTAATATCTTCATAGCACAGTCGCGCAGCTTGAGCCACGAACAATTATGGTGGTGACCGCGGAGCGATGGGCAAGGCCGGAGCCGGATCGGAGCGCCGACGCCGCGTGGGACGCACCGCGAAATTTTCGAAAATCGGCGTCAACTGTCTTGCAAAGCGGTGTTGTTCCGCTACCAGTTGAAGAAATGAATCTGGGTCCTAAGCCGGGTGAACAGTTGCGGCCGGTGTTGCTCATCGAGGATAACGACGAGACCCGCGAGGTCATCGGCGCGCTGCTGCAACTCGAAGGCTACCGGGTTGTCACCGCTCGCGACGGCGATGAAGGCATGACGCACCTGCGGCGCGGCCTCGATCCCTGCGTCATCCTCCTCGACCTGATGATGCCGGGCAAGAACGGCTTGGACTTTCGCCGCGAGCAATTGCAAGACCCGTCTGTCGCCGCCATTCCGGTGATTGTGTGCTCGGGCCACGAGAAAGTGAAGCGTAAGGCCGCCGAACTGGGTGTCACCGTCTTCTGCCAGAAGCCGCTGGAGATCGAGGAGCTGCTCCAGCTCGTCGCCGCCCACTGCCGGAGATAGGCGGGCGAGTGAGCCAGTGTGCCGGTGTGCCAGTGAGCCGCTGTGCCAGCGAACCAGTACGCGGCTGAGCGGGCGCGCCGGTGTTCAACGGCCCAGCAGGTCCCGTAATCGCCGCTCGATCGGGTTGTCGGCTTTGCCGGGCGTGGGCGGTGCCGGCCGTCGCGGCGCGGCGCCGAGAAACTTCTCAACCAGGTTTTTGACGACCCCCGGTGCGATCGCTTGCGACAGGTGTGCAACCAGGTAGGCGGTGTCGGGTTGCGGTCTGGCGGTCCCGATCCTGCCGCGCAGCCGAAATGGAATTGCCAGCTGTTCGTGCTCGTCGATCAGGTATCGTGCTTGCTTCACGTCGGCGACCACATCGCGCGTAAACGCCTGCGACATCGCCAGCGTACCCGTCAGGTCCATCTCGCGGTTGAAGCCGATCCATCCAGCGGCGCGTACGCCGTAATCCGTGGCCTCGATGGTGAGGTCGTCGGTGTGCATCCGCTGCTCGGCAATCTGGAACGTGGCGTGCAAGGTCCGGAATCGCGTATCCGGTTGCGAGAACAGTCGGGCATACTTCGGCTTCACTTTGCGTGACACCAACTCGCCGACGTTCGGGACATCGGTGAGGTGCCCCAAGACCTCATTCACCAGATTGAAGTCTTTGAGGATGGCGTCCTGAGTGTCCGCGGCAAGCCGGCCGGTGAGGCTGGCGCCTATCGCTTCGGCCGACGTGCCCGCGGCGCGCAGATTCAGCGTGAGCCGCCCGGTGCCGGCAACGCGTTGCGGCGCGTCGCTCATGAGCGGCTGCAACGCTTGCGCAAGGGCAATGTGAGAGAACGAGCCTTGCACGAGCGCCTCGCCACCGTGCAGCAAGGGATACTGCCCCGTGAGCTGAAACGATCCATCGAAGGCGAGACCGTTGAACTGTGACAGCATGAGGTTCGTTGGAGTAAGCGTTGCCTCGAGGTGCAGGTCGCCGACACGGAGGGCGTACGGGCCGATCGGGCCCACGCTGCCGTCGAGCCGCAGCGGAATCCCGGACGTCTGCCGCCAGGGTCCGGCAATCCCACGCAAGTGGACGTTGCGCTGGTCTCCCTGGAGGGCGGCAGCGACGCTGAAGCTGACGGGAGTATCCTCGCCGATATCGCTGACGGTGACATCCACCTGCGCCAGCCGCGTGGTCTCTTCCGGTTGGCGGCTGCGGTCGATGATGGTGATGCCGCCGTCTGCGATGTTGGCGCGGCTGATTGCGAACGGCAGTTGCTCGGAAGACACGCGGCTGCCTGCGGCGGAATCGCCCGGCGACGTTCCGGTGCTCGATGTGACGTGCCCAAGGCTCGCGTAATTCCAGTTGCCGGCACTATCGCGGATCAGTTGGATCTGCGGTTGGGTGAGATCGATGCGGCCCAGCTCCAACCGGCCCCAGAGCAACGGCAGCAATTTCGCCCGCACGATGACGCTAGCCGCCTGGACGAAACCAGCCGTGCTGAAGCGCGGATCATCCGCGACCCGCAAATGGTCCACGCGGACGCCGAGCCCACCCCAGAGGTGCACCGAGATGCGCTCGGCAGCGACGTCACGGCCGAGCGCGGTACGCGCCTGTTGCAGCACGCGATCGCGCTCGTGGTCGATGATGCGGCTGAGCGACAGCGCGGCGGCAACGAGCAGCGCTGCCAGCATGGCGATGAGGACGAGGGCCGCCCAAAGGAATCTACGCATGAGCTTACCACCGACGCTACGCCGCGCCAGCGGCGCCGTCAATTTTGACTGCTTTGGTCTTCCCAGGCTACAAGATCGGGCGGAGGAGATGCACATGGCCTACGAACATATCCGGCTGGCACGCGATCGCGGCATCGTTACCTTGGCATTCAACCGGCCCGAAACGCGGAATTCGATGACGCCGGAGATGGGGGAGGAAGTGATCCGCGCCGTCAACGAGATCCGAGCCGACACTGACGTGCGCGTCGTGGTGTTGACCGGCACCGGCAAAGCTTTCAGCTCCGGCGGTAACCTCAGCATGATCGCGCAGGATACCGGCGCCCGGCTGGGCGGCGGCGCCCCCAGCATGTTGGGGTCGCCGCGCGAATTTTACGATCGCTTCCTTGCGATCCGCAACCTGCCCGTGCCGACGATCGCGGCAATTAACGGCCACGCCATCGGCGCCGGTCTGTGTATCGCTTTGGCCTGCGACCTGCGCATCGCGGCCGCTGACGCCAAGATGGGGATGACGTTCACGAAGCTCGGGTTGCATCCGGGCATGGGCGCAACCTATTTCCTCCCGCGCTTGATCGGAACCGCGCGTGCCTGTGAGCTGTTTTTCACCGGCCGGGTGTTCGACGCTGCGGAAGCGGAACGACTCGGGGTCATCAACCGTGCGGTGCCGCGCGAGCAGTTCGAGCCAACTGTGCGCGCGCTGGCCCAGGAGATCGCCGCCGCTGCCCCCATCGCCGTGCGTTTGGTGAAGAAGTCGATTCACCGCGGCGTGCAGCACACCCTCGACGACATGCTCGACTACGAGGCGCTCAACCAGGGCTTCACCTTCACCACCGCCGACGCCCGCGAGGGTGTGATGGCCATGATGGAGAAACGCGAGCCTAAGTTCGAGGGAAGATAGGGCGCTTATCCCGAGGGCCGCGGACCCAGGGCCGAGATTCATCGAAATGCGACCGACGTTTCCTCATCACAAGTGCGCGCTCCTCTCACGCGGGCCACCGAGGCACTGGGGACCTGCGGGCCTCCAAGTAGTTGCCGAGCCCAACTTGACCGTCTACACGCTTCCGAAGGAGGCGGGCCGATCCTTATCGGGCGCTACCCTCGGCGCGATTGCAACGTAGGCTGGACCTTCCGTGCCCGCCTCACTTGAGTGCGTGCACGACGATGCGATCTCTCTGGTACTGCGTGAATGCATTCTTGCCGTGTCTCAAACACCGGCCGACGGCACGGGACATGCGATAGGGTAGCCCCCTTGGCTTCCGTACAATCCGAATCTCGCGGAATCCCACTGTCCGAAGCATGGAAAGCAGTGCGGCGGGATTGGGAACCCACCAGTTTGTCGGGTCCCTGTTCAGCTCTGCCCCCGGGTAGAAGGCAACAACCGGCCTGCGTTTGTCGACGAAATCCACCGCTGTCTCCAGGATCAGGAGCTCTCTCGTCACGCTGGACACGCGCTCGAGTGCGAGCAGCGGGTATCGCATGTGATAAAGCACCCCCAGGAAGAGCACGATATCGAAAGCGCCCACTCTCTCCGGTGCAAGATCCAAAACTTCGATCTCAAGGTCCTCGACCCGCGAGCCCAACACTTCACGAGCGAAGCTGAACCCGGCCTTGGTCCCCCAGCCGGCGCCGCTCCAGCAGAAAGAATCCACAGCTAGAATGCGTGCCGCGCCGCGGCGCTCCGCTTCGAAAGAGAAGAAACCGTCCCATGCGCCGATATCGAGCACGGTCTTGCCGCCCAGGTCTGGAGGCAACCCGATCATCCCCAGTTGCTTCGGTGTGTTGCCAACACCCGGTGTTATAATTCCATGCCCTAGATCGATGGTATGGAACCATTTTATCTCGCTTGCCCGTCTTCTGATCTCGTCCGGTGTCACAAACCTGCCTCACGCAAGCCGCAGCTCGAGGCTCAAATCAAACGTAACGGTCGCGCAGCGCGCGCCGCTCTCCGCGTTGCTGACGGGTGCGCAGCCGCCAGAGTTCCCAGCCGGTCTTCACGATCTGCTTCGCCCTGCGCACCCTCAAATGCCGATTGGCACGCCGGAATCGCCGGATCAAGCCGGGCATGCGCGCTGGGTCGAAAGGATCCACCACGTCCGCCAGCAACCGATGCCCGATCCGGACGGCCTCCCGCCATAACGGCTGAATGGGCGTGCCGTCCGTCAGCGTCGCGTAGCCGTAACCCCACGCTTCACACTCCCGGCGGCCGCAGGCGTCCAGCCGCTGGAAGTAGTCGGCCAACAGGCGTCCGAGGCCGGGCAGGCCGTCCAACGCGACGCGGTCCTGATGAAAGGAGATGTCCAGCGGACTTGCGGGTGAAAAGCTGCTGAAATGGAAGAAGACCAAGGGCTGACCGTCGACCAGGACCTGGCCGTCGTCGGCCAAAGAGAAACGCGACTGGGAGAACGTCCAATGGCCCACATTGAAGCCGGGGCGGCGCTCGATATGGATGCCCTCGAACAATCCGATCGCCAGATCCAGCCAGCGTTGGTCAACGAACAGTCCGCCTGCCTGATCAATAATGCATGACCGGCGAACCTTATCTGCCCACCACCGCAAGAATGCCGTGGCAACCTCACCGTTCCGCAGGCCCAGAAATCCCCCGTTGAAAACGCCGGACAACAGGAACATAGACTCGTTCGGCCGCTTTCTGTCGTCTGGCAGCGGCGACAACAAGTGCGGCGTCAAAATGAGATTGCAGTCCTGCAGTCGCCCATAAAGGGTCTCAAGGGACTGGTAGACTTGGATATCGGCATCCAGGTAGAGGACCTGCTCAAAGCCCAGCGCCAGCACATAACGAAGGGCGTGCGGCTTCAACGCGCACGTTAACTCGAAAGGCAGGTACTGGAACGCGAACCGCGGCCATCCAGGAATTCCCAGCTCCTCTGCCAAAAGGTAGCGGGCCGGGTCCCCGGCGGTCTCGGCCCCCTGCGGGGGGCGGTCCACAAGACAAACGAACACCGGCAAGTCAGGATGCACTTGCCGCAGCGATGCCATTAGGGCTCGCGCGTAATGCAGGTGGTCGCGCGTAACCACTGTCACTACCGCTCGGTCACCCATACGTTGACGCAACCCTCCCGGTGCTTGTCGGCTGCCACCACGAACGTCCGCTACTAGTGGCCGGGCGAGCACGCCAGCTCACGATCGATGAAGACGGCAAAACGGGTGCCCACGAGGCGATAGCAGCGGCCGCGGTCTTGCCAGAATTCGTTGACACACCGCGTGACCCCCGCGCACTCCGGACTCTGCTCATCCCAAGTATAGTCGTGCCACACGATCGCCCCGCCGGGCCGGGGCAGCTTCGCAGCCGTCGCGGTGTCACGTTTCACAAAGTCATAGGTATGATCGGCGTCGACCAACACCAGATTGACGGCGGCTTCCAAGCCGCGAATGTCGAACTCCAGCGTGTTGGCAAATCGCTGCTCGATCTTCGCCTGATACGATGTCCCACGATACACGCTGCCGACGTCGAACTCCGGCAATCCAACGCCCAACCCGTGATGATGGGTAGCCCGAAACTCCGGCGGCACCTCCACCGTGATAATCCGGGTCTCCGCGGCTGTGTTCGCGGCCATGACCAGCGTAGAACCACCCGTAAACGTGCCGAACTCAACGATCAGGCGCGGCTGTAGCAATTTGGAGAGGGCACCTAGGACCAGCACTTCATGTTCAGGCATCGCCCAGAAGTGCTGCCGGATCAACCGCGGCATGAGCGAGACTTCAACCTGATCCGCACCCGGGAACAACTCGTCCAGCGTCCGTTCGGGCAGCAAGAACTCCACGGCTGGCTCAGGCCCGGCCGGCGCCCAACGCAACTTCGCCGCTCGCTTCAAACGTTTCAACCAAGTAAGGCGCTTCGACGACGTGGACATCCGCCTTTCGCCTCCCACAAGGCCTGCACAGGCCGCTCCGCAAACGGCAGATTGGCCATCGACTTCCAGGCAACTCGCCGGGAAGTGTAGCCGCGGAGACAAGGCGGGGCAACATCAGAGGCCATGTGGCCGGCTAGGGTGGGTCAGAGCGGACCCTTCTCCCAACCCTCCAAACAGCCACAACCCCATCCGTGCATGCCGAAGTCCGGGTTCGGCCGTAGTTCAACGGCATAGGACTGGTTCAACCAATGCGGTGCCGGAACGATCAGCGAGTGACAGTGTGTGCAGATACAGTACGTTGCCTGGATGCGGCCAAGCACGGTGACCTGGAACGCGGGCCGTAAGCTGCCGCCGCAAACACGGCACGGCTCGTGTGGCGCGTCATTCGGTACATTCGTCATTGCGCCGTCTACCCAGGGCTGCGAGCCGCCAACCCGTCGCCGCGCGCGCGTGCGCGCTCCAGCAGGATGTAGTTGCGGTTTTCTCCCAGTCGGAAGCCGAGGATCCTATTCTCGACGAAGGACAGCAAGCGCATGCCGAACTTGTCGTGGTGATGTACGCTGCTGCCCGGGCGAACTTCCCAGTCCATTTCTGCGATGCGACGGTGCATAACAGCCGGATGAGTGTCGCGGAAGCGTGCCCGACCGTGCAGTTGCCCGTAGTCGAATTCGCTCCCGAGATCCGGGTACCGGGTGTCGGCGGTGCGCCCACCTTGGTGCAGCGTGGTAAAGGCGTGCATCTTGCGGAGCATGTGCCGTGGCGGCCGCACCCAACCGTAATGGAAGATGCGCCCGCCCGAGTGCACCACGCGCAGCTTCTTGCCGTTGCGCCGGAAACCCTGCGCGCTACGCCACGAGCGCGCACCGATACCGGTGCGCACGATACGCACCTCCTGGCGGTACCAGTTGTGCGCAGTCTGATAGTGGTTGTAATCGCCGAAGAAATGCAGGTAGTCGAACAGCAGGCCCTCGACCCTGCGGTCATCGAGGCAGGCGCGCATGCGCTGGAGCAACAGCGGCAGATCGTCTTCATGCACGACCTCGTCCGCTTGCAGGTAAAAGGCCCAGTCTCCCGTGCACGCATCGAGCGCGATGTTCGTCTGATGAGCATTGGTCGCGCCACCGACGAACAAGCTCTTGTCCCAGACGGTCTCGATGATCTTCAGCTTGGGTTCGTTGAGGCCCCGTAGCAAGTCGGTAGTGCCGTCGGTGGAATCGCCCGCCGCGACGACGAATTCGTCACAGATCGGCAGAATAGAGGTGATCGCCTCGACGACCGGGTAGTAGAGTTTGATGGCGTTGCGCACAAAGGTGAAGCCGCTGACCCTCATCGTCGGCTGAATTTAAACGAGGCGCAGAAGTGGATCAATGGCGCGACGCACGCTATCGAGTGAGTGTAAACGATGGCGCCACCTCGACACGTCCTGATCGCCCGTACCGATCACCTCGGCGACATGTTGCTCACGCTGCCGGCGGTGCAAGCGTTGAAGGGAGCGTTCCCCGAATGCCGGGTCACCGTGCTGGCATCGGCGGCTAACGCCGAGGCCGCCCGCCACCACCCGGACGTCGACGCGGTGGTGATCGACCCGCTCGAAGCCAAGGGCTCGCGCCTGCGCGGCGTGCGCGGTCTTGTGCGGCAGGTCCGCGGGCTCGGCTGCGACGCCGCGGTGGTGGTGCATCCGACGCCACGCCTGGCGCTCGCTCTGTGGCTGGCACGTGTGCCGATTCGCGTGGGGACGGCATATCGTGCCTACTCGCCGCTCTTCAATCGCCGGGTGCACCAACACCGCAGGCGCCCGCCCTGGAAACACGAGGCGGCGTACAACCTTGATCTCCTACACCCGTTGGGTGTTCGTGCCGCTGACATTGCCCCTGTGACATGGCGCGTTGATGCGGAAGAAAGCGCAGCCGTAGATAGGCTGCTGGACAGCGTCGGGCTCAGCCGGGCCGACATCGTAGCGATTCATCCGGGGAACGCCGGTTCGGCGCTGAACTGGCCGCCGGCGCAATACGCGGATCTCGGCAGACGGCTGGTTGCGGACCACCGGCGCGTGGTAATCACAGGCAGCGACGGCGAGCGGCGACTGACTGCAGGAGTTGCCGCGGCCGTCGGTGCCGGCGCCATCGACCTCGGTGGCAAGCTGACTTTGCCGCAGCTCGCGGCGTTGTTTGCCCGCTGTACCTTGTACATCGGCAGCGCCACGGGCCCGACGCATCTCGCAGCCGCCGTGGGCGTCCCGGTGGTGGCCCTGTACTCGCCGCTGCGCTCCAGTGCGCCGGTGCGCTGGCGCCCCCTCGGCCAACGTGTGCGTGTGTTGCAGCCCGCAGTCGACCTCGTGTGTCCGAAGTGCACCGGGGCGCGGTGCGCCTACTACCACTGCATGGAGCGGCACCTGAGCGTAGATGCCGTGGAGCGTGCCGCGCGCGAGCTGATCGGTGTGGGCGCGCTTCATTGACCTTTGCCGACTGCTCCGATATCCGGCAAGTATGCGTATCCCTGCCGCAGATCTCCGTGGGCAGCACGAGCCGTTACGTGCAGAGCTGATGGCGGCCTTTGGCCGTGTCCTCGACGCTTCGGCGTTCATTCAAGGTGCGGAAGTGGAAGCGTTCGAGCGCGAGTTCGCCGCCCTCTGCGGTGTCCAGCACGCCATCGCCGTGTCCAACGGGACCGATGCGCTGGCCTTGGCGTTGCGCGCGCTCGACATCGGACCGGGTGATCTCGTGGCGTTGCCGGACTTCACCTTCGCGGCGACTGCGGAAGCGGTGTGCCACGTTGGCGCGCAGCCGTTGCTGGTCGACATCGACCCGAACACCTTCACCCTTGATCCCGAATGTTTGCACGCGGTCTTGCAGGGCCAGAAAGGCCCGGTACGCGCCATCATCGCCGTGCATTTGTACGGCCAGCCAGCCGCCATGGCCGAAATTACTGCTCTGGCGGACGAAGTCGGGGCCGCCGTCATTGAGGATGCCGCCCAAGCGCACGGCGCGCGCTTCGCTGGCCGCCGAACCGGTGGGCTCGGGCGTGCCGGCTGTTTCAGTTTCTACCCCAGCAAGAACCTTGGCGCCCTCGGTGACGCCGGCGCGGTGACCACCGATGATGCTGCGCTGGCGGCGCGCGTCGCCTTGCTGCGTGACCATGGACAGGCCGCCAAGTATGTGCATTCCGTTGTCGGTTTCAACTGCCGGATGGACGGTGTGCAGGCGGCACTGCTGCGTGTGAAGCTCAGCCATTTGGAATCGTGGAACGCGCGCCGCCAGGCACTCGCCGCCCGATACCGCCGGGCGCTGGCCGATGTGCCAGGCATCACGCTGCCCGAGGCCGCAGCCGGCCGCGAGCACGTTTACCACTTGTTTGTCGTGCGTTGCCGCGAGCGCGATGCTCTGCACCGCCACCTGAACGAACAGGGCATCGCCGCGGGCGTGCATTATCCTGCGCCCATCCACTTGCAGCCGGCCCTTGCCTTCCTCGGGTATCGCGCCGGCGATTTCCCGGTTGCTGAAATTGCTGCGCGTGAGGTGCTAGCGTTGCCGCTTTATCCGGAGCTGGCGGACGAGGCCGTGGCGGCGGTGTGTGAGGCGGTACGCGCCTGGGCTCGACAACAAGCATGAAGAGAATGGAAAACAAGGTTTCAACGTCTTCGCGCTTAGCGCACGGGAGACGCAGTGTACGTTGGGTCTGATCGGCGCCGCTGCTGCGGTCTCATCCGGCGCTTCGGCAAGGTGCGCTTGCTCGTCGTCGGTGATCTCATGCTCGACCAGTTCATCTGGGGCCGCGTCGATCGCATCTCCCCTGAGGCGCCCGTACCGGTCGTGCAGGTGACGCACGAGAGCGTCCATCTCGGGGGCGCCGCCAACGTCGTGCACAATATTCTGAGCTTGGGTGGGCACGCGACCGCCTGCGGCATCGTCGGTCGCGACCGCGCCGGCCGCCAGATCTTGGCCGAGCTCAAGCGCACGGGGGCAGGAACCGCCGGCGTTACCACATCACGTGCGGCCGTCACCGTGCGCAAGACGCGCATCATCGCGCACAGCCAACAAGTGGTACGCTTCGATCACGAGGGCAGCGATTACGATGAGAGTGCGGCGCCTGCGATCCTGCGGTTCCTGCAGCGGCACGCCTGGCGCTTCGATGCCGTGGTCCTGTCGGATTACGGCAAAGGGGTGATCACGAAGGGCTTGCTCGACGCCTTGCGCGCGCTACGGGCGAAGTATCCGTTCCGCCTCATCCTGGATCCAAAGAAGCGAAACTTTGCACATTACTCAGGCATCACGCTGGGTACCCCGAATCTCCTCGAAGCCTCGGAGGCGTCCGGCGTCGACATCCATGACGACGCCAGCTTCCATCTCGCCGGGCAACGGCTGCTCGCGAAGTGGGACGCCGAGGCCATCCTGATCACCCGCGGTGAGCACGGTATGACGCTGTGTGCGCGCAACGCCGCTCCGCGGCACTTCCGGACCGCCGCCCGACAGGTATTCGACGTGACCGGGGCCGGCGATACCGTGGTGGCGACGTGCGCCCTGGCGTTGGGGGCCGGCGCGACGCTCGAGGAAGCCGCCTTGCTGGCAAACCACGCCGCCGGCGTCGTCGTCGGCAAGGTCGGCACCGCGACGGTCAGCGCGCAGGAGCTGCGCAGGGCAATAATGAACGCTGAACGATGAAGAAAGAGCTTCTAATGAGCTGACTGTTCCGGCCTGTCATGCCCGCGGTCTTTAAGCGGGCATCCAGGCGGGGAGTGGAGTGGATTCCCGCCTAAAGATTGCGGGAATGACGACATCGTAAACAACGGGTAGGGTCATTCTCTTTATGAAAAGCATGACGGGATTCGGCCAGGCGGCCTGGCAAGGCGAGGGATGCAGAATCACCGCCGAGATCCGCAGCGTGAATCAGCGCTTCCTCGAAGCACGCCTTAACTTGCCGCGCGAGTACATGCCGTGGGAAGGCGAGCTGCGGCAACTGGTGCAGGCGGCGGTGGCGCGCGGCAAGGTGGACGTGAATATCACCCGCGCGGGAGCCCTGGCGAGCGATTTCGCCGTCGAGGTCAACACGCCGCTGGCGCGCGCCTACGTCGACGGGTGGCGGCAGCTGCAGGTGGCGCTCGGACTGGCTGGTGAAGTCGACCTGCAGTTCCTGCTCGGACGCCCGGATCTGGTGCGCATCGTCGAGCGCCGTGGCGAGCCCGGCAATGAGCTGCAGCGCGTTCAACAGGTGCTGCGGCGGGCATTGCGGGCCTTCGATCGCGAGCGCGAACGCGAGGGACGGGTGCTGGCGCGCGACATGCGGCAGCGCGTCGAGCACCTGCGCAAACTGGCGCGGCGGG